>Ga0102940_1000101_pt1 | contig 58494 bp, 45 predicted proteins | sample SalPonR2_C_D1_MG_FD_78215 | JGI IMG/M metagenome (GOLD analysis project Ga0102940, IMG submission 78215) | Salt pond soil microbial communities from South San Francisco under conditions of wetland restoration - Salt Pond MetaG R2_C_D1_MG | ecosystem: Environmental > Aquatic > Marine > Intertidal... | reverse complement strand
ATCGTAGCAAGTAGCCGGTGGCACGTAAAACAGGTATCTTCCCTGGCATGGAAGAATTGCAGCTTTCAGGCAATTTGTCCTGTACCTTCATCTGGCTACGTACTACTTAACTAAAGTGCTGCTCAATAGATCCATTTGGTACTAGCTCAAAGTGTCCCCAGGTTCTCTTAGCAGTACAGCTATAAGTTACCTCCCCAGATTTTGAGCTCCCCATTCAGGGTGAAAAATGTCACCGTCAGCGATGACAAGAATCGTCAAATCGGCATTCTTCTTGGCCTAATTTAGGCTCCACCCCATTGACCTGGATTAAATTTATTTGCCATAACAAAACAAACCAACATGGAGCAGCAACTTGTATATAGTTTTGGAGGCGGCCGGGCCGACGGTCGTAAGGATATGAAGAATCTTCTGGGCGGTAAGGGAGCCAACCTGGCCGAAATGGCCGGTCATCCTGATCTCAAGCTACCCGTTCCTCCCGGCTTTACCATCACCACCGACGTTTGTAATGCCTACTACGAGGCCGGCCGTAAATTTCCCGATAACCTGGAAAAAGAAGTGGCCTCAGCGTTAAAGCAGATTGAAACACTCACCGGTAAAGTATATGGCGATACCGCCAATCCCCTCTTGCTCTCCGTCCGTTCCGGTGCTCGCCAGTCAATGCCGGGTATGATGGACACAGTACTCAATCTAGGATTAAATGACGAAACGGTGCAGGGAGTCATCGCCCAAACCAACGATGCCCGCTTTGCTTACGACGCCTACCGTCGCCTCATTATGATGTATGCCGACGTGGTGATGGAAAAGGCCGCGGGCATTCCACCGGTACAGGGCAAAGGCATTCGCAAACTGCTGGATGAACACCTGGAAGCCGTTAAGAAAAAACGCGGATTTCAACTCGACACGGAGCTTACGGAAGCTGATTTACGTCAGATGGTCACTGATTTCAAGGCCATTGTCAAACAGGAAATTGGCCAGGCTTTTCCCGATGACCCCATGGCTCAGCTGTGGGGAGGTATTGGCGCCGTCTTTGATAGCTGGAATGGTAAACGCGCCCGGGAATACCGGCGTATTGAGGGCTTACCCGACGAATGGGGTACGGCGGTAAATGTACAGGCCATGGTCTTCGGCAATATGGGCGACGACTGTGCCACGGGGGTAGCCTTTACGCGTAATCCCGGTACGGGAGAGAACCATTTCTACGGAGAGTTTCTCATCAACGCCCAGGGGGAAGACGTAGTAGCCGGTACCCGCACCCCCCAACCGATCAACGACTACTCCAAAAATACCCATAGCGAGAGTTTACCAACGCTGGAATCCATAATGCCCGAGATGTATGCACAACTCGATGCCCATCAACAACGCCTCGAAGCCCACTACCAGGATATGCAAGATATGGAGTTTACCATTGAAAAAGGGACCCTCTATATTCTGCAGACGCGTACGGGCAAACGCAATGGTACGGCTGCGGTACGGATGGCCGCTGAGATGTATCAGGAGGGCATGATTGACGGTCCCACAGCCCTGCTGCGCGTAAACCCTAATCAGCTCACAGAACTCCTGCTACCGCGCCTCGATGCCAAAGCGGAACGCGCCGCTACCCCGATTGCCAAAGGCTTACCTGCCGGCCCCGGTGGCGCCAAAGGTAAAGCCGTCTTCTCCTCTGAGAAAGCCATTGAGATGAAGCGTGCCGGACAGGACGTAATCCTGGTACGGGAAGAAACCTCCCCGGAAGATGTAGATGGAATGTTTCACGCCGCTGCGGTGCTAACTGCAAAGGGGGGTATGACGTCTCACGCCGCCCTGGTGACCCGCGGTTGGGGTAAGTGCTGTATTGTAGGGTGCCACGATCTTGATATCAACGAAGCCAAAGGATATTTCGCCACTCCTGATGGACAAAAAGTTCACGAAGGAGACTGGATTAGCCTGAACGGAGCAGCCGGAACGGTCTACCTCGATCAGATGCCGGTAGTAGATACTGATCTCGCAGATAACGAAGCCTACCAAACCCTGATGAACCTGGTGGATCAGACCAAGGTCCTGGGGGTACGCGCTAATGCCGAGTCGCCCGATGATGCGACCAACGCACTGCGCTTTGGCGCCGAGGGTATCGGTCTCTTCCGTACCGAGCATATGTTCTACGGTAAGGGTAGCGAAAAGCCCCTACATCTGCTGCGTAAGATGATTATCAGTGATACCGAAGCAGATCGTCGGACGGCGCTCGACGAGCTGTTTTCCTTTATCAAAGCAGATATCAAAAAGACCCTCTCCATTATGGACGGCAAGCCGGTAACGGTACGTCTACTCGACCCTCCCCTGCATGAGTTTGTACCACACGATACCGAACGCTTACGGGAATTAGCCAAAGAGCTAGGGGTGAAGGTCAGCGTACTTAAAAAACGCGTGCTTGTCCTGCACGAAAATAACCCTATGTTGGGTCACCGTGGTGTACGCCTGGGTATTAGTTACCCCGAGATTACCGAAACGCAGGTGCGGGCGATACTCGAAGCGGCGGCCGAACTCAATCAGGAAGGCAAACAAGCCCTGCCCGAGATCATGATCCCGGTGACCTGCTCGCGTAATGAGTTGGAGGATCAGGAAAAAATTGTACAGCGCATCTACGACGAAGTCTGTACGGCCAGAGGAGTGGACGAGATCCCCTACCTCTTCGGTACGATGATCGAAACCCCGCGTGCTGCCCTGCGGGCCGGGCCAATGGCTGAAAAAGCGCAATTCTTTAGCTTCGGTACGAACGACCTGACGCAAATGAGTTTTGGCTTCAGCCGGGATGATATCGGTGGCTTTTTACCGATCTACCTCGAAAAAGGTATTCTCGAAGCCGATCCATTCCAGGTCCTCGACCGCAGAGGCGTCGGCGAGCTGGTGCGACTAGCCGTAGAACGCGGCCGCAAACAGCGCCCAGGACTAAAAACAGGTATTTGTGGCGAACACGGTGGCGAACCACAGAGTGTAGTGTTCTGTCACCGCATAGGACTCGATTACGTCAGTTGTTCGCCCTTCCGGGTACCGATTGCCCGCCTGTCAGCAGCTCAGGCCGCCATCGAATATCCCCGGGATTAACAGCCGCTAGTTTTGATCTGATCATAATCCGCTTGAAGTGGTTTGGGATATCCCAAACCACTTTTTTTTTGGTCTGCATACTATACCGCTCACGGCGCTTCAGCAAAATTCGATACCTTGCTTAAAATTCAATTTTACCGGTGGCCTCGTATGGGCTGATCTCAGAAAACCACCAATCCATGTCGCAAAAAGCTACTATTCTGCTGCTCCTGCTTACCATGCTACTCGGGCTATCCTCCTGCACATCATCCAGTTCGTCGCCGGAAATCACCCTGGAAGAACTCACTATCGTCGACATTCACGCTGCTTATCGTTCTGGCACCTATACGAGTGAAGAGTTGGTCGAAGCCTACCTCTCCCGCATCGCGGCCATTGACAGCAACATCAATGCCCTGACGATCATCAACCCGCAAGCCCGCACCATTGCCCGGACTCTGGATACCGAATTTGCCGAAACCGGCGAATTGCGTCCCCTACATGGTATTCCCCTCATTGTCAAAGACAACATCAGTACTGCCGGCCTGCCCACCACTGCCGGCGCCCTCGCCCTGCAGGATTATATCCCTGAAGAAGACGCCTTGATCATCCGTAAGCTGACGGAAGCCGGGGCCATCATCCTCGCCAAATCGAATATGGCAGAATGGGCCTTTAGTGCCATGCATACGGAAAGCTCTACGGCCGGCACCACCCGCAATCCTTATAACCTCAACTACGTACCAGCCGGATCAAGCGGCGGTACAGCAGCAGCCATCACCACCAATATGGGTATAGTTGGCCTGGGTACCGACACTGGTAACTCCATCCGGGGGCCTTCTTCCCACTGCGCACTGGTGGGGTTCCGGACTACGCTGGGCTTAATTAGCCGCAGCGCCATTGTGCCGCTATATTTACGTAATGATGTAGTAGGGCCGATGTGTCGCACCGTAGAGGATGCCACCCGCGTACTGGAAATTATGGCCGGCTATGACCCCGCCGATCCGCTGACCAGCTACGCCGAGGGGAAAGTCCCCCAGGATTATCAGCAATTTCTGCAGCGCGACGGATTGCAGGGCGCTCGCATCGGCGTCTTGCGCGCCCTGTGCGACGGTGATACCGAAGTACTACAGCTCTTTTCCGAAGCTATAGCCGACCTGGAAGCGGAAGGAGCAACTATCGTAAATCCGGTGGTAGTACCAGGCTTTGCGGAGCTCCGCCAGGATCAGTGGTGTGCCGACTTCCGACAGGATGTAGAAGCCTTTCTGGGTCAATATGTGCAGCGCGACAGTCTGCAGACGCTGGAAGATATTATCCGCATCGGCACTACTTCTGACTTTGCAGCCCGCCGCCTGGAGACACTCTCCACCAACCGGGGCCGCTGGAACAACACCGAATTACCCTGCGAAGATGCCTATACCGACGAGCGACGGATCGCCTTCCGCGAAGCCATCCAGGCCACCATGGATTCCCTGGAGCTCGATGCTCTGATCTACCCCACCTGGAGCTATCCACCGGCCCGCATCGACCACTTCGAGGAAGAATACCGGGGCGACAATAATCAGGTCATTGCTCCGCATACCGGTCAGCCCGCTTTTACGGTGCCCATGGGCTACAACAGCACTGGTCTGCCCGCCGGCCTACAATTCCTCGGCCGCCTCTACGACGAGCCTACCCTCATTCGGCTGTGCTACGCCTACGAACAGGCCACGCAGCACCGGGTGGCGCCGGAGGTGGAGTAAATTTGAAGTTTCGGTGTGGTTGCTTCGCGTTCAACACGGTTTTTGAATTTTTGCTTTCAGCATTCCTACTTCGCATTCAGCACGGTTTTGAATTTTTTATAGCAGCATCACTGCTATAGCTTCAGCGAAGTTCTGAATTTTTGCCTTCAGCATTTCTACTTCGTGTTCAGCGAGGTTTTTGAATTATTAATTAAAAATTCAACAGCCTGGCTGCTTCGTAGTGCGTTGTGCTGAAAGCAAAAATTCAAAAGCCTGGTTGCGGTGGAAGCAACCTGGCTGCCACCAAAAATTCAAAAGCTTTGCTGCTCTGGAAAAAACCCGGCTGCCCCTTTCTAGTGAAAGCCACCACAACCGATGGGGGAGCCATCGGGCATCGGCGGCATTGCCGGCAGCTCGTAATTTTCCGGATCGAGCTCAAAGCGGCGAATCTGATCGAGCAGGTAGCGGTAGTGCGCTTTCTGATCGCTAGTCCCCGCAGCTTCAAACCGGTCGACATATTCGTCTTTCATTTCGCTGATCTTCAGGCTGGCGACAGCCGAAACCTGCTGCATAATGCTACGATCACCAGCCAGGCGCAGGGTATGCTGTAGGAGCAGTTTTTCCACCATACGAGCCAGCTCCTGATGATATTCAGAATCCCCTTCGTCCACGGCCAAATCCTGATAGACCTGATCCATGACCGTCTTGAGTGATGGGTAAGCCGGCGACAAGGCGTGCTGCTCGATAATGCGCGTCAGGCGCTGGGCGTTCAACATAAAGCTAATGGTGTGGTTGGCTGCACTTTCGGCAGCACCAATTGGATCGAAGGTCAATCCGGTATGGATGCGGAATAGCTCCCGGTCGCGACTGTACCCGATTGGTTGGGGTGGTATGGACGCGATCACATCCTCGGGCAGAGCCAGAAAGTCGGGGTCGAGGGTCGATATCAGCGCGCGCAGGGCTTCTGCCTGAGCACGCGGGGGCACCGGCTCATTGGTCACCTGACCGTCGCCACGTACAGCATAGCTGTACAGTACACCACCAAAAACTTTCGATACCGCTTCTACCTGATAACGATGCGCCAGATAGAGAGGTACCAATACCCGCTCCAGCTCAGCCATCGGTGTGCCTTCCGGGATGTTCTTTTCGCCAAAGCGATCGAGCGCTGCCTCCCGTACCCGACGCAGGCGACGCAGCTCATCAACGGCATTTTCACCATTGTCCCACAGGTGGGCAGTTGGGTGCGCGCCGTAGGGCGGACGGGCATCCTGATCGGAAATGTAGCGCAGCTCCATATCTATGTTTTCCTCCAAAATATCGCGCAGGGCTTCTATTTCGTCGGTGCCTTCCGGGAAATCCTGGTAGCCGTAAAGGATGGTGCGCTTATCCCATTCGCCAATACCTACATCGTAGGCTTCGCTGAAGTCCATAGTGCCCAACGCTTCCACCTGCACGTAGGGATGCGGATAATCCATCACCGATGAGCGGTCGTTGTAGCTGGCCGAGAAGTTGTGCGCCAGTCCAATGGTATGCCCTACCTCGTGGGCCGACAGTTGACGCAAACGAGCCAGTGCCATTTCCAGCAAGCGCGGATCAGCCTCATCGCCGTTTTCGTAGGCTTCCACCAGCCCCTGGGCAATCAGAAAGTCCTGACGAACGCGCAGCGAGCCCAACAACACATGCCCTTTGATAATTTCGCCGGTACGCGGATCGGTAACAGAGCTCCCGTACGACCAGCCCCGGGTACTGCGGTGCACCCAGTTGATCAGGTTGTAACGCACATCCATAGGGTCGGCGCCTTCCGGCAAAATTTTAACCTGAAACGCATTTTCGTAACCGGCCGCTTCGAAAGCCTGATTCCACCAACTTGCCCCCTCGAGCAGGGCAGAGCGGATGGGCTCCGGAGCCCCGCGGTCGAGGTAGTAAATAATGGGCTCTACCGGTTCGCTCGTGGTGGCATTCGGATTCTTCTTCTCCAGGCGATGACGGCGGATAAAGCGCTTGGTCAGTGGCTGATCAATCGGCGTTGCATAATCCTGATAGCTGATGGCATTGTAGCCGGAGCGCGGATCGTAGACGCGCGGGGTATACGCATCATCGGGCAACTCGACCATGGAATGATGCATGCGCACAGTCACCGCTGCGGCGGTCGGCGTCACGGAACGCAGATTGCGTCCCTTTGGCTTACCGACCAGTGTAATGATGGCCTCGAACTCACTATTTTTAGGGAAATTTTTGGTGCGCTCCAGATACATGGCCGAGCGGGAAGCGTCTACTTTGTAGGTGCCTTCCCCGTTGCGCTGCAACCGCGCAGCTACCCCGTGCGCGTCGCGCAGCAGGAAAGGAGTAAGGTCGATCAGCGCCTTGCCGTCTTCCATAGTCTTGGCTTTCCACCCCCAAAGTACGCTTTGGGCGAAAGCCTCCTCAACCGATTGGCGCTCGTCGGCATTATCACTAACGGCGCGGTAGCGGTAATTCGGCTCTACCAACATCACTTTAGGACCACTTTTAATAAACTTAACCACCCGGCTATCTCCCAGTTGATTGCGGTCGAGACCAATATCATTAGAGCCCACCCCTGCTGGTAAGGAGTTGACATAAAGGAACTCTTCCTCGAATTTGTCGACCAGGAGCCATATCTTACCTTCCGACTCGTCCCAGTAAAAATCGAAGTAGCCCTCGTAGGCTGTCATATCTTCCGTAAGATCAGCTATGGATTCCTGGGCAAATGCCGTGGTACACGCCCACAACCCCAAAGCGAATAGTAGTAAACGTCGCATAGTTTTGGTTTTTGACGGAAGATAGGAAAATTGGCTTGAATGCGGAATATGCGGGAAGTTAACGTGTTTTTAACGGCATTTTTACCGCATTAAGAAGACTTTAAGGGTATCATTCTTTTTTCTTCGTATTCGTTTTAAGAACTTAAGAACAGCTTTTGCCTTTAGGTTATTTATATTAAAGTACAGCAATACATTTGCTTTCGCCAAACAGCTTTTCATATGCTTCGTATATATCCCTCTATCCTGCCTATTGCATTGGTATTCACCCTTGCATTTTGCCATTCCCCGGGCATAGCGCAAACCAATGACCCATTCGAAATGGAAGACCTGGTATCGCTACCGGGTAAGGAGTTTGTTATTGTATCCCTTAATGACCCCCAGCGTCCTACCCAGCTGGCCCTCCGGTATTTTAATGCCGACGGAGACCTGGCCGGCGAACAGCTGATCAACCTCGTTAAGCAGGGACTATCAGCACAGTACGAGGGAGCCTTTTACTGGGCGGGGAAACTCAACCTGGTCACTTCCCTGTACTACCCCGGCCCCAAGCGAAATCACCTCATCTTCCGGCAGTTTAGCCTGCCGGCTTTTGAAGAAGTATTCTCCGATGTCGTGGACGAAGCCTATACCCCGGAAGTCTACCGCATTCCTTTTGGATATAGCATTTCTCCCGACTCCAGCCACCTGATGTTCTACGGTTGGACGTATACACTACCCGAAGACCCGGCCAAGGTAAACTTTACCGTCTTTGACCAGCAAATGAATCAGCAATGGTCGCAAAAATACACCCTGCCCTACCGCAACGAAACGCTCTTTATTTACCGCGGAGCTGTCAATAATCAGGGGGTGAGTTACATTTTTTGTGAAAACTACGCCGGTGTTCCGGGTCGGGAGATCGATGAGCGCAAAGTAGAGCATATCATCCTGGCCGCCGATGGTACGCCGGAAGAAATGATTCGCTACGATTTGAATATTTCCGACTTGACCATCAGAGGCCTGCAGGCCCGCATGATGCCCGACAACAGCATTGTTGGGGCTGCTTTTATGAATAAAGGTCGCCGTAGTCGCCACGAAGGTATCTATACCTTCCGCATTACGCCCGACGGTTCGGAACTGGAACGACACCGCATCCTTATCGATGAAGACCGCTACCAGGAAGCCTTTCCTTATGGCGATAAAGAAAGTATCTTCAATGCTAATCGCCATCGCTTTCAGGATTTCTTTATCGACAAAATATACCTCGAAGATAATGGCAGCTGGACTATCCTGGCTGAGCAGCGCGTAGAGCGCTCCAACTTTGCCGAAATTGAGTTTAATGACCTGCTGGTGATTCAAGTGGCTCCAGAGCTTGGTAATGTGCGGCGGATGATGCGGATCGTCAAGCGGCAGGTAGGTTGGCAGGGCGACTGGACAATCTATTCTTATAAAGCTATGCGTCATGCCGGCAAAACCTACGTCACCTTCAACGATAATCCGGCGAATTATGCCGCTACCGAAGGCAACCGGGCTATTCAGCCTTATAATGGGGGGACTACTAAAATTATGATGTACTCCATCTCACCGACCGGAGCCCTGCAGCCTTATGATCTATCTCCTCTGGCACGCTCGAAAGCCGTACGCGCTATCTGGCCTTCGCGCTGCCACCAAAACGGCGACCGTGGAGCATTGCTATACGGAGAGCAAATTGGCTCCAGAGGAGCCACCGGCCTATTATTTGGCCTCCCCTGGTCCGACCTGGACGGTGATGGATAGTGCTTCCCCTTGCCGTGTCTGCTGAATCAGGCAATATTTTTTATATTGACGTGCCTGAAGATCGTAATGTAGGGATTCGATTTGCCCCGGCCTGTACCCGGGTTTCGTAAGGCTAACCCAACCTCTACATCATCCAACCACCATAAAAACTACACGACATCATGCAGACGATTAAAGGTCCCGCGCTTTTCCTGGCTCAGTTTATGGGCGATGAGCCTCCTTTCAATTCCTTAGACGCCATTTGCCGCTGGGCAGCCGACCTTGGCTACCGCGGGGTGCAAATCCCTACCTGGGAGACCCGACTTATTGACATAGAAAAAGCCGCCGAAAGTAAGACCTACTGCGATGAATTGAATGGAAAGATAGCAGAGTATGGCCTGGAAATTACGGAACTGGCTACCCATATCGTCGGCCAGTTGGTAGCAGTTCACCCCACCTATGATACACTGTTTGACAACTTTGCTCCTGCCGCCTATCATAATAATCCACAGGCGCGTACAGAATGGGCTAACCAACACCTGAAGCACGCTGCCGCTGCTAGCCATAACCTGGGACTTACGGCCAGTGCCTCCTTCTCGGGAGCTCTGCTGTGGCCCTATCTATACCCCTGGCCACAACGCCCGGCAGGGCTGGTAGAGACCGGCTTCGAAGAGCTGGCCAAACGCTGGCGTCCCATTCTCGATGTGTACGATGAATACGGCGTCGATGTTTGCTATGAATTGCATCCGGGCGAAGATTTGCACGATGGGGTATCATTCGAGCTTTTCCTCGAGGCCCTCGATCAACACCCCCGGGCCAACATCAACTATGACCCCAGCCACTTCCTGCTGCAAGGGCTTGATTATCTGAAATTTATTGACATCTACCACGAGCGTATTAAAGCATTTCACGTAAAAGATGCTGAACTCAATCCCGACGGACGGCAAGGTGTCTACGGGGGGTATCAATCGTGGGTCGACCGCGCCGGCCGCTTCCGTTCGTTGGGCGACGGTCAGGTCGATTTTAAAGGTATCTTCAGCAAGCTAACGCAGTACGGCTACGGCAGCTGGGCGGTACTGGAATGGGAATGCTGCCTGAAATCACCCGAACAGGGGGCCCGCGAAGGTGCGCCCTTTATCACCGAACACATTATCGAGGCCACCGACAAAGCTTTCGATGATTTTGCCGGTGGGGATGCGGATGAGGCCTCTAACCGCAAGCTCTTAGGACTGTAACGCAGCAAGTTTGAAAATAGTAATGACAATTATTCGCCTATGCCTCCAAGGGCATCTCCCGGAGCCGTTCGCCCGTCAGTCGAAAAGCGGCGTTGGCAATAGCCGCCGCGATCGGACCTAGCGGGGGCTCGCCAACGGCTCCCGGAGCATCGCCATTTTCCAGGATAACCACGTCGATCTCTTTGGGCGCATCCTTCATGAGTGCCATGCGATACGGGCCATAAATCGTGGGCAACAACTGGCCGTCTTTGACAAACATTCGCTCGTACATGGCTGCACTTTGTCCCATGACGATAGCCCCTTCACACTGGGCTCTGACCTGATCTGGGTTTACAGCAAATCCGGGATCAATCGCACAGGTTACTTTATGCACCTTGATCTCATTGTCCTGAATAGACACTTCGGCTACCTGAGCACAAGGGGTGTTCGCATCCGTAGAAGCAGCAAAACCCATAGCACGCCCATTGACGACTTCGTCTTTATAATTGGATCGTTTAGCCGCTGCCTTGATGACTTCCCTTAGCCGGTATCCAGCCTCATCATCCTGAATATGATCGAGACGAAACTGTACGGGATCCCTGCCTGCTTTTAGTGCCAGTTCGTCCATAAAGCTTTCGATGGCAAAGGTATTGGCCAGCAAGCCAAGGCTGCGCCACCAACTGGTTGCAAAAGGCAGCTTCACCCGCCACGAAACAGCCCGGTAATTCGGAATACCCCTATATTGTATCATTCCTCCGCGCCACGCGCCCAGGTCAGCTCCTACAATAGATCCTGCTATAGCCGGAAAAAGCGGAGAGCCAAACATCACATCACCACTCGACAGGCTATGCTCAATAGCTTTGATGTTCCCCTTTTCATCCAGCTTACCACGCATGATGTGGTGCGTCGGTGGCCGAAAGGTGTCATTCTGAAACTCCTCTTTGCGGTTAAAAAAACACTTGACAGGTTGCCCAACAGCCTGGGACAACAGCGCCGCCTGCATCGCATTGGGCGTGTGCAGACGCCGACCAAAGCCTCCTCCCAGATAGGTGGGAACAATATTAACATTTTCCGCTTTAAGGCCGAGGCGGTCAGCTACCTCATCTCTGGTAAGTTTAACGACTTGTGTAGAAATGTAAACCGTGGCTTTATCGCCCTCTACATGGGCAAGGGCTCCATTGGGCTCCATCTGAGCGTGCGCACCAATCGGACTTTTAAATTCCGCCGTTACGACATCTTCTTCATTATTCAGAATGCGTTTAGCACGGCCCGATTTCTGTATGGTTACCGGTTCTCCTTTCCCCACCCTGATCATCTCTTCGATGTCTTCCGATTGCCAATTTCGATCGACTTCCCATCCCACATCGATAGCATTTTTGGCCAACTCGGCTTCCATTCTGGTTGTCGCTACCACACCTACGAAATCGTTCTCTTTTACTACTTTTACCACACCTGGCATTTTTTCTGCCTTGCTGGTATCCGCACCAACATATTTAGCGCCTATCCGGCTGGAATGAGCAACTGCACCGTATAGCATGTTGGGCAGCGTGGCATCCATACCAAACATGGAAGTACCGTATACTTTGTCTTCCAGATCGACCCGGGGAATCGGCTTTCCTACAAATTTGTATTCGGATACATCCTTAAGAGGAGGGGTATCCGGAATTTCCCACTCTTTTACCGCTTTAACGATTTCCCCATAAGTCAATGACTTTCCATTGCCCGAGACCACACCCTGTGCGACTTTCAGCGAACCGGGGTCGGCATCCAGCATTTTAGCAGCTCCTGCTTTTAGCATCTCGCGCATGGTAGCCGCCAATTCGCGCAGAGGTTGCCACAGGCCTACTATCGACAGGCTCCCGCCGGTAGACATGCCGTCGATATTACCACTTTCCGTGGGGGCATGTATGACCTTAATTTGACGGATATCTATTTCCAGTTCATCGGCAGCAATTTGTGCCAGGCCGGTAAAAGTTCCCTGCCCCATTTCTACTTTCGGCGAGTTGAGAATAACCTGGTTGTCGGCCGTCACCTCAAACCATATCCGAGGTTCGTCGGTACTTCCGTTGTAAGGAAGCTCGGCGGTATTAGCGAACCCGGCAATCGATCGCCTCCATACTGGACGGGTGAAATAGACAGCCCCAATCGCGACTCCCGTCCCAATCGCAGATCTTATGATAAACTTCCTCCTGGAAAACTTCTTCTTGGTTTTATGCTCACTCATAATTGATTCTTTTTAGCTGTTGGTGTTTTTAATGACGGCAGCACGGTGGATGGCCTTACGCATGCGGTAGTAGGTTGCACAACGGCACACATTCACAATATTATTATCAATATCCTCATCCGTTGGATTGGGGATTTTTTCCAATAGGGCAGCAGTGGCCATCATGAATCCAGGTTGGCAATAGCCACACTGCGGAACAATTTCCTCTATCCAGGCTTGTTGTACCGGGTGGGGCTTCCCATCTTCGGCAAGTCCTTCGATGGTCGTAATGTTTTTCCCTTCAGCAAACTTGACAGGATAAGAGCAGGAACGGATAGCTTCTCCGTCAACGTGCAGTGTGCAGGCACCACAAGCCGCTTTACCACAGCCAAACTTAGTGCCTTTTAAATCAAGTGTGTCCCGTACTACCCAAAGCAGTGGTGTATTACCATCTGCTTCCACAGATTTGGGAACGCCATTTATGGTGAATGAAATAGTCATAGTGGATCAATATAGAAGTTTGGAAATATTGGAGTATGTTTAACATTCGTTTTTAGAATTAGCATTTGGTGATTTAGTGCCTGAATGAGAAAAAACTGCCGGCCGGCCAGCAAGCGTAAACTTAGTCACAGCTACGACGAGGCTTTTAACGAAATGCCGATGCTAAAGGCCACATTATAAACTGAAGGATGAAAGCTAGGCATACGCTTATTTTTCGGGAATAGGTGCACCGGCTTCCGCCCATATTTTTACAGCTTTGATGTATTCCTCCTTAGCTACCGGCGGCTTTTCCCGTGGGGTGCCGCTAGCGTCTATTCCAGGCTCCCAGGCCCACAGTACGAGCTCATGCTCTGTAAGATGATGAACGGTTTCTTCCAGCGAGCGGCCACCGTTATTGGCAGGGTTGAGCATAGATTTGGCAATCTCTACGCGCGACAATCCCTCCCAGGCCATTTTGCGGGGGGCAAGGCTCCACTCCGGTGCTCCGGGTACACCGGATAAATCGTTATTTTCAGCCTGATGACAAGACTGGCACTGCAAGGCCGCTACCCCGTGATTGTCGGGGCCGCGCTGAACACCAAAATTGTGGAGATGGCTATCCTCTCCCTGCCGTGGCTGATCTCCAGATGGATGACAATTGACACACCGCTTGTGTGTCAGTACTTTCATCATCATGTCGAAGGCTTCTTCCGCACTCAGCTCCTCAATCGGGAATTCGGTATCTACCAAAGAACGGGAAGCTGTATGCGGCTTTTCCGGGTAGCCCATCCCAATCACAATACCCAGGATGACCAACATTACGGCCAAATAGTTTCGATATGTTTTTTGCATATTAGTTAATTTTTATACTGTTTACGGTACACTTAGTGCTATCTATGCCCCAATTCTACTGTTAGAATTAAGAAGCAACTGTTCGTTACCAACGATAGGGGTATCATACCTCCGATGCCTGCCTCTGCATATCATTATACATGACTACATGTTTTAGCTATTCACTGACATACAGTAATATACGATATAAATAGCTGACATTCCTGCTGACGTCTATCTGTGCATCATTTATGTTACTCACAAAGTGGAAGAAGCTTTATTTGTCTACTCTCTGGGGAGAGTATATCCCGATAAATGAGGAAATGAAGAAAACACATTCTTATATTAGAGCATTACTGAGATTATTACTTTGTACGGAACACCTTGATTTCCCTGGGCATTTGAGGTTGAACTGAACGTCAAAAATATCAGACACATACTATGGATAGAAGATCTTTTGTCAAGCAAACAAGTTTTTGGGCAGCTGCCACTGCCTTTGTCCCTAATTTAGAGTGGCCCTTCAAGCGCATCAATCAGTTTGGTGCCCAATTATACACCGTCCGTGAGGAAATGAAGTTCGATCCTGCCAATACCTTATTGCGAATTAGAGAGATGGGCTATCAGTTTCTCGAGCATGCCGGCTATGATGAAGGAGAATTTTACGGCATGAGTGCCGAAGATTTTAGAACGCTGTGCTATCAGCGTGGCTTGCGCGTAATGAGCGGACACGTACAAACCGGATTTACCGAGCCTACCAAACAACGCACTATGGTGCGCAACTGGGAGGCCGCGCTCGATGATTTCAAAGAAATGAACCAGGATTTTGTAGTGTTGTCTTACCTGCAAGAACTGGAACGCAAGACCATTGATGATTATAAACGAATTGCCGACTTACTCAACGATTGCGGCGAGCAGGCCCGGAAACGAGGTATCCGAATGGCTTACCATAACCACGACTTTGAATTTACCAAAATTGACGGACAAACGCCCTACGATGTGTTACTGGAAAATACGGATGAAAAATTTGTCACTATGGAACTCGACCTGTACTGGATTCACAAGGCGGGTCTGGATCCGATTGACTACTTCGAAAAATATCCGGGACGCTTCGAACTGTGGCACGTGAAGGACATGGACAATACTGAGGAACAGTTTTTCACGGAAGTGGGCTCTGGCGTCATCGATTGGCAACGTATCTTCAAGCACGCTAAGAAAGCCGGAATGCGCCATTTCTTTGTCGAACAGGATCAAACTCGCGTACACGATCCCTTGCGCAGCCTACAGATTAGCCAGAATTACCTCAGTAGTTTACGCTACTAAAAATCAGTGAAATATTGACGCATGGAAGAAGTCATGGCAAGTTATCTGCAGTGCCTGGAGCACAGTGATTACGATAAGCTAATTGCGCTTTTTACAGAAGATGCCACCGTCGAATCGCCCCTTTACGGGCCACAATCAGCAGCGACGTTTTATCGGGAGTTGTTTGCCGATACTCGTCAATCCCAAATTACTCCGCTCGGTTTTTTCACCAATCACGAACAAGGTACCGGAGCGGCCAACTTCCATTACGCATGGACGTTAGCCAACGGGCAACGCGTTTCTTTTGACTGTGTAGATGTCTTTTACTTTACGGAAAAAAGGAAAATTCGCCACATGAAAATTGTTTACGATACCAATCGTACTCGATCTTCATGGCAGCAACAACGGCAAGCTTAAAATATAGCGGCTTAGAATGGTTCAACCATTTTAAGCCAGCTATAGCCCGACTGCTAAAAATCTCCCGAAAAACAGATTCCCCTTTTCCCTTACTCCTTTGGTCATATTACGACAAATCGCTATGGCATCCTTTTTGGTAGGTAAATGGTATCGGTCGCATTTACCGGCGACCAATAGTAAATAAGCGCGCGTTGGGGTCACCCTGTGGCTTGCACATGGCCGTCCATGCCAACGCGCTCTACATTTTTTCACCGGAAACAATCTATTTATTGTGATGACCAGAAAGTCCTCCTCATTCTACAAGGATATTCGTTTCTGGTTGGTGTTGGCTTCACTACTACTCATCGTTTGGATGACCGTGAGTACGTACCCTCCCAACTAGACTTGCGAATAACCCAATTGTAGGGAGAGCGTCCCCCCCGGGAAGACCACACACCTACTTTTTTTGCATATTTATACCATTAACGAAGTGATTTGGAGTTTCCCACGCCACTTGGTGCCGGTATAATCAAAAGCCCCCTCAAAACTTGTCTGAGGGGGCTTTTACTATCGTTTGTGTATTGGTCCTTCCCGGTGTTTCAGGTGTCCTCCCGAACGTCCCGAAAAATGAGCGATTATTTCAGCCAGAATAGACAGGGAAATTTCTTCCGGACTTGTCGCTCCAATGTCCAGGCCTACCGGGGAATGAATGCGTTCTTCATCCGCTACCGACAAACCGCGATCTTCCTTGGCCAGATCAGCATACATCTTGAGCGTTCGCTTGCGTGGGCCTAATAGGCCGATATACGGAATATCCGAATCGAGCATGGCTCTCAGGTGCTTTAAATCCGTCTTGTAGTCATGTGCCATCAGGATGGTAGCCGAGTACTCGTCGATCAGTGGAGGATCTTCATTTTTGCTCGACAATATATCGTCAGCCAGCTCAAAAGCAGTGCGATCAAGCTTTTTGGGATTTGCGATCACCGACAGGCGCCAACCCATTTCGCGTCCTAATCGCAGCAGGGGATAGATGTCGTAGTTCCCACCCTGCACAATCAAATGAATGGGTGGCGGTAGAAATTCTACAAAACACTGCAGGGACTCCCCTTCTACCTCCAATTCGGCCAGATGTGATTTCTTTTTGGCGAAAGCCGTATGAACCTCGTTCAATAACGCATCAGCGCCCCCCGTAGCAGCCAGAAAAGAGGTATCGTCTTCGTACAATAGAACCGTACCCTTCGTCAATACTTCGTAGTCCGACTCCACTACGGTAACCAACACCTGAGGCTTGCGCTCCCGACCTGCTTTTTCTAAAACATGAATGGGGTGATGAACCACCTCTTCTGTAATAGGCGTAATCAGAATATCGATTATACCATTACATCCGAGGCCAACGCCAATTTGGTGAGCATCGTCTTCTGTCGTGTCGTAGGTAACTACCGAGGCCTTATCCTGCATGATGGCCATTTTGGCCCGGCGCAAGGCATCTCCTTCCAGGCATCCCCCGCTAATTCCTCCCACCCAGTCGCCGTTTTCAGTAACAAACATACGCGCCCCCGTCCGTCGATAGGAAGAGCCATCGACGTTGATCACGGTTGCCAGAGCGGTGCGCTGCTCATCTTCCTGATGAGCGTGAAAAGCATCAATTATTGTTTTTATCTCTTTCATAGTAACAGAATTGTTCGTTTTCCAGATACGGCCCTTTATAATAACGTTCCTAGAGGTTATACAAGTTCACCGGCAAGGGAAACCTTCGGCATAGCTTAGGTAGGAGCAATTCCCAACCTCACCGATTATTCATCGTCTCGAATCAGTTGTAATTTTTCACGCAGGAACGAATCGGAGGAATCAATAATGATTTCGGTCCAAATGGGAAAATGATCGGATAATTGATTCTTTTTCCAGTACCGTTGGTAATAGGCCTCATCGCTCAATTCACCCTGATACACTTTTCGCATCGTTTCGCTGTATATGGGCACTTGCTCATCGGTAAAAACATACTGAAAAGGATTGAAAACACCGGCCTTTTCTACATTATCCTCATCGCGCTGAATCTTAAAATATTTATTAGTGCGGAAGAAAATACGGTCGTAGCCCTGTGTTTGGGAAGCATTAGTATTAGCCCCTTTTAAATCTTCCAGCTCGCGGAAACCTTTGTCGTTAAACAGGTTTACCGCTGCTCCGTCTTTTTCAGTTTGCACGGTATCGCTGTAAAAATTAAAGTCCCCCAGTACAATGAGATTATCATTCCAGAAGCGGTTATTTCTGAGTTTTTCTTCAATGGCCAATAAAAAAAGGCGTACTTCCTCAAAACGCAAATCAATATCATCGTCGTCATCTCCCGGATGCAGGTGCAAATTAATCAGGGAAAACTTTTTCCAACCCGACTGAAACCCCGTGATGTAAGGCGTTCGCTTGAGTTGTTTAATAGGTGCATTAGCGGTCAACTCATCCCAGAGCGTAATCTCCCCGGCGATTCCGCTGAGGGCAATACTTTTTTTGTTGTAGATATAAGCGGATCGTTCACTATTGCCCGAACGCCCTTCCGTAATATCGTTCACCATATAGGCCCAATCGCTCCCGAGCAGACGCAGCAGGATATCGATGTCTTTTAAGCTAGACTTAATTTCCTGCACTGCAATGAGATCAAACCGGTTTAGTATTTCTGCTAAATAGAAGTAAGCCTCCGGCAGGCGTTGGGTAGTATGCCCCAATTCTTTGATATTCCAACTGGCCAATAAAAGGTTCTGATCCGTTCTCCTGGGTGGAATTTCCTGATCGAGCCCTTCCCGAAGTACTAACAGATTATTAATGCAACGTATCTTTTCCGCACTGGTCATTTGTGGAAAAAGCAGTGCATAATCTTTTTTCTTGTCATCGCCTTTATCAGGGCGTAAGTCATTATACCATGGCATGGGAATACATTTAGACGTGAAAAAACGGAGGAAGACGGTAAACCAGTCCTTTAAAGATAAGAGTTCACAACTAGTAAAACCATTTTTTGCGTCTACATATTTCAATGCGATAAGGAGATATAGCCCAAAATGGCCTTCTTCTTTTGCAGTCCAAAAGAAACTTCGTTTTGCCAGGCCTTAATCAAACTCCCCGGCAAACACTAAACCAATGTATTTTAGCGTTATCCTTAGCTAATGAAACTGAGTCAGACTTACTTTTGGATGCGTATTGTTGCGTGGTACGAGGGATTTTTTCCCGGTATCCGGCAGGGTGTTCGTAGCCTGTGGACTAACCGACGCAGCATACTACGCTACGCACTGTATGGAGCAGCCAGCATATGTGCCCTGCTTGTCATCCTTTCTACCCTGGTATACTCCGGGGCCTTCGGCAGATTACCCGACTATGGCACCCTGCGCGCCATTCAAAACAATACAGCCTCGGAGGTATATAGTGCCGACGGGGTACTGCTGGGACGGTATTATATTGAGAATCGCGTCAATGCCGACTTTGCAGAAATTCCGATTGACCTGGTCAATGCGCTGGTCGCTACGGAAGATGCCCGCTTTTTTGAGCACTCCGGAGTGGATGCCCGCGCCCTGGCCCGCGTAGCGGTCAAGACTGTCCTTTTATCCGACCGCTCGGCCGGCGGTGGGAGCACAATCAGTCAGCAGTTAGCCAAGAATCTCTTTCCCCGGCAAGATTACCGTCTACTAACGATCCCCGTCAATAAGCTGCGCGAGATCTTTGTCGCGCGCCGATTAGAGAATATCTATAGCAAAGAAGAACTCCTCCGCCTGTACCTCAACACCGTACCATTTGGGGAGAATATCTTTGGCATCAAAGTGGCTGCCCAGCGCTTCTTTAATAAATCTGCCGGCAAGTTGCGCACAGAGGAGGCAGCCGTGCTGGTGGGTATGCTCAAAGCAAACACGTATTATAATCCTTTAAATCATCCCGAGCGCGCCCGGACGCGCCGCAATGTCGTACTGCGGCAAATGGAACGCTATGGCTACCTCGATTCTACCCTTACTGATTCCCTGCAACTATTACCCTTAGAGGTACACCGCGCCGAAGTGCGCTCCGACGAAGGTCCGGCCACCTATTTTCGGGCTCACCTGCGCCAGGAGTTGGAAGATATTTTGCGTAAGCATACCAAACCGGATGGTACCCCGTACAATCTCTATACTGATGGTCTACGCATTTATACGTCTATCGACTCTCGCTTACAGCGGTATGCCGAAGACGCTGTCCGTAGCCAGATGAAAAAGATTCAACAGCGCTTTAACGATGACTGGGCCCGCAGCAAGCGCGAGCCATGGGGAACGACCGGGGACCTGATGCGCGCCGTACGAAAAAGCCGACGCTATCAATCGCTACAATCTAAAGGCATGGACGAAGCCTCCATTATGGAGGTCTTCAACCAACCGGTGCCCATGGATGTGTTTACGTGGGAGGAGCCCGCTGAACCCAAAGCCTGGACACCACTCGACTCCGTAAAACATTACCTGACCTTACTCAATGCCGGCCTGTTGGCCGTGGAGCCTCAGACGGGTCAGATCAAAGCCTGGGTAGGCGGCATTGACCACCATTACCTGCAATACGACCATGTCAAAGCCAGGCGTCCCGTTGGCTCTACCTTTAAACCTCTTGTTTATGCGCAAGCGCTGGAACAAGGCATTGACCCCTGCCGCTACACCTCCGCGTTGCGACGCACCTACCCGAACTACGAAAAGTGGTCGCCCCGCAACTCAGATGGAAAATACGATGGCTATTATTCTATGGAAGGTGCCCTGAGCAACTCCGTTAATACCGTCACCGTAGAGCTGCTGTTGGAAGCCGGAGTGGATTCGGTACGGGCTTTCGCCCAAAAAATGGGGCTGACAGGCGACCTGCCCCGGGGGCCTGCCATCGGCCTGGGTGCTGTCGACGGATCACTGCTGGAGCTGAGTCGCATTTACAGCACTTTTGCCAATGAAGGGAAACAGCCCGATTTACACTACCTCGATCGCATTGAAACGGCCGACGGAAAGCCCCTGGTCGCCTTTTCCAGGCCAGACCCCTCCCGTTTTGAGCAGGTTGTCTCCCCGGAAACCAATGCCGCTATGGTACACATGCTTGAAGCGGTTGTCGACAGTGGTACAGCCCGCCGCCTGCGCTACGAATTTGGTCTGCGCAACCCTATTGGCGGCAAAACCGGCACCACACAAAACCAGTCCGACGGCTGGTTTATGGGCATTACCCCCAACCTGGTCGTCTGCTCCTGGGTTGGCGCCGAACTGCCCACCATTCACTTTCGAACGTTGCGCGCCGGACAGGGGTCTAATACCGCTCTGCCCATTGCCGGACAGTTTTTACAACAGATCTATCGCGACCGCTCCTTCCGCCAATGGCGACAAGCGGAGTTCACTCCGTTACCCGACTCGCTCGCCTTTTACCTCGAATGTCCGCCCTACCTGGAAGAGCTACCGGTCGACGAAGATCTCTATCAGGTGTATATGGAAAATCCTGGTTTTTTCCAGGAAATCTATCGCGAACTACGCCGCAATGGCCTCTATAATGGGGCCGATATGAACCTTAAGCGACGGCGTGACGGGGAAACCGAAGAAGAATATTTCGAGCGCATGCAGCGCTACAATCAACGCCTACAACGTCGGGAAGAGCGGAGAGAAGAACTTAAAAACTTCTGGAGTGAGAAGCTCTTTGGCAACAAAAAGGAAGGGAGCGGTGGGGATTCTTGATCTTTTTTTATTTTGCCCCAAAATACGTTCTCATGCCCAACCAAGTCAACACACACCTCTCGTACGACCGCACCGGATTGTCTGATGACATTCTGCTACAATTGTATACACAGCTGCTCCGCCCGCGCCTGATTGAGGAAAAAATGCTCAAATTGTTGCGCCAGGGTAAAATTAGTAAATGGTTTTCCGGCATAGGCCAGGAAGCTATTTCGGTAGGAGCCGCGGCCGCTCTGCAGCGCGAAGAACTCTTATTCACCATGCACCGCAACCTGGGTGTCTTCACTACCCGCGACGTACCCCTGAAACGACTCTTTGCCCAATGGCAGGGAAAGGAACTCGGCTTCACCAACGGACGTGACCGCTCTTTTCACTTTGGTACGCTGGACTATGGCATCGTAGGTATGATCTCCCACCTTGGACCACAATTATCCCTGGCCGATGGGGTCGCTCTAGCTGATAAAATAGCCGGGCAGCAGGCCGCTACCCTGGCCTTTTCGGGCGAAGGAGCTACGAGTGAAGGCGAATTTCACGAAGCACTCAACGTAGCTGCTGTCTGGCAGTTACCCGTCATTTTCGTTATTGAAAACAACGGTTATGGCCTCTCCACGCCCACGAATGAACAGTATCGCTGTGCTCACCTTGCCGATCGGGGGATAGGCTATGGAATGCGCGCCCTCACCATCGATGGAAATAATATCCTGGAAGTCTACCAAACCATCTCCCGCCTGGCCGCAGAGATTCGTGAAAACCCCGAACCTATCCTGCTCGAATGCCAGACCTTTCGCATGCGCGGGCACGAAGAAGCTTCCGGCACCAAATACGTTCCCCAGGAACTCATGGATCGCTGGGCCGAGCGAGATCCTATCCAAAATTATGAGCATTTTTTGCTGGAGCAAAAACTACTCACGCAAGCTGCCATTGACCAGCAAAAAAAGGAAATTAAGGCGGAAATTGAGGAAGGATTGAAGCAGGCGGGTGCCGAGCCGGTGCCAACGGCCAATCTGGAGCGGGAACTGGGTGATGTGTACAAATCTTATGAAGCCACCACACACCCCGCCGGTGATAAGACCACCGACATGCGCTTTGTCGATGCCATTGCTGACGGCCTTGATCAGGCCATGCAACACCACGAACAACTAGTACTCATGGGGCAGGACATTGCCGAGTACGGAGGGGTATTCAAAATCACTGATGGCTTCGTCGACCGCTATGGTACAGGCCGGGTGCGCAACACGCCGCTTTGCGAAAGCGCCATTATTGGTGCCGCCCTGGGCCTTAGCCTAAAAGGCTGGAAAGCAATGGTCGAAATGCAGTTTGCTGATTTTGTCACCTGTGGGTTCAATCAAATCGTTAACAACCTCGCCAAATTACATTACCGCTGGCAGCAAAATGCCGATGTCGTAATCCGTATGCCGACCGGTGGTGGAGTAGGCGCCGGGCCGTTCCACTCGCAGAGTAACGAAGCCTGGTTTTTTCATACCCCAGGCCTCAAAGTCGTATATCCTTCCAACCCACAAGATGCCAAGGGACTCCTCCTCTCGGCATTTGCCGACCCTAATCCGGTGTTGTACTTTGAACACAAGGCCCTGTATCGAAGTATTCAGGGGCCTGTAGCCGAGGGCTATTATACGACCCCGATCGGACAGGCCGCGGTAGTTCGGGAAGGGCATGATGCTACCATTTTAACGTATGGTATGGGCGTACACTGGGCCATGGAAATAGCCCAGAACATAGACGCTGACGTGGATATTATTGACTTGCGCACGTTGCTACCCCTCGATTACTCAACTATTGCGGCTTCAGTACGTAAGACGAACAAGGTCATTATTCTTCATGAAGATACGCTTACCGGAGGGATTGGTGGAGAACTGGCCGCCTGGATCTCCGAAGAATTGTTCGAGCACCTCGACGGTCCCGTTATGCGGGCAGCATCGCTGGATACTCCGGTTCCTTTTGCCGGCAGCCTGGAAGAACAGTTCTTACCCAAGGCCCGTTTTCGTCAAAAACTGGCCGAGTTAATCGCTTTTTGACGCCCTGCCGGGTCCAATAATTAAGTAAAGTATCACAAAAGCACGCTCCACTGTAACCCTGGTCTTTCATTGCCGTATAAGGAGGGAAGAGATTAAGAAGCAAATCCATACGGGAAAAGCCTTGTTTTACCACGGTGGATCCATTTTTAGTAATGAGATGTCGTCCCCTCGACTGGTAAAATGCTTTTTATACAATTTCAGGCAAGTACCGACCCTTGACCATTGTTTCTCCGTAATTCTTATTTATTCCGGGGAGGCGCTGAAGGCAATTATTCCGCATTATGTTGTGTACCTTTGTGTCCGCTAAAATGAAATGACGCATATGGAACTCAAAGAATTAGTCGCCGTAAGCGGAATGCCCGGCATTTACAAAATGGTTGCCAACCGGAATAACGGCCTCATTGTTGAGGATATGGCAAATGGAAAACGAAAATTTGCTTCTGCACGTAGACATCAGTTTACACCTCTAGAATCAATTGCAATCTACACGGACGATGGAGATTCTACGGAATTGAAAAATGTGTTTCGGAATATGCTCGATCAGCTCGAGGATAATCCACCGGTCGATCCTAACACGACAAATGACGAATTGCACGAGTATTTCACTGACGTCCTTCCCAATTTTGATAAGGACCGTGTCAATACCGGCGATATTAAAAAAGTCATTAAGTGGTTCTCTTTTCTGCAGGAAGTCGGTTATTTCAAACAGACGGCCGACCAATCAGAAGAAGAATAAGCAGGACAGATCAGGTGCCCACGGAACTTCCTCGTTCGGAAACAGGCTTAGGCTTGTCAAAGAACTGTTGAACTATGAATAATGCAATTCGGGTTAATCATGACACGGGGAAGTTCCTTCCAGACTCTTTACAGGTACATACCTGGGAAGATATTGCCCCCTACTACAATGACCTGACAGATCGCCCCTTAAATGACCTTGAGGCTCTGGAGCAGTGGATATACGACAAAAGCGCTCTGGATGCTGCCGTAAGTGAAGCCTTTTCCTGGATGTACATTGCCATCTCCCGCAATAATCAGAATCAGGAAGCCATGGAGCAGTATCAGTTTGCTATTCAGCATATACAACCCAAGGTTGCCGAACAGGAAAATGTACTCAACCAACGCCTCGTGAGTTCGCCCTTCTTTACCGAACTCGACGAGGAAACATTTGGCATCTACGTCCGCAAAGTGCAGAACGCAGTTGATTTGTTTTGCCCTGATAATGTACCGCTTTCCACCGAGGTACAACTGAAATCGAAAGAATACGGCCGTATATTCTCCCAAATGACCATTGGCCTGGAAGGGCGTCAGCTGACCCTGCAGAAGGCAAGTACCCTACTCGAAGAAAAGGACCGCAGTCGCCGGCAAGCTGTTTACCACAAGATTAATCAACGCATCCTGCAGGATACCGAGGAACTCGACAATCTTTTTGATGAGTTGTTGCAGCGACGGCATAATATTGCCCTCAATGCAGGTTTCGAGAATTACCGCGAGTACGCCTTCCGGTCACTAAATCGTTTTGATTATTCACCCCAGGATTGTGAAGATTTTCACCAATCCATTGCGGATGAAATTGTCCCCTTACTGAATGAGCTCTATATAGATCGTCGCAATGCCCTCGATCTCGATAAATTAAGGCCCTGGGATTTACACATTGATGCCCGCGGTCAGGAACCATTGCACCCTTACGACAGCATGGAAGACTTCCTGTCAAAAGGTGTTTCCTGTATATCCCATTTAGATCCACAATTCGGTAAAGTCATCCGGAAAATGGATCATATGGGGCATATCGACCTGGAAAGCCGCAAAGGTAAGCGCCCCGGTGCCTATAATATGCCCCTTTTTGTCAGCGGTGTTCCTTTCCTGTTTATGAACGCCAGCTACTCCATCAACGATCTGCGCACCCTGATGCACGAAAGTGGACACGCCATCCATTCGTATCTGACTAAAGATCTTTCCCTTTCCTCCGATCGTAGCTTTCCCTCCGAAATCTCAGAATTGGCCGCGATGACGATGGAGCTACTGTCCCTGGAGCACTGGGACGTCTTTTTTTCCAGCGAGGAAGATCTAAAACGCGCCAAGATTAACCAACTAGAACTGGTATTAAAGGTGTTGCCCTGGATAGCTGTCGTCGATAAATTTCAGCACTGGCTGTACACCAATCCCCACCACGACCGGGAAGAGCGCAAGGCTTACTGGTCTAATTTGGTGCGGTCTTACACTTCCTCGGTAGTTGACTATTCTGGCATGGAGCACTACGTCGACTACCTGTGGCATAAGCAACTGCATGTCTTTGAGGTGCCGTTTTACTATGTAGAATATGGTTTTGCCCAACTAGGGGCCATTGCTATTTGGCGAAAATACCGCCAAAACCCAACCGAAGCTATTCAGCAATACAAAAAGGCTTTACAGTTGGGGTATACAAAATCAATCGGCGAAGTTTATCAGGCCGCGGGAATCGAATTCGACTTCAGTAAATCATATGTGCAACAGCTCGGCGCATTTGTACGGGAAGAATTGCGCACCCTGGTCGGCGATACCAACTAACCTAAAGCGCATACCTGTACGGCCCAATCAACGCAGAGGTATTATTATCACCTGTCAGCTGTTGGGGTATAGTAGCATGTAACATGGACATAGCCTCCTGCCACCCCATCGTTTACTCTTGCCTGGCCAGTACATATAAGCACCCCCGGAAGTGAATCGGCCTTATCCATTCTATTTTGCAGGTAATTCTGCTTTCGCAAAAGGGTTTCCGGTCACACCAATATCCGGTAGCGATATTCCGCCTCGCACATTAGTCAGGGCAACATTAGCCAGTTGGTTTTTATGGTCAAGGGCAACCATTGCCCCTGTGCTCAGTTCCTTCCAGTTTTCCCAGGTAAACGATAATCCTCCCACCGGAATGACCGATACCCACATTTTCCACGCTTGGGGTAGTCCGTTTTCATCTAACAGCCACAGGTAGCTGTCACCCGGCGTTACCCCACCGCTTGCGTAGGTCACCAACAACGCGTCTGATCCATCCGGTTGTGGCACCAGCTGGCGCTGTGTACCTTCATCAAAGACTTTATTAAAGGCAGCCAGCCAGAACGAATCGTTACAGAAAAATGCCCAGGCGGTTTTTAGCAGATTGTTGGCAACATCGCCTTCTACGGCTGTCTCATCCTGCCAGGCATGCCCCTTCTGGGTAGGAGTATGGAGCAGAACGCGATTATTACTCCAACGTACCTCTACCCATTCCGCCTCGCGATCCCACAGGTAATGGTGGCGATTGGTGAATGTCCACTGCACATAGCGCGTACTATCCCAGGCCGCCTGATTTACAGCATCAAGCATCGTTTTGGCCAGAGCATCAGCTTCCGGCCCTGCTGTTCCTTGCGGACGACGTTCGTGCAGCACTAATCCGGTAATCACCAGCCCAAGAAGAATAACTCCGACCAGAATTCCGGTCCATTTCAGTATTTTTCGCATAACTATTTCGTTCACGTTAGTTTAACAAGTTTACTGATAAAGGCCAATATCCATTGACTTGTTCGGATTAGGATCGACTCTTTTGCCCAAAATTGCCGCCCAATGCCAAGAACCCTTATCTTTGCACGCAATCATCCAATAGTCACCGATGTATAAAGGAAAAAAAATAATTGTTGTACTCCCCGCCTATAATGCGGCACTTACCCTCGAAAAAACGTATCAGGAAATCCCTACCGATCTGGTCGACGAGGTAGTGCTTTGCGACGATGCCAGCCGCGATCACACTTCTACCCTGGCCCACGAAATCGGGATCGAACACGTTATTCGCCACGAAGAGAATCGCGGATATGGCGGCAACCAAAAGTCGCTATATAATAAAGCGCTGGAGCTGGGTGGTGATATTATTATTATGCTACATCCCGATTATCAGTATACCCCAAAGCTCATTCCCGCCATGGTGAATATTATTGGTGATGGACTGTACCCCGTGGTACTGGGCTCGCGTATTCTGGGGAATGGTGCGCTCAAAGGAGGGATGCCGTTGTACAAATATGTAGCCAACCGCTTTCTGACGCTGGTGCAAAACCTTCTGGTCAACCATAAATTATCAGAGTACCACACGGGTTATCGGGCATTCAGCCGGGAAGTACTCGAAGGGATTGACTTCAATAATAATTCCGACGACTTTGTCTTCGATAATGAGATGCTGTCCCAGATCATTTACCAGGATTTTGGCATTGCGGAAGTCACCTGTCCGACCAAATATTTTGAGGAAGCATCTTCCATAAACTTTGCCCGCTCTAGTAAATATGGGATGGGGGTTCTACGCGTATCGCTCATGCACTTTCTGCAACGCATGCGCCTGGCCCGATTTGCCCTTTACCGAAAGCCAGAACAGGGGATAGAATGAAGAAAAACGAAGTGCAACAGTTACTCGATGATGCCGTTGACCGCTACAACCGACCCGACTTTATCGATGCCGATCCGATTTCTATACCCCATCAGTTCTCTAATAATCAGGATCGGGAGATCATGGGGTTTTGGGTCGCTATCCTGGCCTGGGGCCAACGTAAAACCATCATAAATAAGGCCCTCGAGTTGATCGACTTCATGGATGGCGCACCGCACGACTTTGTACTCCACCACCAAGAGGAAGACCTCAAACCATTTCTAAACTTCAAGCACCGTACGTTCCAGGTTATTGATACACTTTACTTCCTCCGGTTTTTACAGTGGTACTACCAGCAGCACGAGAGCCTGGAAGATGCCTTCGCCCGGCATTTATCGCCTGAGGCACCGCACGTTGGCCCTGCCTTGCGTGGATTTCACGAATTGTTTTTTTCTCTCCCTCACGCGCCACAACGCACGCGCAAGCACATCGCTACCCCAGATCGAAAATCGAGCTGCAAAAGACTGAATATGTTTCTGCGTTGGATGGTTCGACGCGACAACCGCGGTGTCGACTTCGGCAGCTGGCAGCGTATTCAGCCTCATCAGTTATTGATGCCTCTCGATGTCCATGTCGATCGCGTCGCCCGTAAATTAGGTCTTCTACAGCGAAAACAGCGCGATTGGCGAGCGGTACTCGAACTTACCGACGCCGTCAGGCAATTCGATCCGCAAGACCCTGTGAAATACGATTTTGCACTCTTCGGGCTGGGCGTGTTGGGAGAGATTTGAGGGGTGAAGTATGAGGGGTGAAGTGTGAGCTGTGAAGTATGAGGGGTGAGGGGTGAAAGTAGAAATCAGAGGTTGCAATTTTCTGATTTCTACTTTCAATTCGCTGTATTAGTCTGTATCGAAGCGCAATTCCTGGATCTTATAAGAATCGCCGTCGACACGCATATAAATATAGACGCGGAAAGTGGACTGACTGGTTTTCAGGTTGCCAATACAATAAAGGGAATCCTTCGCTTTGGATGAGCCTTTATGCACCTGACTAAATGACCGGGGAGCATGATTGTTGAAAAAAGATTTTAAGATCCCTTCTGCCTCGGAGCGCGTATAGATATCTTCACTGTCAACAACAGCAATTTCTACGGTATTATCGAGATAAAGTCCGAGGGTATTCGCATCCCCTTGGCTGATCGCCTGGGTGATGGATGAGAGGCCGTTCTGCATGGTCATGGGAGCGACTAGCAGTAAAAAAAGAAATTGTTTCATGGTTCATGGTTTTGGCGGAAGCATCTCCGCTATTTACGGCTCAATAGGCCGTTTTTTGTTTTTAGGACGTATAATGTCAATCAGGTCACAACAATTTTGGATATAAGGGGGCGATTAGATGTTAAAGTAATGTTTACAACGTATGTACGAAACAAAGAATTGCCACTACGGAGACATAATTTCCAGTAATGACGAAAAGCAAAGCGTCTGAGGCAGGTAAGTTTCCGGCAATACAAATTGGCGTCTTGCCGGACGAATGGTATTTTCACCAATAGAAGTGCTAATGCTCAACCACAACCCAACAATATCCTTTATATATACATAAACTGATAACCATTATGACTGACCGACGTACGATGCTAATCATTCTGGACGGCTGGGGCCTGGGCCAAAAGCCGGAGGCCGACGCTATTCGAATGGCTAACACCCCTTATTTCGACCAATTGATGGCCCAGCGTCCACATGCTATTCTGACTACTTATGGCGAAGAAGTCGGTCTGCCCGCTGGGCAAATGGGTAACTCAGAGGTAGGTCACCTGAACATTGGAGCCGGCCGGATCGTGTATCAGGAGCTGGCCCGCATTAATAAAGCTATTCGCGATCGGGAGTTGCATCAGAAAAAGGCCCTACTCGATGCCCTTGCGTATGCCCGCGCACAAAATAAGGCTGTACACATCATGGGGCTGGTATCCGATGGTGGTGTACACTCTCATATCAATCACCTGAAAGCACTCTGTGACATTGCTGATGAGCAAGGGAATGAACAGGTATACATTCACGCCTTTACTGACGGCCGCGACTGCGACCCAAAATCGGGCAAGGGCTTTTTAGACGATCTTCTACAGCACATTGCAGAACAACCGGCGGTCCTCGCCTCCGTTATCGGCCGGTACTATGCCATGGATCGCGACCACCGTTGGGAGCGTATCCAAAAAGCCTACGATCTTTTGGTACACGGCACCGGCGAAATGGTTACTGATGTACTATCCACTATACAGCATCGATATGATCAGGATGAAACCGATGAGTTCTTAAAGCCCATGGTATTAGTCGACGAACAAGGCAAGCCACGAGCTACTATTCAAGACGACGATGTATTGATTTGCTTTAATTTCCGTACGGACCGACCCCGTGAAATCTCTACCGTGCTGACACAACGGGATATGCCGGAGTTTAATATGCATAAGTTGTCTGTGCGATACCTGACGATGACCCGTTACGACGAAACCTTCAAGAACATCGAGGTGCTTTTTCACAAAGAAGATATTCACAACACCCTGGGAGAGGTTTTGGCGAAAGCCGGAAAAACACAGGTGCGTATTGCCGAAACAGAAAAATATCCCCACGTCACCTTTTTCTTCAATGGAGGACGGGAAAAAGAATTTACGGGGGAGCGGCGTATTCTCATCAACTCGCCCAAGGTCGCCACGTATGATCTACAACCCGAGATGAGTGCCTATGAAGTGACCGATGCGATTGTCTCCGATATTCGCGACAATCAACCCGATTTTGTGTGTCTCAATTATGCCAATGCCGACATGGTTGGCCATACCGGAGTAGTCGCTGCCGCCAAAAAAGCGGCGGAAACAGTTGATACCTGCCTCAAAAAGTTAATGGAAGTAGGCCTGGAACATGGCTATGAGAGTATTATCATTGCAGACCATGGGAACTCCGATTACCTGATTAATGAAGACGGTAGCCCAAATACTGCCCATACGAAAAACCCCGTGCCCATTATTTTCGTTAGCAATAGTCGGCCTGCCCTACAGGTGTCTGATGGCAAACTGGGCGATATTGCCCCAACAATTCTTCATCTCATGGATATGGAAATTCCTACAGAGATGGACGGAACGGTGCTGATTCATGACTAAATACAGTTGGTTCATCCTACTATTATCAGGTATTATTTTTTTTCAGGGCTGCTCTGGTGAAAACACAGCAGAATCTCTGGACCCTGACAAGAACAAGTTCTTTAACGTTGAAGAATACTTCTCCGGTGAAATTGAGCGGCTTGAAGAAATAGAGCCTCCGGTAACTAAAACACTCCGCCTCAATGACAAAGAAGAGGTATTACAACCCGATACGATAAATTTTGCCAACGAGCTGAGCGTATTCGTGAATTCAGGAATCAACAAGGTATCATGGCTTGACCTTTACTCCGCTGATACCACTCGCACTGATAATGGTACCCTCCAACAAACGCGCTACGAAGCGCAGGCCGATAAGCTACGTACCCGCCTGATCGATGTCACGTATGAAAATGGAAAACCTTCCGTTATTGAAATCCACAACCGTACCGAAAACATTGTATTGGACGCCACCCAGCAACTTATCTATCGCCCCGGGAAGGAAGCCATCATTAAGCAAGAGCAACAAATCCGCTTCATGGAGCCCAATTCGCTACAAATCCGGATCCAATTTGTGCAATAACATAAAGGAGAAGCTGCCCGGAAAACCGGACAGCTTCCTTTTCGGCGTGTATACATAGTGTGAGGAAAGCCCATCGGCCGAAAATCGATGAGGCCGCCCCTTTGTCTTTCCCATCAGCCTATCAACGACTCCAACGTAAATTACCTGGACCGCGTCTACACGCCTGATGCTCAAGCCGCAAGGGGTTATACTTTTTGTCTATGGAATAACAATACCCACGGAAATAGTAGGAATCCGCAGTATCTGGCAAATACCTTAAGAGGAGGGGATGAAGATGATTACCAGCAAACACTAAGGTAATAAAACTAAGCCATCAAGAACAAATGATTAATGATCATAATCCATAAAAAAAGAGGCAGCGCTACCACAGCACTACCTCAGCCCTAACCAAATAAAACCAAATTATTCGTAAATGTCTTGCTTATATTCTAGTAGTAAAGATACACACTTATTGTAAAAAGTACAATTAGCAGGCGCACTAAAGATTGCCTGATGTGTTTCAATTCTTCCGTAAAATAAGTGCTTTCCGGAAAAAAAAGCAAGTTTTCATTTAATTCAGGCTTTAGTAAGTGTAAAAAAGACGATTACTAAAAGAACAATTCGCGCTTTTGGGGTCAAAAAATAAAGCTGTAGCGACAATTATTTTACCATTTCCGAAATGGAACAAATTTTACTCCAATTGGAGCCACCGAAAAAAAATCTGCATTTTTTTTGGATTTCGGTATGGTAAAAACCAGATTCCACCGTGAACCCGGCCACCATTTGCAAAAATATTTTTTATTTATAGCCAACAAAACACAAAAAAACGATGAACAGAGTAAGCTGCCTAACCTTATTGATTGCTCTTTTTTTGAGTGCTGGAGTTTCGGCACAGCAAAACGAAGATGCCTTTTTCATTCGCGACATATACGATCAGGCGCTCACTGCAGGCGATGCCTATGAGTGGTTGGACTACCTCACCAATAATATCGGGCCTCGCCTTGGTGGCTCCCCCGAGTCAGCCGCGGCAGTAGAATACGTTCGGCAAATGCTGGATACCATGGGTATGGATACCGTTTGGCTACAGCCCTGTATGGTTCCCCATTGGGAACGAGGGGAACCGGAAATGGGCCGCATTGTCAATTCTAGCCGTATGGGTACTGTTGATCTTGATGTCCTTGCCCTGGGCAACTCAGTAGGTACCGGCCCTGAGGGCATAACGGCTCAGGTCATTGAAGTGCAATCACTGGAAGAATTAGCCGAGTTGGGCCGCGAGCGTATTGAGGGTAAGATTGTCTTTTTCAACCGCCCAATGGATCCCACTCAGATTAACACCTTCAACGCCTATGGTGGCGCTGTCGATCAACGGGTCTACGGTGCTTCGCGTGCCTCCGAATATGGCGCGGTAGCGGCTTTGGTTCGTTCTGTCACAACCCGTATCGACGACATCCCCCATACGGGCGTCAATGTTTATCAGGAGGGTGTGAGGCCCATTCCTTCTCTGGCCGTAAGTACTAAAGGAGCTAATTTACTTAGTGATCTGCTGGTCACCGAAAACATTCAGGTGTACCTACGCAATACCAGCCGTATGCTGGGTACGAAAAAATCATACAATGTCATCGGTGAAATTTACGGCAGCGAATATCCGGAAGAAATTGTACTTGTCGGCGGCCATCTCGACAGCTGGGATGTTGGCCGGGGTGCCCACGATGACGGAGCAGGGTGTGTACAGGCTATGGATGTGGTGAACATTCTCAATAAGGTAAATTACCGCCCTAAGCGTACCCTGCGCTGTGTGCTCTTCATGAACGAAGAAAACGGTCAGGCGGGAGCCATTAAATACCGCGATGAATCTTTTGCCCGCGACGAATACCACATGGCAGCTATAGAATCTGACCGGGGAGGCTTTACACCTCGAGGATTCACATTCGATGCGCACGAGTCGATATTCAATGAAAAATTCCGCAACGTATTGGAATGGTTACCTCTATTAGAACCCTATGGCCTCAGCCTGGACAAGGGAGGGTCGGGTGCTGACATCTCCCGCCTCAAAGATCAGATGGGGTTGCTGATTGGCTTTGCCCCTGATACCCAACGCTATTTTGATTACCACCACGCAGAAACGGATACCCTCGAGGCCGTTAACCCTCGCGAATTGCAAAGTGGAGCTGCCGCTATGGCCAGTCTGGTCTATCTACTTGACAAGTACGGCATTAATTAATCTAGCATGGATGACCTGATACGACTACACGATAAGGCATTTACAACTTTTATCGACGCCCCGACCCTGCAGGGTCGGGTACAGGATATGGGGACTGAGCTGGCCAGAGACTTTGCCGGTCAGCGCCCCCTGTTTGTGGTGGTGCTGAAGGGCGCTTACATTTTTGCCGCCGACCTCCTGCGCGCCTGCCCTATTGAGCAGGAAGTTACTTTTGTTCAGCTATCCTCCTACAAAGGCACCCGTTCCAGCGGAAGTGTCGAGCAACTACTGGGACTCAACCAGGATATAGCTGGCCGCTCCGTGGTCATTATTGAAGATATTGTCGACACCGGTCGTACCCTAAGCCTTTTCAAAGAAGATGTGCTGGCCCAAAAACCAGCTAGTGTCCATATTGTCACACTTTTGCACAAACCGGATGCCCAACAATTTAACCTGATGCCCGATTACGTCGGTTTCACTATCCCTAATCGCTTTGTGGTGGGGTATGGCCTCGACTATGACGAAGCCGGCCGCCATTTACCGGGAATATACCAACTACACCTGCCATGACCGACCAACAACTTGAGGCGCTTTGTACAGAAGCACGCACCCTGATAGCCGAAATCGTTCTTTTTTTGCGTCAGCAGATTGATACGGTACAGAAACGCGATATCAAAGTAAAAAGCCGAAACAGCCTGGTAAGCTATGTCGACAAAGAGGCCGAGCGACAACTAGTAGCGGGACTGCAGGCTATCCTTCCTGGCAGTGTTTTCCTGACCGAAGAAGAAACGATCGCTCAACAGGGTGGTCGCTGGCGTTGGATTGTTGACCCGCTCGACGGCACCACCAACTTCTTACACGGACTTCCCTGTTACTCTATCGCCGTTGCTTTACAGCAAAACGAAAAAACGGTCCTTGGCATCGTACATGAGGTAGCTCAGGACGAGCAGTTCTACGCCAGTAGGGGGCGAGGAGCATTCTGTAATGATCGATCCATTCAGGTAAGTAGTACGCCCAACCTTGCAGACAGCCTCATTGCCACGGGATTTCCGTACTACGATTTTAGCCGTATAGACGATTACCTGGCCTTATTCCGCACCCTAATGACATCGACGCGGGGCATTCGTCGTTTCGGCTCAGCAGCTGTTGATCTGGCCTACGTGGCCTGTGGTCGATTTGACGCTTTTTTCGAACACAGTCTGCACCCCTGGGATGTGGCCGCCGGTGCTTTTTTAGTAAAAGAAGCCGGGGGACAGGTAGCTGATTTTAGCGGAAGCGGCAACTATCTTCACGGCCGGGAAATTGTGGCGGCAAGTAATGCACTGTGGCCGGCTTTCCTGACAGAAGTGCAGCACTACCTGTCGGGGCCTACCTCCGTCTAAAAGTTATCTCCCTTCATCGAACAATAGCCGTATTGTAAAGATACTTTGTTAATATTACCAGCAACAACTAACGCCATACCAACTGTTCCTACATGCCTTTTTTTGAGAATATCCGCCTTGCCCTGCGTTCCATCCGCTCCAATCTATTGCGGGCATCCCTTACCTTATTGATTATTGCCTTTGGTATTATGGCGCTCGTTGGTATCCTTACGGCGATTGATAGTGCCATTTTTTCATTAAATGACAGTTTCTCCTCTCTCGGAGCCAACACTTTCGACGTCGAACCGCGAGGCACCACGATTAGTGGGCGCCGCGGGGGCCGCATCAGGAAGCGCGGCGAGCCCTTCGTCTACAGCGAGGCAACTGATTTTAAAGAACGTTTTGACTTTCCGGGAGCACGTACCTCCCTCTCGCTCTTCTGTACCGGACGGGCAACGCTTACTTACCAGGAGGAAGAGACTAACCCCAATATTCGTATGATCGGGGTGGACGAAAACTACCTGCGTGCAAAAGGTATGGACCTGGAAACCGGCCGTAACATGACCCGGCGAGAAGCCCTAAATGGAAACAATGTCACCCTGCTCGGAGCCGATTTGGTTGATATTTTGTTTGATGGAAAAAGCGACCAGGCAATGGGCAGCATTGTGAATGCCGGTAATATCAAACTAAAGGTCATCGGCATACTCAAGTCGAAAGGAGCGAGCATGAATCAGAGTGAAGACCGGCAAATCCTTATTCCGCTGCAAACTGCCAAGCGATATTTTGGCACAGCTCGTACCAACTATGACATCATTGTAGCCCTCAACGATGCTTCCCAGATGGACAATGCAATTGCCTCAGCCACGGGGCTGCTGCGAAATATTCGTCGCCTGAAAGCATCCCAGGAAAACGATTTTGAAATGGGCAAAAGCGACGGCCTCATTGATGTCATCAAAGAGAATACACTTTATTTGCGATTAGCGGCCGTTATGATTGGATTGATTACGCTATTGGGAGCCGCCATCGGCCTGATGAATATCATGCTGGTGTCCGTCACCGAACGCACCCGCGAGATCGGTATCAATAAAGCGATTGGGGCTACCAGCAAAAGTATCCTGACTCAGTTCCTCACCGAAGCCGTTATCATTTCCCTGCTGGGGGGTATTGTCGGTATCCTGCTGGGGGTACTGGTGGGCAATATTGTCAGCGTATTAATGGGAGGTAATTTTGTCTTCCCCTGGATATGGATCACCATGGCTGTATTCACCTGTACTATTGTGGGCTTGATTTCCGGCCTATATCCCGCCCTGAAAGCATCCCGTCTCGACCCTATCGAATCGCTGCGGTATGAGTAAAAGGTGATGCAGGGGGTGCTTATGCGCGGTTCTACCTATATTAGGCCCGCAACGGCGCCGGCCATGAACAGAACCTTCTTAGCTAATATTATTTTCCTTGTTTTCGTCAATGTATTGGTGAAACCCTTTTACCTGTTCGCCATCGACCGACAGGTACAAAATGTCTTGCCGGCCGGCGACTACGGTGTTTTTGCCACGCTATTTGGGTTTAGTTTCCTGTTCCAGATTGTAAACGATTTCGGCATACAGGGCTACAATAACCGGCGCATTGCTCAGCACAGTCACCTGCTCAGTAAATATTTCCCTGACTTTCTCACTTTAAAGGCTGCCCTGGGCGTTACTTACGCCATTGTTGTTCTACTTGCCGGCTGGCTCACCGGGTATTTGCTGCGCTACCCCTGGCTTTTGGGCGGCATTCTGTTCAATCATTTCCTCACCTCCCTACTGCTATTTTTGCGGTCCAATGTCTCGGGCCTGGCTATGTACCGCACCGACAGTCTTCTTTCGGTTGTCGATCGGCTGTTACTGATTATCCTGCTAGGAAGCTGCCTGTGGATCCCGGGGTGGCGCACCTATGTGAAATTAGAGTGGTTTATCGGCGCCCAGACGATAGCCCTCAGCATGAGTTGCCTGCTGGCACTTAGCGCCATCCGACCTCATTTGGATCGCCTGCAACTGCGTTTTCGGCCGCGTTTACTGCTCGTTATTCTTCGCCAGAGTTACCCTTACGCACTCGTCGTTTTTTTGATGACGCTATACACGCGACTGGATAGTGTCATGGTAGAACAGTTGCACCCGGCAGGAGTGATTGAAGTAGATCGGTATGCCTCCGCCTACCGGCTATTGGACGCTAGTAATATGATTGGCTTCCTGTTTGCTACTTTGTTATTACCCATGTTTGCCCGTCAGCTCAGGGCCGGTGAACACCCGGGCGACCTGGCCGGCTTTAGTGCCCGCCTACTCTTAAGTGGGGCAATCTGTTTGACAGGTGCCGTACTTTTTGTGCGTACCCCCCTCATGGCATTTCTTTATACGGACGGAGACCATTATTCGGCCACCATACTAGCGTGGCTGATGGGTAGTTTTATAGGTGTCTGCGGCACCTATATTTACGGAACACTACTCACTGCCAACGGTCGCCTCATGCCTATGAACCGCATTTTTGCTGCGTCTGTACTGCTCAACGTGCTTTTAAATTGGTGGCTTATTCCCCGGCAGGGAGCAGTGGGAGCAGCAATAGCTACCTTTGTCACCCAAATGGGGGTTTTTCTGGCTCAGTTATGGCTGGCATACCAACTATTACCCTTACGAACCCAGTGGCGAAGTGTATTCGCCCTCGGTACTTTAGCTGTACTGGTTGTGGTTTTTGGCTACAGCCTAAATACCTACACGACCTGGCCCTGGCCCTGGCGATTTCTGTTCACGGGATTGGCCGGACTATTGCTCGCTCTCGCCCTGCGTTTATTTGATTTCCGAGGAATTCGTCAATTGTTAAGCAGCAATACCCGCCCAAAAGGGAACGTATAGGTACAGGTGTATTAATCTCGATTGTCTACTTTTGCGCAATAACCACAATTCATGGAAAAAAACACCAGTCTGCTGGGGGTACTGCGAACCATCTTTACCTGGAAACGCCCCATACTGATTATTTCTGCTACGGCTACCATCGGTACGGTCCTGATTAGTCTACTTCTGCCCAATTTTTATCAGGCCACCACTATTTTCTATGCTGCCAGTCCTGACCTGGCCAAGCCCGAAATTCTCTTCAACCGGGGATCTCAGCTCCGCTCCTTTTACTACGGTGGCGAAAACGATATCGACCGCATCCTGACGATTGGAGAATCCGCAGAACTCCTGAATTTTTTAGTTGACAGTTTTGATCTGTACCAGCACTACCACATCGACCCCAACCGACCAAAAGCTCAATATCACGTACAGGAAGAATTACTCGACCTTTATGAGCTTACCAAAAATAAACGCGAGGCGCTGGAGCTTTCGATTGAGGATAAATCACCCGAGCAGGCCGCCAAAATGGCAAATGCTGCTCGCGAAAAGATCAATGTCTTTGCCCAGCAACTGATCAAGACAAATCAGCAACGCACCCTGAAAGCATACCGCGATAATATTCAAATCAAACAGCAGGAGTTACAGGTTTTAGGCGACAGCCTCGCCCAACTCCGCGCCCGGTATGAAATATACAATATCGAATCACAGTCGGAGCTACTGGCCGATCGATCGAGTTCAACTAAAGCAGCACTGGTACGCAATGAGCGCCGCCTGTTGGTCTTAAAAAACACCCCAGGCATTCCTCGCGACACCATCGCCTACCTGAGCGCTAACGTCTCCGGAATGCGAGAACAAGTCGATAGCCTGGAGGCACAAATAAGCCGGTTTCGCAATGGCATGTCGCTCGTACAGCAGCTCGAAAAGCAGTATTTGGAAGCGAATCAAACGCTGGCTGAGGATCGCGAACGCACCAAGCAAATGCAGGCTACCTTTCAGTCGGATATTCCTGCCGTCATTCTGGTGGAAAAGGCCAGGGTACCCATCGTAAAGTCGCGCCCCAGGCGATCGATTATCGTCATCGCGGCCGGTTTGATCGCCTTTGTTTTTAGTGTACTCGGGGTCCTATTATTCGATGCCTACCGACAGGTTGATTGGCGATCAATAATCAAGGGTGATTAAACGCATGCCGCAAATAACGACCTCCTGGTCCGAGACCGAATGGCTTTTCGGAGGATTTGGACTTCTGGTGCTAGGCTCCATCTTCGGTGCCGTAGGGTTGAATTTCTGGCCATTGGCCGGACTACCTGCCCTGGCTTTGATCATCTATGTCGGCATAGTCGATTTTAAGCAACTATTCTGGCTGCTCATCGCCTGCCTGCCGGTTTCTACCGAGATCGTACTGCCGAATGGCTTTGGTACCGATTTGCCCACCGAACCGCTGATGATTGGCCTTACCGGTATTACCATGCTATTTGCTATACAGCGAAGTACCCAGCTAAGCGGCGATTACCTGAGGCACCCGTTGACCTTGCTCCTACTTGGTCATGTCGCCTGGATTTTGGTCAGCACCCTCACGTCTGATCTACCCTTCGTTTCGAGCAAATTCTTTTTAGCCAAGATCTGGTATATTATCCCTTTCTATTTTCTGGCGGGGTACATTCTACGTAACCAGGCCCGAATACGATATTTTTTCTGGGCCTTCTTTCTTTCGCTGCTCACCACGGTTTGTATCATTATGGTACGACACGGATGGCAAGGATTTACCTTTAACTCCATCCACTATGTACTGAGTCCCTTCCAGCGGAACCACGTCAACTATGCGGCCATGCTGGCGTACTTTCTACCGGTCTTATTTTTTGCGCGAAGCTGGTACCAGCGCGGTAGCACAACCTGGAAGCTGCTCACCGTTAGCGTAGTTTTTTTTCTGATTGCAGTGTATTTGACCTATACCCGGGCCGCTTACGTTGCCCTCTTTGGTGCGGTTGCCATGTACATAGTCTTCCGTCTACGCCTGATCCGGTGGGTTTTGCTCGCCGCCGTAGTGTCTGCCACTTTAGCACTGGGCTTCTTTATTCGTAACTCTACCTATCTGCAGTACGCCCCCAACTACGACCGTACCGTTACGCACTACGAATTTGACAACCTGCTGGAAGCCACCTACAAAATGGAAGATATCTCCACCATGGAACGGGTCTATCGCTGGGTGGCCGGATTTAACATGACGGGCCAGAACCCCATCTTTGGGTTTGGGCCCGGCAACTTTGTTAATTTTTACGAGCGCTACACCGTTACCAGCTTCCGCACTTACGTCAGCGATAACCCTGAACGGTCCGGCATTCACTCTTACTATTTGATGACCCTCGTAGAGCAGGGTATTGTAGGCCTACTCCTTTATCTGCTGTTTACGTTTGCCGTATTACTCGCCGGTGAACGCATCTATCATCAAACTCGTGATCCGGTAGAAAAGAGTATAGTCATGGGCTTTTTACTCGCCATTGTCGTGGTCGATGCCTTTCAAATCATCAATGATTTGCTGGAAACGGACAAGGTAGGTCCTTTCTTTTTTGCGGCGATTGCCATTCTGGTGCGGCAAGACTTGCGCAATCACAAGTTAGGACGGCGCCCCCAATTGGCGCGTTCTTCTTCTGACCAAAGGGAAGGGTAATACATTACCCGCTGAAAACGGGGCGGTAGATACTTTTGCCAATTGGTGCCCCCGGTAGCTTCAATGACCTGAGGTTGGCGATCGAGATAGCGAACCGCTGATTTTAAGTGCGCCAATGGCCAGCGGACGTTAGCATTATGATCGTGGGTGCGCAGGAGCTCAATCAGCTCGGCATCCCGTTGATCTGCTTCCGGCAGTCGCTGAACACATGCCCAGATATTTTGCGTCTGCATGCGCTCAGCCAGGCGCAGAAACTCTTCCGAATACTTCAACTCAAATTGCCGGAGGGTGAGCGTCTTCTTTCCCGTGGCCAACTCTGTAGCCCCCGACTTCCAGTAGAGCAGTGGATAAAGGTCCCCGGGCTGGGCATCCGCAGTGACTTCATCCCGTTTGGAAGGGTGGACTAAATGGTGCATCGGCGCACTGCAGAGTTCAATTTTGCGGTATTGAGCGGATTGGAAACCACTAGCCGGCAATAAACTCATACGAAACTTGAGAAACTCCTCTTTATCCATTCCTTCCGACATAATATCAAAAGAATAGGCAAGGGCATCAAAATAGCGATTAATGCGATGCAGTTGTCGTTTATAGAGGGTGAGCTCTGGCTGTGGCGCTGTCTGAATTTGCTCAATAGCCTGCAGGATGAGCTTGAAATACAACTCGGTAATCTGGTGGTAAATAATAAAAATAGATTCGTCCGGCAGGGGAGTGCGCGGTGTTTGCAGGCTGAGTAGGGTATCGAGATGGATATAATCCCAGTATGTAAGGTAGTCGGCATAGAGCAATCCATCCAGGTAGGAGAGCATATCCTGTCCCATTTGCCCATATTTTTTTTCTAACTGATCAAGTCGTTCCAGCATCTCGTGTGTCAGTTCCATAAAGTTCTTACTTTTTTATCCGGCTTACGCCAAAAAGTGCGATAATTTAAACCCAGTGTAGATACAAAGCAAGCCGGTTAGCATGCTGGCGGCAATGTATAAGAAGGCCAGTTCGATGCGTCCATCTTCCATTAGGGAAAAAGCTTCATACGAAAAGGTGGAAAAGGTAGAAAACCCTCCACAGAACCCTGTCATCAATAAAAAGCCCAGGGTGGCCGATAAATCGCCTTGCAGTTTTTGACCGACGAGCCAACCTAATAACAAGCAACTCAAAAGGTTGGCCCAGAAGGTTGGCCAGGGAAAAGCTAAATCAGGAACGGGCAATACCCGGGCAATACCGAAGCGGCAAATACTGCCTAAACCGCCCCCCACAAACACCCACACATAACTCACAGGGAATAATTTTTTAGGTACATAATAAATAATGAAGGTACATAATTCAGAAAATCAACGCACGATCCGTCCGTACATTCCGTTCTGTATATAAAGAAGTTGTTTAAAGAGCTCTTCCCCGACGATGCAGTTCGAAGCCGGGAAATAAAGTGTATTTCTTTTCTTATTTTTGTACGTATTTTCCGAAAAGGTGTCTAGTGTCGATACCCTTTCGAACGGGGAGGTTAGCAGAATTGAAGCGCAACAAGATGGATCTTAAACTACAAATTGATCAGGACAAATTGCCACGGCACGTCGCCATGATCATGGACGGGAATGGTCGATGGGCCAAGCGGCATAAAAGGCCCAGGGTCTTTGGCCATCGCAACGGGGTGAAAGCCGTCCGGGAAGTTACCGAAGCGGCGGCCGAACTGGGCATTGAGTATCTAACACTCTACGCGTTTTCTACCGAAAACTGGAGTCGCCCCAAAGGAGAAGTCGACGCACTGATGGGGCTTTTGGTGGAAACCCTCAATCAGGAAATTGCGACCCTGAACGAAAATAAAATACGCTTACAGGCAATTGGGCACCTCGATCTGCTTCCGCCCCGTACCCACAAGGCTCTGCTGCAGGGTATGGAATCAACTCGTGATAACGATCGCATGACGCTGATTCTGGCCCTCAACTACAGTGGAAAGTGGGATTTAGCCCAGGCTGCCCGACGAATTGCCGAACAGGTTGCCAATGGACTTATCACTCCGGATGACGTTACTCAGGAAAAGATTGCCGAAGGATTGAGTACAGCCGGCATACCCGACCCTGAGTTCCTGATCCGTACCAGTGGCGAGCAACGGCTTAGTAACTTCCTACTCTGGCAACTTGCTTATGCCGAGCTCTATTTTTCTGAAGTGTTTTGGCCCGATTATCGCCGCGATCATTTTTACCAGGCCATTATTGACTATCAGCAGCGCGAGCGTCGCTTTGGCAAAATCAGCGAACAGCTCGTCTGAATATGCTCGCGTATTTTCTAAAGCGATATACAACCTTACCAAAAACAGATTCGTCTTTTAATTGCTCACAAATCCATTTCCCAATAGGGATAAAAGAGGAATTCACGGACGATTGGCCTGTACCTTGCTAAATACCAAGTATATAGGACAATTATTTCGTGCTCTGAGCGGAAACAGCTACTTTCGCGAACAAATTTTTACTTACGCATCCTATGTAGCTCCGAATGGGGCGTCAGAAACGATCCATGATGCACATTACTCGACTTATGCAGCAGACTCGATTTATCAGCCTTTTGATGGTATCCTGGCTGCTTATTGCCCATACTGCTCAGGGGCAGGAAACATCCACTGACACGCTGCCGCTATATGACTACACCGAGCAAAGCGAATACGAAATTGGCGGAATCACCGTAACCGGTGCTGAGTTCAGTGATGAAAATGCCATTATTAGTATTGCCGGGCTAAAGGTAGGCGACAAACTAACTATCCCGGGTAATTCGATTCCCAAGGCCATCCGGTCACTTTGGGATCTGCGCCTGTTTACCAATGTAGAAATTACCCAAACCAATCGTATTGGTGACGTCATCTTTCTCGATATCACTGTACGCGAACGCCCCCGGCTGACGCGCTTTTCCTACGAAGGTGTCAAAAAAGGAAAGCATGACGACCTCAACGAAATTGTCAACCGGTTCTTGCTAAAAGGAGGAATCGTTACCGATAACGTCAAAGCTAACGCTGCCCAGGGCATCAAAGAGTTTTTTGTGGAGAAAGGGTTTCTTGATACCGAAGTAGACGTACGTGAAATCCCTGATGAATCACGCCTTAACTCTGTACGCCTTGTCTTTAGTGTCGACGTAAAAGACAAGGTTAAAATTAAGGACATTAACTTTATAGGCAACGATAACGTAAAAGATAAAAAGCTGCGTGGCCAATTGGAGGAAACAAAAGAGAAACGCCGACTTTTCGCCTCATCCAAGTTCATCAAAGACCTCTACGAAGAGGATAAAGAAAAAGTTGTTGCTTATTACAATAGCCTCGGATTTCGCGATGCACGTATTCTTCGCGACTCTTCCTGGCGGGATGAAAAAGGACTCTTACACCTCAACATCTACATAGAAGAAGGCAACCAATATTATTTTCGCGATATAAAATGGAAAGGAAATTCTATTTATGAAGATGATGTACTTGCCGAAGTACTCGGTGTGCAAAAAGGGGATATATACAACCGGGAAGAGCTGGAAACCCGCCTCCGCTTTAGCCAGGATGGTCGCGATGTAAGTGCCCTTTATCTCGATAATGGATATCTCTTCTTCCAGGTTGACCCGGTAGAAGTTGCTATTGTCGGCGATTCCATCGATCTGGAAATGCGTATTTTTGAAGGCCCGCAGGCCACCATTGACAAAGTGCTTATTTCCGGTAACGACCGTACACACGAACACGTCATTCGCCGGGAGCTAAGAACAATACCCGGGCAGAAGTTCAGCCGTTCTGATATTATCCGTTCCCAACGGGAAATTACTAACCTTGGCTACTTTAACCCGGAAGCCCTCGACATCCAAACCCCTGTAAATCCACAACGCGGAACGGTAGATATCGCCTATGGCCTGGAAGAGCGGCCCGCTGATCAACTTGAGCTTTCCGCCGGTTGGGGTGGTAACCGCCGGGTAATTGGCACCCTGGGCGTGTCGTTCAACAACTTTTCACTGCGTAATATCTTTAATACAGAAGCTTGGCGTCCTCTGCCTATGGGTGACGGACAACGATTTTCGATACGAGCCCAAACAAACGGGGATTTTTTCCAGTCGTACAATTTCACCTTCACTGAACCCTGGCTTGGAGGGCGCAAACCCAACTCTCTTACTGTAGGTGCCTTTCTTAACCGCTTTGCTTTCGGTGCCCGCAATACAAGTACGTATCAGTTCTTCAGAATTATTCAGGGATCAGTTAGCCTGGGTACCCGCTTGAAATGGCCCGATGACAACTTTGTCTCCAGTACGGCCGTCAATCTGCAAACCCTGCAATTAAGCAATTGGACCCAAGGGCTCTTTATTACCGATCAGGGCGAAGTGGTCTCTAATGGAGACTTCTTTAACTACAGCATCAAGCAAACGATTGCCCGATCATCCATCAACGACCCCATCTTTCCACGTAGTGGTTCCAGTATTTCTCTGTCAGGACAATTTACGCCTCCGTATTCCCTTTTCTCCAATAATGACCGCGACTACGCGAAGGAGTCGGCCCAGGATAAATTCCGGTTCCTGGAGTATTACAAAATCCGGTTCGATGCCGAATGGTATACGCCCGTCGTTGGCGACCTGGTGTTGCGTGCACGCGCTAAAATCGGTATTCTGGGCGCTTATAATAACGAAATCGGTATCCCCCCATTTGAGCGTTTCCAGCTGGGTGGTGATGGTATTAACAACCAACAATTTCAGTTTAACGGAGTGGATATTATCTCTCTGCGAGGCTACGAAGTCAATCAGCTCCCGGCGAATATTGGCCCCAATGGACGAAATACAGCAACGCCAATATTCGACAAATTTACCGTTGAATTACGCTATCCTATTTCCCTCAACCCAAGTTCGACCATTTACGTACTGGCGTTTGCGGAAGGGGGTAATGCCTGGCGTAACTTCAAAGAGTTCAATCCATTCGACCTGCGCCGTTCGGCGGGTCTGGGTCTGCGGGTCTTCCTGCCGATGTTTGGTACCCTTGGCTTCGACTACGGTATCGGCTTCGACAAACCCGGAACCGACCGTAGCCTGCAGGCATTGGGTGACTTCAACATTATCTTAGGATTTGAGCCGGAGTAGACCATCGTATAACTTGAGGTTGGGGGTGAGCCGGTATACCTTATACCTGGCACTCTGTACCGGGAGGTTGGGCCCCGACTGCCATAACTTTACGAACGTGTCATACCCACCTCACGCTAATAAAAATACGTTTGCAGCCAATTCCACAGGCTCCACCGATTTTTGTACAACAGTACAATAATGGCAATTAAGGCAAAGATAAATAGCATGCGATAGTTACGCATGTGGATTTGCAGCCGCTCCCGGCGGCTACGGTAGTTTCTTTTTCGGCTTTGGTAACCCATGGACCATTTTTTCAAGTGAAACGCAAAGGTAAGTAATACCCTTAATTTCGCTCCCAGTAGTTTTGTTCTTCAACCTCCTCCAAAATAGTCAGGTAATTGATATAGCGTAGCTCGCTGACGGCACCATCATCCACGGCAGCTTTTACCGCACATTTAGGCTCGTCGCGGTGAAGACAATCCGCAAACTTACACTGATCCGATAAGGCAAAAAGCTCCCGGAAATTATGGGCGATATCCTGTGGCTCCAGGTGATTAAAGCTAAGTGATTTTATCCCCGGCGTATCAATGATAGCTCCACCGAAATTAAGGGGGAACATCTCCGCAAAAGTGGTCGTATGCTGGCCTTTACCGGAATAATCGGACAACTCCTGGGTGCGCAACCCCAGCCCACTCTCAATCGCATTAACCAGGCTGGACTTACCAACGCCTGATTGTCCGCAAATAAGAGTGGTTTTATCCTTGAGCGCCGATCTTAATTCTTCAATGCCTTGCCCGTCGACCGCGGATACCAGCAGCATCCGGTAGCCAATACCTTCGTAAATCTCCCGTAGTATATCGTAAATCTCCATCTCCTCCGGTCCGTAGAGGTCTGATTTATTAAACACGATCAGTGCCGGAATATCGAATGGCTCGGTCATCAACAGGAACCGGTCGATGAACCCCTGCTTTAAATTGGGTGATATAATCGTCATGACCACCATGGCCTGATCGACGTTACTGGCTAAAAGGTGTAAATCATGTTTGCGTCGTGGCGACTGCCGGATGACGTGATTACGCCGTTCTAAAATTTCTTTAATTGCCCCGACATTCTCTTCGCGAGGATCCTCTTCCACCTTCACCCGATCACCTACGGCAACCGGGTTGGTCAACTTTTTGCCGTTTAGGCGAAAGCGCCCGGCAATGCGACACTGTACTATCGTATCATCATCCAAGCGTACATTATACCAGCTCCCGGTAGATTTTACAACGGTCCCGGTTTTCCAAGTTTCCATAGTTCTAGATCGTTTTACCCTGTGATCGGCTATTAAAATCGTGCAGGGCAGCACTCATATCCAACAGCACTTCGGGCGATTTTTCAACAGCATTTCCTACCACAACCATATCGGCTCCTGCCCGTAGGCGGGCCAACATAGTCTCCGGCGTACGAATACCACCACCCACAATAAGAGGCGCAGCCGTTTTGGTCCGTACCTGTGCGATCATCTCCGTGGAAATTGGTCGCCGGGCCCCACTGCCGGCATCTAAATACAGGCAATTCATCCCCAGCATTTCTCCAGCCATCGCCGTGCATACGGCAATTTCGGGTTTATCTCCCGGAATGGGGTGGGTGTGACTCATGTAACTGGCAGTGGTAGGCTGCCCCCCGTCTACCAACAAATAGCCCGTGGAAATAAGTTCCAATCCGGATGCGCGCAAATAAGGCGCAGCCGTCACGTGCTGACCAATGAGCAACTCCGGGTTGCGCCCCGAGATCAGTGATAACAATAGCAGGGCATCCGCTTTTGGCGATATCTGCAGCAAACTTCCCGGAAATAAGACCAACGGTATGTCCGTATCTCTGCGCAATCGCTCCAGGCAGGTATCCAGCTGATCATCCACCAGTAAACTCCCCCCTACTAAAAGAAGATCAACCCGGGCCCGTCGCAGCAGAGCCAGCAGATGATCCAACTCGGAAGATAGTAAACGGTCGGGGTCAACCAATAACCCAAACAACTTTCGGCCATCTTGCCGGGCTTGTTGAAGTGTTTGGTAAACGGTTGATTTCATGCAGAAAAGTTTAACTGGAAATAAGGTTACCGGTCCAAAAGAACACTGACCCGGGATGAAGCACGCCGTGAGAACACCCTTCGTAAGCCGTGTATACTCCATCCAACATACAAGGTACTTTTAATCTGGCTTTCGCCAAAAACCCAAATGAGATTTCACGACACCGCCCCGCATTAAGAACATGGAAATTTCCCCTTAAATCAGGGCCTAAGTGACAAACATCACTTTTTCCTGACCTGATTATTAATATGTTGTACATTCAATTAAAGCAACTCATACCTCGACAAAACATTCATTTAAGCGAAGTGATGGAAACGCCCAATTTTTGGGCTATTTAGTAGGCAGAGCAGTCATCACGACACGGATGAAAAGGTATAGGAAAATACGAGTATTTATTCGACCATAAAGAACGTAAAAGACACACATACTAAATAAGCCTATTATGGAAAAGCATCATCAAATAGTTATCATCGGCGCGGGAACAGCAGGCATCACAGTTGCCGCTCAATTGTTGCGTAAAGACAAGAACCTCGACATTGCGATCATCGATCCGGCAGAAAAACATTACTATCAGGCAGCCTGGACTCTGGTGGGTGCCGGCACTTACAAGTACAAGAATACGGAACGCGATATGAGTAGTGTCATCCCTGACGGTACCACCTGGATTCAGGAGGCAGCTTCCGACATATTGCCCGACCAAAACAAAGTCAAACTCGGCAACGGCGATGAAATCACCTACGACTACCTCGTAGCCTGCCCGGGTATTGCTTACGACTACAGCCTGGTGGAAGGGCTGGAGGAAACCATGAATAAAAACGGAGTATGTAGTAATTATGTAGATCCGGACTATACGTGGGAAACCCTACAAAAATTCAAAGGTGGTACGGCGATCTTTACCCAGCCCGCTACCCCTATCAAATGTGGTGGTGCTCCACAAAAAATTATGTATCTGGCCGACGATTACTGGCGTAAACAGGGCGTACGTGACAAATCAGATGTTTTGTTCATTACTCCCGGCTCTGTCATTTTTGGCGTGGAGCCTTTCAAATCCACGCTAATGGAAGTAGTCGACCGCAAAGGAATACAGTTGCGCTTCTTCCATAAACTGGTCAAAATCGATGGAGAAAACAAGCGAGTATACTTCGACATTGTTAAGCCTTATGACAAACTATCCGCCCTTTGCTACAACTACAAAGAAGTGGGAGCTGATGAGGTAGAAGGGCACTTTTCCTTACCGTTCGACATGCTACACCTGGCACCACCACAAGTGGCTCCAGAGTTCATCCAAAAATCCAAACTGGCCTATCAGGAAGGAGATCAGAAAGGTTGGATCAACGTTGATATCAATACCTTACAGCACAACGAGTATAAAAATGTATTTGCTCTTGGTGATGCCGCAGCCTTACCTACCGCAAAAACGGGTGCTGCCGTGCGTAAACAGGCGCCCGTAGTGGTGGAAAACCTCATGCATGTCATGCATAATGAGAAAGAATTGAGTGATGATTACCAAGGGTATTCCTCTTGCCCACTGGTAACCGGCTACGGAAAAATGGTATTAGCCGAATTCAATTACGAAGGTGAACGCGATAGCGATCCTTTACTCAGCAAGCTTTTTGATACATCCAAAGAGCTTTGGCCTATGTGGATGTTGAAAAAGTATGGTCTTCCCTTTATGTACTGGAATTTGATGCTGAAGGGAAAAGCCTAAATAAACAGCTTACCCCTGGGAAGTAGTAACAGAAGCCAGCAGCGAAACAGGCGTGCTGGCTTCTGTTCTTTTTGACAACCACCGGTATAGTGGTAATGAGCACACTTCCCTTTCTGGAATAAATTTGGTGGCGACTGCCTTTTCACTCTATATGTGAAACAACCCGGGTGGCTACGCTCAGCGGACGCAGGCTCCCCTGTTTGCGATTGATGTGTTGCTCCATTCGGTTGGTAATATTTTGTAGGGTGCGCACCGCATCGACAATGTTAGGTCCTTTATTTAACATGACACAAGCAGCGCGGGTGGCCATAGCCGCATCGGTAATTTCACTCCGTGTAGCCAGCCCTTTCTTGGTTAAGTTCTCCAACACCTGCGTTGCCCAAATATCAGGGACGTGTGCAGCCTCCGCCAACCAGAGCAATTCCTCCTGCACTTCAGCGATGCGCTCAAAGCCAATTTCCACTGCCAGGTCACCGCGGGCAATCATAATCCCCACCAACGGACTCTGCAACGCCTGAAAAATCAGATCAGGGAAATGATAAAAAGCTTCCCCCGTTTCTATTTTAAGTATAATGCCTAAATCAGGATACCCTAATGCCGCTAACTCCGCCTGCAGATCGGCCACGTCTTTAGGTCGGCGCACAAAGGAATAACCAACCACGTCGGCCATCTGCGCTACGAAAGGCAGGTAGCGGTGATCGTCGGCAGTAAGAGAGGATAGTCGTAAATCGGTATCCGGCAGATTAATTCCTTTTTCTGATCCCAGATTATTCCCTTTGCTGGATGCTTGTTTTATCTGAATCATCACCCCTTCTGGAAAAACATGCTTAATCTTTCCCCCAAGTTTACCATCGTTAAAGAAGATGCGCTGACCCGGCTGGACATCGGCAAAAAGCTGCTTCTGGCTACAGCCAATAATCGCGATCGGCATTTCGCCATCGGAAAAACGGGAATCTTGCTCAGGATCTTTGCTCAGGAAAATATAATCATCGCGATACAGGCGCAGACGCGTTTTCTTTTTGCGCCAGCGATCTTTATCAAATACCCGCGCCCGACTCAGATCGGTACGCAGCTTTGGCCCCGACAAATCAATATATATTTTACAATGAACACCCGTTTCCGTTTCCGCCTGGCGGAGATTATCCACCATACGCTGCCATATTTCCGGATCGTCATGACTGGTATTGATCCGCGCCACATCCATTCCCGCTAACAAAAGGTCCCGTATTAATTCGGGGCTATCCGCTGCTTCGGTTGGTAGCGTTACCATCAGATGCGTCTTATTAGCCCCGGCAGAAGGCTCGCCAAACAATTGGTCGCAATGTGCTTTAAAGGCAGTTTGGTATCCCCTAAAGGTGAACGGCGCATCCAAACCCTGCGTGTATTGCAGAAAAGTTTCCTGCCCATTATCCATCAAACTCAGGAGGTGATCGATGCGCTGCAGATTGAACAGGGTGTAGCCTTCGGCATGGGCCATAGACGATATTCCCAACTCCGAAAGTTGTTGCTGCAATACCCGCAAATCAAAAGTCCGCAAGGCCAAATAATGAATAAAATTGCGAGCCCGCGCCACATTATCAGGGTGGACATTAACCAATTGATCGGCAAACTGGGTCTCGGCCTCGCGCACACAGGTTAGTATACGCTGTAACGCCTGGCGCATATCAGAAATATTTATGCGAAGGTGGCTTTCCATATAGTACTTGCTGATTTGGTTTACCGGAGTCTTCCGGCTCAAAGCAACAAAGTAGTCCCATAATGTGAACGCACCAATGATATTCGTTACCAGACCACAGTGAACCCGGCAGAGATGTTATACATTACTTCGGGTACACTCAAAGGTGGACGGCTATCATAAATAAAATTTACCGTGGTGCGGAAACCCAGGCTCTCCGTTAGCGCGGCATTTAGAGTATTCACGGTCGATACTCTGAAATCAGACCAAATATCGGGGCGGGGCTGAAAATACGTTGTACTATTCAGGCTAACATTATCGTTAAATTTCACTCCTGCCGACGCATAAAAAGACAACCGATGATGGCGGTTGTACACGACGCCTTGTTCTTCGTCATCCGTACGCTCGTTCTCAAACATGTAGGATGCTCCCGTAAAGAAAAATCCTTCCTCTGACTCCGTCCACCTGATGCGTGGACCTAATCCGGTCAGGATGCGGTAATCAATCTCCTGAATCAGATCAAATTGATACTGGGCGAACGCTTCCAAAGTAAGGCGACCACTAACCGACCGATTGAAGCGCAAATGTGTGAACCCCCGGTTATTGAAGGTTTTGGCGGAAGCCCCTGGAATATCCAGATCGCTAAACCGGGTCAATGCATAACCCCCCAGGAATAACCAGCGGTTTTTACCCTGGTAATACTCCAAACGCGCATCAATTCCCGGACGCAGGTATAGTCCGGCCTTGTTGCGACTCATCCCAAAGTCCAGGTTAATGGAGCCTTTCACCTCATTGGTATCAGCGCGCAAACGCATATCCTCGGTGTTGATTACCGTTTGCGCATAGCCTGACGGCAAAAGGCCTGACAGTAAGCATAGGGAGAGCAACATAAATTGACGAAACATGACTTTCGGGTTATATGGTGACGCGGCTCAATATACTTATCTTTGCCCTGTTCGTTAAACACGATTCCTATGGAACCCAATATTGTTATTCTGGGAGGTGGCGTAGCCGGGCTGATAGCAGCACGTCATTGTGAACAAGCCGGCTATAGTCCAACCCTGTTAGAAGCAGCCGAAGAAGTTGGTGGGCGGGTGCGCACCGACTATCGCGATGGCTACCAGTTCGACCATGGTTTTCAGGTACTGCTTACCGAGTATCGGGAGGCGCAACATTACCTGGATTTCGACCAGTTAGATTTACGTCATTTCACAACTGGCGCCCTCATTGTTGACGAAAGAGGTTCGTTCACCGTAGCTGATCCGTTGCGTGAGCCGAGCCGTCTTTTGCCCATGGTCTTTTCCCGGGTAGGCTCCCTCCGTGACAAATTTCTCGTATGGAAACTCGCCAACGAGCTTAAGCAGACCAGCCGGGAGCAGGCTTTTACCGGATATCATCAATCCACTCTTGCTTACTTGCAGGAATATGGTTTCAGCCAACGGATGATCGAACAATTTTTTATTCCCTTTTTTGGTGGGATTTTTCTGGAAAATCAATTGACTACCCCAGCGGGGATGTTTCGTTTTGTCTTTAAGATGTTTAGTCAGGGGGCAGCAGCCCTGCCCCGCAATGGGATCGCGGCGATCACGCAACAGCTGTCCGGTGCTTTGCGCAAAACGACTATGCAGACCGGTGTGCGTATCCGTCAAATACAGGGTAATACCCTGACGGATACCCATGGTAATACCTATCCCTTCGACAAGCTTATTCTTACTACGGATCCGGCACCGCTAATGGGAAATATGCCCGGCCAGGAAATCGAGTGGCAACAGACGTGTAATATATATTATTCCGCTGATGTACCACTGATCGATGCCCCAACCATTGGCCTGGTTAGTAAACCGAACAGCCTGATTAATAATTTTTGTGTACTGACCAAGGTTTGGCCGGATTACGCCCCCAATGGCAAGCACCTTGTTTCCGTCACTCTCAAAAATATACCGGCCGATAGCCCGGAATTATACCAGGCCCTGGGAGAAGAGCTCATCAATTTATGTCAGGTACCGGAAGCCGGCCTGCAGTTTTTGCACCGGTATGATATTCGACAGGCTTTGCCTGTCAATCCCGCTCAGCGCTATACCATGCAGGCGTCAGAATGTAGCCTGACCGACGATATTTACCTGGCTGGCGACTACCTGCTCAACGCGTCCCTTGATGCCGCAATGAGAAGTGGCCGTTTGGCTGTAGAGGCGATGCTAATGTCTCTTTAATCAGCCTTCATCGCAATGATTGCCAGGCCACGACCGGTTTTACCGCCCTCCTTGCGGTGAGAAAAGAAATGATCGTTATTGCGCACCGTGCACCAGGGCGACAACCCAATATGCTCTCCCTGTAGCCCACTGCCGAGTAATTGATCGCGATTAGCTTTTTTGATATCCAGGTAATATTTGCGCCGATCTGCGTCCCACAATTTATATGCTGCCGCAAAATGATCGGCAACGTCGGCATCCACTTCGTAGCTCGACCGGTCAATGCAGGCTCCTATATAAGCCTGTATATTTTCGGGCTGTGCGCCAAACCTATCCACCAACCGTTCGACGGCCTTAGCCGTAATTCCCGATACTGTTCCCCGCCACCCGGCATGCACGGCACCGATAACTCGCCGCAAAGGATCGTAGAGTAATACCGGACAGCAATCGGCAATAGTAACCGTGAGCACAATCTCCGGATGTTCGGTAATTAGGGCATCATACCCGTCGTACTCGCCCGGCTCATCCACCTCCAGCACAGCATCACCATGTATCTGACGGGCCCCGGCTACCTGAGTGGGAGGCAGGTCAAGTTGATTAAAAAATCGACGTCGATTTTCTCGTACGTGATCGGCAGCATCGGGGGTGTACAACCCCAGATTCAGGCTACAATAAGGCACCGGACTGATGCCGCCGTGACGAGTACTCTGAGCGGCAATTAAATTAGTGTGCCGGTCGAGTACCGAAGCGGATACAAAGAAATTTTTAACATCAATCATGATAGAATATACCTGCGAATTCAGAAGTCATTTTGGCATAAGCCTTTTAGCCCGGATTAGACTATTACGAATAAAAATTGTGGGGCGATAATCTAAGGAATTTTAAGAATTCTTCCTGATCGTACGCCTACTTATGTACTTATCCCTTATCCTTAACACGTAGTTTACATTCTTACAGTACTTTCGTGTCAAATCAGAAGCCAACCTTATGGAGCTCTTCTTTGTCATCGTTATCCTGCTTTTTTTCTTAGCCATTACCGACCTTATCGTAGGTGTCAGTAATGATGCGGTGAACTTCCTGAATTCAGCTATTGGGTCCAAGGTAGCCTCGCGCAATACCATCATGATTGTTGCCAGTATAGGCATCGTAATTGGCGCTACTTTTGCCAGCGGTATGATGGAAGTAGCGCGTAAAGGCATCTTCAATCCGGAATTTTTCACTTTTTCAGAGGTGATGTTCATTTTCCTCGCCGTAATGCTTACCGACATTATCCTGCTCGACCTATTTAATACATTTGGTCTACCCACCTCCACTACGGTATCCATCGTCTTTGAATTATTGGGGGCCTCGGTAGCGATGGCGGTTATCAAAGTTATGGGGAACGGTGACGGCCTGGCTGCCGTGTCAACCTACATCAATACCTCTAGTGCTCTAAAGATCATCATCGGTATATTTTTATCGGTAGGGGTTGCCTTTACCGTGGGTGCGCTCGTACAATATTTAACGCGATTGCTTTTCACTTTTAACTACGAGAAACGCATCCGTTGGGTAGGGGTGGTGTGGTCAGGCATAGCTCTGGCAGCGATTGCCTATTTCCTGTTAATTAAAGGATTGAAGGGCGCATCTTTTATTCCTGCCGGCTTTAAAGCCTGGACCGTCAATAACACCGTATTATTACTGATTATGACCACTGCCATTATGACCGCACTTTCTTTTGTGCTGCATCTATGGAAGGTCAATATCTTACGGATCGTTGTACTCGCAGGAACATTTGCCCTTGCTATGGCTTTTGCCGGCAATGATCTGGTAAACTTTATCGGCGTACCCCTGGCGGGCTTTGAATCGTATAATGCCTGGAGCGAATCCGGTACAGACGCTGAATCGTTCCTGATGACGGCTCTGGCCGCCAAGTATCCGGCCAAGACCTATATGCTGTTGATTGCCGGGGCCATTATGGTCATTACCCTTTGGCTGTCGCGCAAAGCACAATCCGTAACGGAAACGGAAGTGAACCTCGGCCGTCAATCGGAAGGTCTGGAGCGATTCCGTTCGAATATGCTGTCGCGGAGTCTGGTTCGAATGGGTAACCGCATAGGCAATGGTGCCCGCAGTATTCTGCCCAGGAAGTGGCAGAAAAAAATTGAACAGGCCTTCAAAACGAAACCTTACCGCCCCAGAAAGGACGAAAAACACTACGACCCGCCGGCCTTCGACCTGGTTCGGGCTTCCGTTAACCTTACCGTAGCCAGTATCCTCATAGCTATTGCCACCTCCTTTAAGTTGCCTTTATCGACCACCTATGTATCCTTCATGGTGGCCATGGGTACTTCCCTGAGTGATCGTGCCTGGGGCCGTGACAGTGCCGTATACCGAATAGCCGGGGTACTCAACGTAATCGGCGGATGGTTTATGACGGCTTTTTCCGCCTTTACAGTTGCTGGTTTGTTCACCTGGCTACTCTTCAATTTCGAGGGATGGGCTGTCGGCGGTTTGCTCCTCCTAGCGCTGTCCTTTATCGTCAATACGTTTCTTTATCACCGCCGCGCGAATAAGAAAAAACAGAAAATTCGGGAAGCGCAACGCCAGGCAGGTGATATGCCCGCCGAGGAAGTCATCCTCAGCACAGCCAATAATATAGGTAAAGAGCTCATTACCATCTGCAACGGATACCGCTTAACGATTGAGGGCCTGCGGGATGAAGATCTCAAGAAACTCAATCAGGCCAGGGATGCCATGGAAGAACTGAAAGCAAATAACGAAGAGTTTAAATACACCTTCTACGGCTCCATTCGGCGCATTAAAGAAAAATCAGCAGAGGGTAGCCGCACCTTTTTATTAGCTTACGATCTGGAACAGGACATTGTCCAGTCCGCAACATTTATTGTCGATTCCGCTCATCAACACGTTAGCGATGTCCTGCTTCCCCTAACCGATGCGCAAAATCAGGCGATGTGGCAGGTCTACCAAATGGTTAGCGATTACTTACAACGTGCCAGTACCATGATTAGCACACGCAACTTCGACAACTTTGACCAGTTGATGGCAGATAAAGCGCCCATCTTTGATCAAATTGAAGTGCTCATGGCACGGCAAGCTGAAGGCATTCAGGAAGAAACCTATAGTGCACGCAATAGTATCCTGTTCTTCAATTTATTACTGGAGACGAAAGACCTGATCGCTGTTTCTGCCCGCTTTGTCAAGCTATACTATCGCCTGCACCATAAGCTTAGCGAAGAGAATCCGTGGGTGCTTGTTTCCAACTAAGCAAGGGAATTAAGCCACCACCTCCCAGGTAATACCTACCATTATTTTTTGGTCGGGGGAAGGGTAGAATGCGGTATTTCACCCTCCCCATTACTGCTATATCTGTCCCCTTTTTTGCGTAAAGCATAATTTAATCAGTAGCTTACGCAAAACTGAATGACTTTTTATTGCTATGACTACAAAGGATCTTTTTTCACTCGACCACAGCCTGGCGGGAGAATGGCTTGAGCAGTTTACGTATACCTGGGAGACCATTCCCTTCTTGACTGAACTAATTGGCAAGCTCAGCACATTACTCCCCAGCGATTATCACGAAATCGAACCTAGTATCTGGGTAGGACGAGGTACGATTATCGACGACTCTGCCCAAATACAAGGACCGACAATTATTGGCCATAAGTGCCGCATCCGACACAATGCCTTCATCCGCCCCAATGTTCTAATTGGTAGCGATTGCATCATTGGTAATTCCTCCGAAATCAAGAACAGTATTCTTTTTGACGACGTGCAGGTCCCGCATTTCAATTACGTTGGGGATAGCGTGCTCGGATACGGGGCTCATCTTGGTGCCGGCGCCATACTCTCAAACTTTAAAGCAACGGGAGATGAGATAAATGCAGTAATCGACCAGAAAAAGGTACCCACCGGTCTGAAAAAGTTTGGCGCCCTGCTGGGCGACCGTGTCGAGATAGGCTGTAATGCAGTATTGTATCCCGGCACAATTATTGGCCCGGATAGTATCATTTATCCCTTACAGGGGGTACGAGGTACGATAGAAGCCCGCCACATTCAAAAGGCCAACGGAAGTATCGTACCTCGCACCATGCCGGAAATGGAAAATAAATAGCCGTCTTCCCCTTTTCGGGGTAACTTCGGGCTATTCTTTCCATTTAATACCGCATCCGCCGCTGGGATATTGCTTCTCGGGAGCAGACTTCCCGGCCAGTACGGCATCCAATGCGGCGCGCAAGTCAGCACCCGTTAAAGGCTTATCATTCTTGGGGCGCGATTCGTCGAGTCGACCGCGATAGAATAGCTTACCCTCGCCGTCAAACACATAAAAATCAGGTGTACAGGCCGCATCGTACGCTTTAGCAACCTCCTGCGTTTCGTCGTACAGATACGGAAAAGAATACCCCACTTCGTCGGCAAGCGCCTTCATCTTTTCGGGACTATCCTGCGGATATCGCTCCACATCATTCGCGCTAATTCCTACGAAATGAACGCCCTTCTGCTGATAGTCATTAGCCAGGCGTACGATTTCCGGATTAACGTGCAGCACATAGGGGCAGTGGTTACAGATAAACATAATTACCGTAGCCTTGTCAGACATAATCTCGTCGAGTGACATGTCTTTGCCAGAGACCGTATCCGGTAGTGTAAAGTCAGGTGCCTTCGTGCCTAAAGGCAACATGTTGGATTCCATAAATGCCATAGTATCGATTGATTTTAGCGATATATTTAAAAATAGAATGTTCCCCTTAACAGAGCCTGTAAAATGGTAACACGATAAAGCAAAAATAGGTCATCGGTGCGTTAAGCAGCCATAAGCACCGGAAGTTTGCCTCAGTTTGTGTATTTTCCTCGAAAACAATTCAACTATGTTACGCAAACTCCTCTTCTTTATTACGTTAAGCCTGGTATTTACGGCCTGCGATTCTAATACTTCCGAGCAGGAAACGACGATGAGCAGCTCCGGGCAGCAATCCGTTATCGAAAAGACACCAGCCACATATGATGACCTTACTGCTTTTTTTAAAGAATGGCGTGCCTTCGAAGCCCCGCCCATGCAGGGCGGAGCTCCGGATTACACTGCCGCAACCTTTGAAAAACGCTGGCCTGAATTCCAGGAGCTACAGCGCCAGCTGCTCGCTATGGACACCACCGGCTGGACTGTTCCCCAGCAGGTAGATTGGCACATTGTATGGGCCGAAATGAATGGCTACGACTTCAACCACAACATCCTCCAACCCTGGGT
>Ga0102940_1000100_pt1 | contig 59129 bp, 53 predicted proteins | sample SalPonR2_C_D1_MG_FD_78215 | JGI IMG/M metagenome (GOLD analysis project Ga0102940, IMG submission 78215) | Salt pond soil microbial communities from South San Francisco under conditions of wetland restoration - Salt Pond MetaG R2_C_D1_MG | ecosystem: Environmental > Aquatic > Marine > Intertidal... | reverse complement strand
GTCGTCCCACCTGAGCAGGGCCAGCCCGTGGGGCAACGTGGCGTCGGCCAGATCGCCGGCCAGGAAGTCGACGCGGAACTCGACCGGCTCGGCGAACTGCGCGCCGCTCGGACCGAACTCGTAGGCGCGACCGATCACGTCGGCCGGAGCCCGGGAGGCCTCGCGGATGGTCACGGTGGTGGCGTCGGACAGTGAGCCCGGCGGGAACTCGAGGGTGATCCCGTCGTCGGGAACGCGCAGTGTCCCCCCGCTGGCGTCGACGACCTCTTCGGCCAGCGGTGGTGCGAGGGGTGCGTTCTCGTCGTCGCCCGAGCATCCGGCGACCACCAGCAGGGTGGCGAGGATCAGGATGCGGTTCACCGGTCACCTCCGGGGGCCCAGATCCAGGTGTCGTTCCGCACGGAGCCGAGGCCGTCGGTTCCGCCGAAGATCATGCACACGATGTCGCTGCCGCGACGGAAGCTCACGCTGGCGTGGCGGCCGCGGGCGGAAGGACGCACGTCGTCGAAGCCCGTGACCACACGACTGCCGGTGAGATCGCCGCCGACGTTGCCGAACATCCAGGTGTCGTCGGTGAACTCCTGCCGCGGTCCCTGGCCGGCCAGGCCACCGAACAGCAGCAGGCGATTCGTCCGGTCCGCCCGGCTCGACACCCGCTCGAACGAGGCGTGGGCGACCGGTCCCGGTCCCCCGAATCCGAACGTCCCCTCGTTCCAGGAGTTTTGCGTTCCACCCACGTACCGGTAGTGGCCGTAGAGGTCACTCGTCGAACCGTCGGCGTACAGACCGCCGTACACGTAGGCGTGACCTCCCGTTCCGGCGGCGGCCGCGAAGCCGCGGAAACGCGCGGCGGGGATGTCGACGGGGTCGGTCAGGTCGGTCCACTCGTTGGTGGCCGCGTCATAGATCCACCATTCGGCGTAGGTCCCGTTCGTCGGGCCGAATCCTCCGTACAGGAGGAAGTGGTCGGAGTCGAGCGCGACGAAGCTCGCACCGTAGCGCGCGCCGGGCATGCGGCCGTTCGAGGCGGTGGTGCTCGGCGACAACGGGATCCAGTCGGACACCGCCGAGTCGAAGAGGTACAGGTCGTCGTGGACGTTCGGCGGGGTCGCGTCGTCGCGGCCGCCGAACAGGAACAGGCGCTGGGTCGACGGCGCCGACGCGGCGATGCCGTCGGGGCACTGGGAACATGCTGTGGGCCTCTCGCTGCTGGAAGGAATCGATCGAGGTGGGCACCGACGAACGGCCGGACCGCGCGGCGAAGGCGTAACCCCTCGAGCTCCGTGGACGTCCTGTCGGCACCCCCACTCGAGGTGATCGCCGATGGTCCGCCCGCTCGTCCGCCACGTCGTCGTCGACGCCGCCCGGTCGCTCGCCCAGCACCGTCTGCGGACCTCCCTGGCCACGCTGGGCATCGTGATCGGGGTGGCCGCCCTGAGCGCCGTGCTGGCCGTGGGCGACGGCATCGAGGCCTACGTCCGGGCCCAGATCGACGCCTCGACCTCGCTGGCCATGGTGGTGCTCGAACCGCGGACGCACACCACGGTCGACGGCCGTCGCGTGCCCCTGCGCGAGGCGCGTCGCTTCGTCCTGTCGCCGGCCGACGTGCGGTCCCTCGCCGACGACGTCGACAACCTGCGCGGCGCGGCGTCGTTCCATCGGACGCACGGCGAGATCGAGAATCACAACGGCGGGACCGATCCGGTCGCGCTGCTCGGGGTGACGCCGGGGGCGATCGGCCTGGGTCCGTCCGGATTGCGCACCGGGCGCGACTTCACGGTCGCCGACCTCGAGAACGAACGCGACGTGGCCCTGGTGACCCCGGCCGTGTTCCCGGACACCCCCGCCGACTCCGTTCCCGGCCGCGAATTGGTCATCGAGGGACGGACCCTGACCGTGATCGGTGTGGTCGAGACCGGCAGCGACACGCCGGCGGTCATCGTCCCGCTACCGCTGTCGGCGCAGCTCGACATCGACCCCTCCGAGCGGGTGCTCGCACAGACGGTGCTCGAGATCGACCGCATGGAGCGCTCCGAGTCGACCCTGGCCGCGATCGAGGCGTGGCTCGACGACGCCCATCCCGAGTGGCGCGAGGGCGCCACCCTGGACGCCAACCTGGGCCGTCTGCGGCAGGCCCAGCAGGGGATCCTGCTGTTCAAGGCGTTCATGGGGGCGATCACCGGCATCGCCCTTCTCGTGGGCGGCATCGGGATCATGAACGTGTTGCTGGTGTCGGTGGTCGAGCGAACGCGCGAGATCGGCGTGCGGCGGGCGGTGGGGGCGCGGGGTTCGGACATCCGCCTGCAACTACTGACCGAGTCGGTGTTGCTGTGTGCGGGTGGGAGTCTTCTCGGGGTCGTGTTCGGAGTGGCCGGGGCCTACCTGGCCACGTACGTCATGCGTGCGATCAGCGCCGCCGACGTCTACGCCGCCGTCACGCTTCCCTCTCTGGCCTTCGCGGTGGCCACGGCCACGGTCGTCGGACTGGTCTTCGGCGTGGTCCCTGCCGGCCGTGCGGCTCGTCTGTCGCCGGTCGAGGCCATGCGCACCGAGTGAACCCCGGGGTCAGGGCGAGTCCGCAGTCGACCGCAGGACGATCGGTGAGTCCTCGAACGCGAGGATCGACGCGACGATCGCGTCGAGATCGTGGAGATCGTCGCCTTCGACCGTTCCCGCTCGCAGCACGAGTTGCCGTTCGAGGACCACCGCCGCCTTTCCGCCGACCATCCAGGCGCGGTAGTGCACCGCATCGTGGTCGAAGCTCACGGGGTCGACCGGAGCCACGCCCTTCCAGTTCGCGGGCAGCGGCAAGGACACCGACCACCGGTACTCGCGGGTCCGGTCGAAGGTCACGGGAAGACGTCGGGGCGACGTCCATTCGTGCAGCGGGCCGTGTCCGTAGACGGACGAGGGATCGATCTCCCAGGGTGCGCCCCCCGTCGGGTGTCGGGCATCGAGAGCCAGCGTCGTGGCGAGTGGTGTCGTGCTGTCGGCGGCCGAAGGGAAGCGACGTGCCCAGTAGGCGTGCGGGTCGAACGCGGGTGCCATGCGGACGTCGGCGGCGGCCGCGACGGCTCGTGGGCCGAATCGCAGGACCTCGACCAGTGTCTGGACGGGCAGGGTCTCTCCCGCCGGCGTCCTGAGTGTTCGCGTCCACGTCTCGCGACCCATGGCCGCGAGGTAGCGAGGAATCACACGTTCCGGGACCCTGCCCTCGGCGCGCCAGACGGTGTTCCAGAGGCTGCGCATCTGCTCGTCGATCGTCGGATCCACGAAGAGTACGGGGACACGGCGGAGACCGCGCCCCAGCCTTCCCGCCGGAAGATCCTCGCGGGACGGGCAGTACCACCGTTGTGCGATGCGGTCGGCGCCGAGGAGGGTGACGAGGGCGTGGGTGAACTGCCATCGGCCGGTCGCCTCGACATCGACGGGTCCGAGGCGGTCGTCGCGCGCGAATCCGATCAGAGCGTCCAGTCCCGCCGCGCGGATCAGGCTCGCCAGGACGGCGGCGCGTTCCAACCCGTTCCCCTGCCCCGAGGCGATCACCTCGTCGACCGGCCGCACGGTGGCCGGACGGTCGTACCGGCCCATGTGCGGGTCTCCGGTGACCTCGTTCGTCTCCCACTCGAAAGGCGGACGCCATCCGTAGAAGCTCGACGGCCCCTCGTTCAACTCGAGTGCATCCTCGAGTCCGAGCGGGTCGAGGTTCAGCGTCCGGTCGGCGTCCTCGAAGACCGATGCCGGGAAGGGCGAGCGTTCCAGTCGGATGTTCTGGACGACCCAGGCGTACAGGGCGTCGGCGCGGTCGATCTCGGTGCCTCCGCGGGCGGTCAGCTCGGAGGCGAGCCGGCGCGTCTCGACGCCGTCGTCGAGCCAGACCCTCGGCGAACCCATCTCGAGTGCCGCCCACACGTCCCAGTCGTTCTGCAGGACCCACGATCCCAGTTCGCGATAGAACCGTCCGCGGCGCACCACGCGCACGAAGGGCTCGTGGACCACGGGATGCGGGGCGAACACGGCCTCGCGGTGCGCGGGGATCGGTCCGGCGTCGACCTGGTACCAGGAGGGGTGGCCGTCGCGTCGCTCGCGGACCTCGACGGCCACCGGCAGGTCGTCGCAGTGGACGGCTTCGACGCGGTAGCTCAGGTGCCGCGCGCTCCGGACGTGGATCCGGGTGCGCAGCGTGGGCCAGCGTTGCGAGAGGTGTTCCGCCCGGTGCTCCACCCCGAAGGGCAGCGCGCTGGTCACCGTCCAGCCGAAGGCGTCCCCGGGGCCGAGGTCGCCGAACTCCAGCGCGAGGGGACGATCGTCCTCGAGAGCGGCGTCCGCGTCCGGCCCGCCGAGCTCGGGTGTGCGTTCGAAGCGGCCGTCGGCTCGAAGGATCCAACCGCGTGCCCGTTCCACGAAACGGGAATCGACCGGGAGCACCGAGCGGGCAGGAGCCGTCGTGTCGCGCCGGACGAGGTGGATCCGGTTCTCGGTGCGGCTCGCGTCGAAGCGATCGAATTCGTAGAGCATGGTCCGTGCGAGCGTGACCACACCGCGATCGAACTCTCCGGACAGGTCGTCGGTGTCGGCGGCCAGGGAGCCGACCAGTCCCCGGATGGTCGCCGCGTCCCGGTCCGCGATCGCGAAGCTCGGGTTCGCGCCGGCGCGCGGGGCGCCGAAGAGGCTCGCGGCGGCAACGAGGACGACGACGAGCCGCCGATGGAGGAGCATGGTTCGCCTTCTGTCCAGCAAAGGGACGAACGGAAGAGCTACTGTGCAAGGTGCATGGAAGCCGATGTCCGCGTCAACCGGACGGCGGTCCGTTGGCAACGCTCCGGGGGGCTGCTAGTCTGGCCGTCCCCCCCGACCGGGAGGTTGCCGATGCCGCGCCACGAAGGAGTCGAGTCCGCCCCGGGCGTCGTCGTGCACGGAGAGCATCGCGTCTTCGACGGCCGGCTGCTGAAGATCGACGAGGCCGCTGTCGGCCTCCCCGGGGGTAGCCGCGCCACGCTCGAGTCCATCCGCCATCCCGGGGCTGCGGCGGCGCTCCCCTTCGTCGATGACGACACCGTGTTGTTGGTGCGGCAGTACCGCCACGCGATGGGCGGCTACATCCTCGAGGTCCCGGCCGGCAAGATCGACGACGAGGAGCCCCCGGCGGTCTGTGCCCGGCGCGAGGTGCAGGAGGAGGTCGGGCACCTCCCCGGACGGCTGGAGCCGCTCGGAGCGATCTTCACGACCCCGGGGTTCACCGACGAGGTGATCTGGTTGTTCGAGGCCCACGATCTCGTGGACACGGGGACCGCCCACGAGGAGGACGAAGTGATCGAGGTGCAGTCGTGGCGCTTCGATCAGGCCATCCAGGCTGTCGAGGACGGTCGGATCCGCGATGCCAAGTCGGTGGCCGCGATCCTCCACTCGGCTCTGCGGCGGGTCCGGGAGGACGGTTGACGTGGATCTCGGGATCGGGCTCGCGCATCTGATCTGGCCGGCGACCTTCGAGGTCGTTGGTGCGTACGCATTCCTCGTCGTGGCGGGTACCCTGTCCGTCCAGGTCCCGGTGTTGAAGTTCGCGCTCCCTGTACGGTGGGACGACGTCTTCGGGGCGGTGTTCCTGGCGCACGCCGGTGTCCTGCTCGCCCTGGTGGCGATCGGAATACCCTTCACGGCGTCCTTCTCCGAAGGCACGGCGATCGACGTCACCGGTGACGCCTGGTGGTCGGCGTGGTGGGCGCGGTTGCGGTGGTTGGCCGTGGCCCTGCCCGCTCTTCTGGTCCCCGCCGGCCGTGAGTCGCTCGCCTGGCCGGGGTCCGGGACTCCGGCCTTGGCCCTGAGTGCCGGCGTGACCGTGCTGGTGCAGCTGTTGGTCGTCCGTTCGGTCTGCGACCTTCGCTGGAACCTGCGCAACGTGGGAACCATTCTCGCCGTGGCGTCGGTGACCGCCGGAGTGTTGATCCTGCTCGTACGGTGGCCCTTCGGAGCCGTGGAGGACGCCGAGACCGCAGGCGCTGCCTGACCACCGCGCGTTCAGCCGGCCAGCCAGGTCTCGGCCGCGGCCGATTCCTCGAAGAGTTCGAACTCGTCGGACGCGTTCGTGCACGCGTCATGGGCGATCGGACGCCACCGCTCGGCCTGCCCCGGGGGGACGACCACGGCCACGCGGTGGCCCGGGCGCTGGGGGTGGTTCAGGACGAACTCGGTGAGCATTCGCACCAGCTCGGGAGTGCGCTCGGCGAGCGAGGTCGAGGCGCGGAGGTCGATCAGCAGCTCGGCGTCGCGGGCCGCATGCTCGAAGGCCCGGTGGAACATGGCGTACACGTCACGCGTTGCGGTCGCGCCCTCGAACACGAAGCGTACCCAGCGATCCTCGGTCTCGACGTGCAGGCCCATCGCTCGCGTCCTCTCTGAGCATTCCGATTCGGAGTTCGGGCGTCAGCCTAGCCCGCGCGATCGCGCGGGACAAGCTCCGTCGCATCCAACAGCCCGAACCGATCGATGGAAACGGTACGACCGCCGTGTCTCGTTCCGAGGAGATGTCATGACCGACTCCACCGTTCTCGTCGTCGGCGCCGGGTCCGCGATTGCGCAGGATCTGAGCACCCGGCTCGGGGATCGAGGTACCCGACTCGTGCAGTGGTCCCGGCAGGAAGGCTTCGACGCCGTCGTCGACGTGGTCGCCGACGAGAGTCTTCCCGACTTGCCCGAGACGCTGGAGGGGCTGGTCTATTTCCCCGGCACGATCGAACTGGCGCCGTTCCCTCGTCTGGACATGGGCACGTTCCGTCGTGACTGGGAGATCAACGTCGGCGGGCTCGTCCGTGTGCTGCACCACGCGATCGGCTCTCTGCAGAAGTCCGAAGCAGCGTCGGTGGTCGGTGTGAGCACGGTGGCGGCGGGTCACGGACTCGGCTTCCACGCCTCGATCGCCGCGGCCAAAGCGGGGGTGGAAGGGCTCATGCGAACGCTCGCGGCCGAATACGCCCCTCGCGGTGTGCGATTCAATTGCGTGGCGCCATCCTTGACCGAAACGCCGCTGGCGTCGGGGCTCATCGACAGCGACGCCAAACGCAAGCGCATGGACGACCGGCACCCGCTCGGTCGGATCGGTCGGCCCCGCGACGTCGCCGCCGCGATCGACTACTTGTTGTCGGACGACGCGAGCTGGGTCACCGGTCAGGTGCTGGCCGTCGACAGTGGCTACGGCATCTGTCACTGAGAACGCTGGGCGCTTGATTCGTCGGGGGGCTTCGCGAACAATGCGTCGGCGGGTCCTTCCCCCGAGGCCCCACCGACGTCATGAGCCTACGCAACCGTATTCACGAAGTCGTCTTCGAAGCAGACACACCCGCAGGGCGTGCCTTCGACGTTGCGTTGTTCGTGAGCATCGTCGTGAGCGTCACGGCCGTCATGCTCGACAGCGTCGATTCTATCCGGGCCGAACACGGGATCCTGCTCCGCACGATCGAGTGGTTCTTCACCGTGCTCTTCACGGTCGAGTACGCCGTCCGGCTCGCGGTGATCGGACGGCCCTGGCGCTATGCCGTCAGCACGTTCGGCGTGATCGACCTGCTGGCGATCCTGCCCACCTACCTGAGTGTCGTGTTCGCCGGTTCACAGTCCCTGTTGGTGATCCGTGCACTGCGCCTCATGCGCGTGTTCCGCGTCTTGAAGATGGTCCGCTTCGTCGGCGAGGCCGATGTGCTGAGCTCGGCGATCCGTGAGAGTGCGCGGAAGATCATCGTGTTCCTGACCTTCGTCCTCACGGTGGTGTTGATCGTCGGCGCGGCCATGTATCTGATCGAGGGCGACGCGAGCGGCTTCACGAACATCCCTCAGAGCATGTACTGGGCGATCGTGACCATGACCACGGTCGGGTACGGCGACATCGCCCCACAGACGATCCTGGGCAAGGCTCTGGCTTCGCTCGTGATGATCCTGGGCTACGGCGTGATCGCGGTCCCGACCGGGATCGTGACGGTGGAGCTGGGCCTGGCGGGTCGGAGACACGCGCAGGTCAGTACACAGGCGTGTCCGAGCTGCGCGGCGGAGGGCCACGATCCCGATGCGCGGTTCTGCAAGTACTGTGGCGAGGCGCTGTAGGGGCGCCGGCCGCCATACGGCCGACGCCCCGCTGTCGTGGCTCAGGCGACGCTCGCCTGGCTCTCGAGGGCGATTCCCGAGATCAGCGAGTAGGCGTCGATCCAGGCCTCCTGGGTGGCGGCGTCGAACTCCGGCCCCAACTGGTGGCGCAGGGAGTTGATCAGGGCGATGCCGATCGTACTGAAGTCCCGATCGCGCACGCCCCGTCGTTCGTAGTGCTCGGCGAAGTCCCGGAGTACGGGGGTGAGTTCGTCGACCTGGTCGAGCATGCGGACTGCGGTCGAGATCACGCTGAACAGCCGTTTGCCCTCGCGATCCAGGTCCTCGGGAAAGGTCATGCGCAGACCGGGATCCACGGCGAAGAGGGTCTTGAAGTACAGGTCGACCGCCTCGGGCGTGGCGGGCTCGACCTTCTTCCAACTCTGCAGGACGAGTGTCTTCTGCTCGGGGCTCACGAAGTCTCCTCTGCTGGAGCGAAGTCGAGGCCGGGATCGGCGAATGAACGGAGCGCTTGCGAATCGGTACCGCGGATTGCGAGTCCCCGACGTTCGATTCCGTCGGGTCGTCGAATTGCCGCTCGGTTCGGGGTGGGCCGAGTGGTGTCCCGGGGTTGCGCGGGATTCCCGCCCGGCGTCGTCGCGGGTCTCATGGCCCGGGGCTGGTGCAACGGCCGGACCAGCGGGTCCGATGCACCGCGCTGGCCCTGACGACCGTGGATGCCCTACACTGTGCGATTCCTTTTCCCCTTCTCGGCTGGAACGAACGACATGATCCGATCCGAGTCCCGCGCCGGACGGCGGTGGTCCGTGGTGGCCATCGCGCTGCCGGTGCTCCTGCTGATGGCTCCGCCGGCCACGGCTCAGGACCGTGCGCAGGCCTTCACCGGCGCGCGTATCCTGACCATGGCCGGCGAGACGATCGAGAACGGCACACTGGTGGTGCACGACGGCGTGATCGCGCACGTCGGAGAGTCCGACGACGTCGACCTTCCGGCCGCGGCCGACGTCCACGAACTCGACGGCGCCACGATCATCCCCGGCCTCGTCGACACGCACAGCCATCTGGGCGGTCCGTGGGCGGCCGACGGCAGCGAGCCGATCCAGCCCGAGTGCCGCGCGCTCGACGCGATCGACGTGCGCGACGCCGGCTTCCAGAAGGCCCAGGCCGGAGGCGTGACCACCGCCAACGTCATGCCCGGCTCGGGCCATCTGCTGAGCGGGCAGACGCTCTACCTGAAGCTGCGCGACGGTGGCACCATCGACGACCTGTTGATCATGGACGACGGCATGGTCGCCGGCGGCGTGAAGATGGCCAACGGCACCAACAGCCAGAAGGCGAAGCCCTTCCCCGGCACACGTGGCAAGGCCGCGGCCCTGGTGCGCGAGGCCTTCGTCGCTGCCCAGGACTACCGCCGGAAGATCGAGGCGGCTGACGGCGATCCCGCGAAGATGCCGCCCCGCGACCTGGGCATGGAGACCCTGCTCGACGTGCTCGACGGCGCGCGCGTGGTCCATCACCACACGCACCGGCACGACGACGTGCTCACCGTGCTGCGCCTGCAGGAGGAGTTCGGATTCCGCGTGGTGCTGCACCACGTGAGCGAGGCCTGGAAGGTGGCCGACGAGATCGCCGCGGCCGACGTGCCCTGTTCGATCATCCTTCTGGACAGTCCGGGCGGCAAGCACGAGGCGGTCGATCTGGTCTGGAAGACCGGAGGCGTGCTCGAGGACGCCGGCGTGAGCGTGTCGATCCACACCGACGACCCGATCACCGACAGCCGGTGGTTCCTGCGCTCGGCCGCCTTCGCCGTGCGCGCGGGCATGAGCCGCGAGGCGGCACTGCGCGCGCTGACGATCGAGGCGGCGAAGCACCTCGACCTCGCCGATCGCATCGGTTCGCTGGAAGTGGGCAAGGACGCGGACTTCGCGATCCTGAGCGGAGATCCCCTGGCCCTGCGCACGCGCGTGCTCGAGACCTGGGTCGAGGGCGAGCGCGTGTTCGACCTCGACGACGAGGACGATCGTCTGTGGGCCGAGGGCGGCTACGGTGCCAGCCGGCCGCAGGCCCTGACCTGGTGCTGCCACGGAAGCCTGGAGGCGAAGTGATGAGGACACCCCTGATCGTGTTGCTGCTGCTCTTCGTCTCGTCGTCCGCCCACGCCCAACTCGCCGTACGCGGGGCGACCGTGCACACCATGGCGGGTGATCCGATCGCCGACGGCGTGGTCCTGATCGAGGACGGCAGGGTCGTGCGCGTGGGCCCGGTGTCGGAGATCGACGTGCCGAGCGACTACGAGGTGCTCGAGGCCGAGGTCGTCCTGCCCGGCCTGATCGACGCCCGCTCGGTGGTGGGCCTGGCCGGACAGTTCAACGTGGACGCCGACCAGGACCAGCTCGAGGCGAGCGAGGCGATCCAGCCCGAGTTGCGGGCGATCGACGCCTTCAACATCCGCGAGCGTCTGGTGTCGTGGGTGCGCGACCTGGGCGTGACCACGCTGCACACCGGCCACGGTCCGGGCAAGGTCGTGAGCGGCCGGACCATGGTGGTGAAGACCGCCGGCGAGAACGCCGACGCCGCCGCGCTGGCCACCGGCGTGATGGTCGCCGCCACCCTCGGCGACGGGGCCACCGAATCGGGCCGCACGGTGCCCGGCACCCGCAGCAAGGCGGTGGCGATCCTCCGCCAGGCCCTGATCGACGCGCGCGAGCACGCCGAGAAGGACGATCCCGACCGCAACCTGCGGCTCGAGACCCTGGCGCGAGTGCTCGACGGCGAGGTTCCGCTGATGATCACCGCCCATCGTCATCAGGACATCCTGTCGGCGCTGCGGCTGCAGCGGGAGTTCGGATTCCGTCTGGTCCTCGACGGCGCCTCCGATGCGCACCTGGTGCTCGACGAGATCGCCGAGGCCGGCGTGCCGGTCGTCGTGCATCCCACGATGACGCGTCCGGGGCGGCCGGGTTCGGTGTCGGAGACCGAGAACGTCACCGTGACGATGCCCGCGCAACTCGCCGCGGCGAACATTCCCTTCGCCTTCCAGAGCGGATTCGAGAGCTACGTGCCGAAGACCCGCGTGGTGCTGTTCGAGGCGGCGATGGCCGTGGCCTACGGACTCGACGAGGAGGTCGCCCTGCGGGCGCTGACGATCGTCCCCGCCTCGATCCTCGGCGTGGACGACCGCGTGGGGTCGCTCGAGCCGGGCAAGGACGCCGACCTGGCGCTGTACGACGGCGATCCCTTCGAGTACACGACGCACTGCGTCGGCGTGGTGATCGACGGGGAGATCGTGAGCCGGCAGGCGAAGTGAACGACGGGGCGGGTTCCGGACCGGGGTCTGGGGCCCGTGCCGTTCGACACACGCTCGGCGCAGCGGGTATCCGCGACCATGGGGATCCGCCCGGGGGCCGGTGCCGCGCACACGATGTAGGGTGCCGGTACGAACGCCAAGGGGAGGTCGCCGTCATGCCGAGGATCCCGATCCTGCTGGGAATGCTCACGATCGCAGTGTCGTCGCTCGTCGTCGCGGGCGAGTCCTACCGCGAGCGCCGCATGCAGATGGTCACCGAACAGATCGCCGCGCGCGGCGTGGAGGACCAGACCGTGCTGCGGGCCATGCGCACCGTGCAGCGGCATCACTTCGTACCCGAGCCGTTGCGCGACCAGGCCTACACCGATCGACCGCTGCCGATCGGGCGGGAGCAGACGATCTCGCAGCCCTACATCGTGGCCTTCATGACCGAGGCGCTCGACCTGGGTCCGCACCATCGCGTGTACGAACTCGGAACCGGTTCGGGATACCAGGCCGCGGTGCTGGCCGAGATCGTCGAGGAGGTCTACACGGTCGAGATCGTGTCCGAACTGGCCCGGCGCGCGCGCACCACGCTCCAGGAGCTGGGTTACGACGACGTGCACGTGCGCGCGGGCGACGGCTGGGCGGGCTGGCCCGAGGCCGCGCCCTTCGATCGCATCATCGTGACGGCCGCCGCGCCGGAGCTGCCGCAGACCCTGCTCGACCAGCTGGTCGCCGGAGGCAAGATGATCCTGCCGCTCGGGCCGGACGGCGGAGCGCAGGAATTGATCCTCGTGGAGAAGACCGAGGACGGGCGCGTGAAGACCCGGGAGCTGTTGCCGGTGCGCTTCGTGCCGGTCACGCGGGATCCGCGCTGATCAGTCCAGCAGCTCGCCGAGTCGCTCGCGCATGCGGTCGTAGTGCGAGCCGCGCCAGTACACGCGCCCGCATCCCGAACACCGCGTGAACTCGTCGTGTTCGGCGAAGATCTTCGGCGGGACCTCGTCGTGCACCGTCACCCGGGCCACGGCCTCGAGTTCTCCGTTGCACTCGCGACACCGGGTGAAGAGTTCGATCGAGTCCTTCAGGTCGAGTGCACGGACCACCTCGACGACCTGTGCCTCCGGGTCGGTCGTGCGGATCCAGTGCCCGTGGGTCACGGCGCGGCGGTCGAGGATGCCACGGTCCCGGGTGAGCACGATGCGGTGTTCGTCGACGGCGCGGGCGACGATCTCGTCGTCGGTGAGCTCGCGCTCGTACGACGTGTCGAAGCCGAGCGTGCGCAGGTCGCGGGCCAGGTGACCGAGGTGCACGTCGCAGACGAAGCGCGGCTCGCGCAATGGCTCGGGCCGCAGTCGCGTGACCGAGGACACGTCGAAGCGCTCGAAGGTCGGGTACACGGCGATGCGTTCGCCGCCCTCGACGCGATGGTCGAAGCCGACCGACTCGCCGTCGACGAGGATCACGTCGATCTCGGTGTGCGGCACGCCGAGGGCCTGGATCAGGTCCAGGACCGAGCGGGAGCCGTGGAAGGTGGTCTCGAAGGACCGCTTCCGCTGCTCGGGCGGGAGGAGGTCGTTCAACTCCTCGTAGAATCGGATCTCGGCGCGGCGGGTGGGTGCTTCGTGCACGGCGACCTCCTGCGCTGACCCTACCCGATCCCCCCGGGGGCCTGTCGAGGGGGTGCGTCGATGGCGGTACGCAGCGCACGCACGGCGGCCGCGACGTCGTCGGCCGAGACCACGGCGCTGATCACGGCCACGCAGTCGGCGCCGGCGGCGATGACCGAGGCGGCGCTGTCGTGGTCGATGCCACCGATCGCCACGAGCGGCAGACCGCAGTGTCGCCGGATCTCGGCCAGGCCCTCGAGGCCGAGGGGCTGCGCCGCGTCGGCCTTGGTGGCACGGGCGTCGAAGACCGGACTCACGCCCACGTAGTCGGCGCCGTCGTCGACCGCGCGCCGGGCGTCGTCCAACGACTCGGCCGACACGCCCAGGATGCGATCGTCGCCGATGAGCCGTCGCGTTTCCCGGGCTGTGAGATCCGACTGGCCCACGTGTACGCCCTCGGCATCGACGGCCACGGCCACCGACACGCGATCGTTCACGATCAGCGGCACGCCGGCGGGCCGGGTGATCCGCAGCAACGCACGGGCGCTCCGGAGGAAATCGTCGTCCGAGGCCTCCTTGTCGCGCAGCTGGATCACGTCGGCCCCGCCGGACACGGCTGCTGCGACGATCTCGGCGTGGGACCGTCCTCGCGAGAGGCCGGCGTCGGTCACCACGTACACCCGCCAGTCCCTCAGGCGGGAACGATCGACGGCCACGTCTCGCGCCTCCAGGCCATGTCGAAGAACAACAGTTCGTAGCGGGCGCTCGTGCGGTAGCGGTCGAGCCAGCGCACGCGGGCCGCCTCGCTCGCCTCGGCGCCCATCGCATCGACGCGTTCGCTCAGCCACTCGACGAGTTCGACCATCGACGGATCGGTGTAGGTCTCGATCCATTCACGGTAGTGCTCGACGTCGGGCAGACCGCGTTCCCGGAGCCGCTGGGCGATCTCGACGTAGCCGGCCGCGCACGGCAGCAGCACGGCCAGGATGTCGGTCATCGAGCCCTCGTAGCAGGTGCGCAGCAGGTAGCTGGTGTAGGCCGAGGTCACCAGGCCGGGCTCGGTGCGTTCGAGTTCGTCGGACGTGATGCCGAAGGCCGCGCACGTGCGGCGGTGCATCTCCATCTCCTCCTCGAGCGTCAGCGCGAGCAGGCCGCCCAGACGGCGCATGTCGTCGAGCGACTCCGCCTTGGCCGCGGCCACCGCGAGCACGCGCGCGAAGCCGTCGAGGTAGGCATGGTCCTGGGCCAGGTAGAAGGTGAACACTTCGGTCGGCAGCGTGCCGTCGCCGATGCCGGTGACGAAGGGATGCGCGTGGACGGCGTCCCAGACGGACGCCGTCCTTTCGCGCAGCTGCCGGGCGAAGCCGGTCGACACCGCCGATCACCCGCCCTTGGCCTGTTCGGCCGCCTTGCCGAAGGCCGCCCAGAAGGGATCGACCTGCGGATGCACGAGATCGTGCTCGACGCCGTTGTCGAAGTAGCGGGTGCCCTCGGACGGATCGGTCACCTCGCCGACGATCGACGCCGCGATGCCCTTGTCCTTCAGCCGCTGCACGGCCTCGTCGGCCTTGTGCGGGCGGCAGGTGATCAGCAGCGTGCCCTCGCTGATCGAGGTCATGGGATCGATGTCGAACATCGAGCAGATCTTGTCGACCCGGTCGTCGACGATGATCTCGCTCTTCTGGATGTTCATGCCGACGTTCGAGGCCGCGGCGATCTCGGCCAGACCGCCCCAGACACCGCACTCGGTGGCGTCGTGCATCGAGGTGATGCCGTCGTCGCGCACGCCGACCTCGACGGCGGTCATGGCGTCCTCGACCACCGACATCTGCCAGAACACGTCCTCGGCCCGGCGGGCGAAGTCGTCGCCGTGCTCGGCGGCGATCCGATCGGGGAAGGTCACCGCGAACAGGCCGGTGGCCTCGATCGCCGCGCCCTTGGTGACGATCACCTTGTCGCCGGGACGCGCCATGGTCGGGGTGAGGTAGCGATCCTTCGAGCCGATCGAGATCACCGTGGCGCCGCCGATCATGGGGTAGTTGGTGCCCTCGTAGCGGCCGGTGTGCCCCGACACGATGGCCATGCCGATCTTGTCGCACTCGCGATGGATCGTGCTCCACAGCGCCTCGAGGTCCTCGCGCTGGATCGACATGGGCAGGTTGAGGTCGATGGTCAGGTAGCCCGGCGCGATGCCCGCGGTGACGGCGTCCGACGCGAGGATGTGCACGGCGAACCAGGCCGAGCGCTCCCAACCGTAGGGCGGCACCACGAAGACGGGATCGGTGGTGGTGATCATCACCTGATCGTTGCCGATGTCGACGACGCCGACGTCGACACCGTTCTGCGGGCCGACGACCACTTCGTCGCGTCGGCGCCCGAGTTGCGGGTAGATGATCTCCTCGAACACGCCCGACGAGATCTTGCCGATGGTCGGCAGTTCTGCAGCCATGTCGACCTCCTACTTGCGTGCGCGGATCGCCACGTAGCCGCCGCGCTCGAATCCTGGGATCGGCTCCTCGACCTGGTCGTCCGAGAAGCGCGGGTGGGTGGTCAGAGTCTGCTGGTACTGGGGATCGCCGAAGCCGGCGTCGCGCATGGCGGCGACGACCTCTTCGGTGGTGCGCCAGTTCGCACCCCCGACGAATTCCACCGGGTAGGGATGGGCCGGGGCGATCTTCGCCAGACGCTCGTCGTCCCAGGTCCCCACCTTCGCGGCGAGCTGGTAGAGCATGCCGTAGCCGCTGCTCGCGGGTACGTCGGCGACCACCACGTGGCCGCCGGGCTTCAGCACGCGATGGGCTTCGCGGAAGGCGCCCGAAAGGTCGGTCAGGTAGCCCGGTGTGCCGTTCATGAGGACGGTGTCGAAGATGCCGTCTTCGTGCGGCAGGTCCTCGGCCGGGGCGATCTTCACGTCGAGGCCGCGCTCGCGGGCGATGGTGGCCATGCCCTCGGCCGGCTCGACGCCGTCGCGGATGGTGATCCCGTGGTCCCGGGCGAGGATCGACTCGAAGAGTCCACTGCCGCAGCCCACGCTGAGGGTGCGGCCGGGATCCCCGAGTGCGGCCTTCACCAGAAGGACCTCGGAGCCGAGCACGGCGGTGTTCTTCATGAACCAGCCGTCGTACTCGTTGGCGTGTTCGTCGAATGCAGGTCTGCTCACGGCGACCTCCCATGGGGTTGCCGCGGCTCCACGCGGTGAGGAACAGGGTGAGGAGAGTGCCGGTGGCCGGATTCCTCAGGTGTTTCCCTACGCCGGTGTGAGCCGGGTCAGGTTCGAAGGGTATGATCTCAGCCCGTGTCGTCGGCCACGGCGCGGACCGCCGCGTGCGTCGACACGAACACCCCCAACACGTCGGGTGGGACGTTCCCCTTCACGGTAACCCGACTTCGCGTGAGTGACCAGTGGATCTGGACCTCCGTGTCGTCTTCGGGCAGGATCGAACCCCCACCCCAGTCTTCACCCGCGATCGGAATGACCTCGATGGCTGCCGGACCGCCCCCGCCCGGTTCCACGAAGAGTTCACGCGTGACCCGTAGCTGGGGCGGTCGTTTCCTCACCCACGGCAGCGGTCGCGAGCAGATCGTCGAAGACGTCCACCGGGAGGGCGCGTTCCGCCTGGGGATCCATGGCCTGGTCACCGTCCTGATCTGGCTCGCCACGACCCTGGTGTACCGCGTGTTGTTCCCGGCGCTCGAGCCCGCGGGCGCGACGGGCCACACCCCGGTGACCGACGTGGTGGCCACCTCGTGGCACCAGTTCACGTCCGTGGCCGGGGTCGTGCTCGGGCTCTCCATGTTCGCGCTGACTCGTTGGAGTCCGTGGTCTCCGCGCCGCCTTCTCGATCTGGGCTTCGCCTACTACGTCCTGGGTGGCGCGCTCGTGGCCCTGATCGGAGCCGTCTACGACGTGCTCCCGGACGGCGATCTGCAGGTGCTGGGGATCACATGGACCTGTGTCTGGATCCTGAGCTATTCGATGACGGTTCCGGCTCCGCAGGGGCGTATGCTGTTGGCCGCCCTGGTGGTGGCCTCTCTGGACCCCCTGTTCGCCTTCGGCCGGGTCCACGCCATCATCGGTTCCTTTCCTCCTGCGAGTGAGCTGGTCGTCTGGGCGCCCACGTACATCTGTGCGTTGCTGGCGGTGGTGCCCGCCAGGATCCAGTGGAGGCTGCACACGAAGCTGCGGCAGGCACGCGAGCTGGGCAGCTACCATCTCACCGAACACATCGGTCAGGGAGGCATGGGGGAGGTGTGGCGTGCCGATCACCGCTACCTGGCGCGCCCGGCCGCGGTGAAGCTCATCCGCCCCGAGCAGATCGGAGCCAGCGGCCCGGACGGCCGCCGGCTCGCCAGGCGGTTCGAGCGGGAGGCCCAGGCCACGGCTGCGCTCGAGTCGCCGCACAGCATCGACCTCTTCGACTTCGGTGTCCGGCGGGACGGGACGTTCTACTACGTCATGGAGCTGCTCGACGGCTTCGATCTCGAGAGCTTCGTGCAGTCCTTCGGCCCCATGCCCTCGGGGCGCGTCGCGCACCTGCTGCTGCAGATCTGCGATTCGCTCACCGACGCGCACGAGAAGGGCCTGATCCATCGCGACGTCAAGCCGGCCAACGTGTTCCTGTGCCGGCGAGGACTCCGCGAGGACTTCGCCAAGGTGCTCGACTTCGGCCTGGTCAAGGGGCTGGGACACGACGAGACCGAGACGATGGTCACCGTCGAGGGCGTGACCACCGGGACGCCGGCCTTCATGTCGCCCGAACAGGCGCGTGGGGTCGGAGAGATCGATGCCCGTAGCGACCTGTACTCGTTGGGCTGTGTGGCGTACTGGCTGTTGACCGGTGAGCTGGTCTTCTCCGGTCGTTCGGCTCTGGAGATGGTCGCCGCCCACCTGCGCGACGTTCCGCCGGCACCGTCGGAGGCCTTCGAGGGCCGGTTCGACCGGCAGCTCGAGGTACTGGTGATGCAGTGCCTGTCGAAGCAGCCCGACGATCGCCCCTCCAGTGCGAGGTCACTGGCCGGGGTTCTGGCGGGCCTACCGGTGTCGAAGGAATGGACGGCCGCCGACGCCGAGCGTTGGTGGGACCTCCACGCCCCGGGTGGAGCGTCGGAGCTCGTTCGGAACTGAGCCGCTCGGGGCCTTCGTGCTCGCGGCCCCGCCGTCAGTCGAGGGACGTCAATCCCCGTCCGGCGGATCGATCGTCTCGGCCACCGCCGAGAAATCGTCGTCGGCGTGGCCGTCGTCGACAGCGCGCTCGAGCATCGTGCGCAGCAGGTCCAGTCCTTCCGCGTCGAGTCCCACCGACCGAGCGTGCTCCAGGCCCAGGCGGACGTCCTTCAACAGGTGGCGCGTGGGAAAGGTCGGCGGGGTGTGCTCCCGCGTGCGCAGGTTCTCGAGCTTGATGTCGAAGAGGGGTGGACAGATCACGCTGCCGTGCAGCACCTCCATCCACTGGTCGACGTCGAGGCCACTGCGCCGGACCATGCCCAGGCTCAGCGCGAAGGACGTCAGCTCGGCGCCGATCAGGTGATTGCAGGCCAGCTTCATGGCCGCACCGGCGCCGACCGGGCCGACCCGGCGCGGCTCGCCGAAGACCTGCAGGTAGGATTTCGCCCGCTCGAAGTCCTCGGGATCACCCCCGGCCATCACCATGAGCTTCCCGCCCGCGGCCTGCGGCGTGCTGCCGAGCACCGGCGCCTCGAGGAAGCGTCCACCGCGCGCACCGACCGACCGCGCCAGTTCGCGGTTCTGCTCGGGGGCGACGGTGGACATGTTCACGACCAGGCGGTGGTCGAGGGGCTCGTGGCCGTCGCTGAGCACGGCGCGACAGGCCTCGGCGTCGCTGAGCATGACGAAGGTCAGGTCGCACGCCACCAGGCAGGTCTCGGCACTCGCGGCGAGCCTGGCGCCGCGCTCCACGAGTCCTCCGGTCTTCGACACCGTCCGGTTGAACACGGTCACCGTGTGTCCGGCGTCGAGCAGACGCGCCGCCATGGGCTCACCCATCAGTCCGGTTCCGACGAAGCCGAGTTCCACGGCGGGCCTCCTGTGCAGTGGGGATCGTCGGTCCCGACGTTAACGCGCCTGTCCGGTCGTCGCGACGGACTTCGTGAACTCTCTGGCGGGGCTCTGCTAACCTCGTGGGATCGGATTCCCATCGGCCGGGACGGTCCCTTGGAGCCTCGAGACGACGTGACGCGCCTGCTGCGCGCATGGAGCGACGGTGACGACGGCGCCTTCGACGCGCTGGTCCCGCTCGTGTACGACGATCTGCGCCGCATCGCGCGGCAGCACCTGCGCCGGCGGGGTGGAGCCCTCACGCTCGACACGACGGCGCTGGTGCACGAGGCCTGGCTCCGCCTGGTCGACCACGACCGGGTGGAATGGGAGGACAGGGGGCATTTCCTGGCCGTGTACAGCGTGGTGACCCGAAACCTCCTGGTGGACCTCGCGCGGCGTCGGGCCGCGAACAAGCGCGGGGGCGGACGCAAGCGTGTCGATCTCGATCGGATCGAGCTGTCGGTCGACGAGCAGGCCGATCTGATCCTGGCCCTCGACTCGGCGCTGCAGCGTCTGGGTGACTTCGATCCCCGCCTGGCGCGGGTGGTCGAGTGCCGCTTCTTCGCAGGGCTCACCGAGGACGAGACGGCCCGGGCCATGGACTGCACCGAGCGCACGGTGCGTCGCTACTGGGTCAAGGCCCGAGCGCTCCTGCAGGACCTGCTCGAGGACGAGGAGTCGCGCCCGTGAATCGCTTCGATCCGACCCGCTGGCCCGAGGTCGAGACCCACTTCGACCGACTGTGCGACGCCTCCCCGGACGAGCGCCGCACATCGCTGGCCGCTCTGCGCGCACGCGACGCGGAACTCGCGCACCAGGTCGAAGGTCTGCTCGAGGCGACGGAGACGACCGCGCGGGCCCTCGAGGCCAACGCCCCCGGCCTGGCCGCCGACCTCGTCGCCGACGAGGCGGAGGAACCGGCCACCGAGGCCGGGCGGATCGGGCGCTGGCGACTGGGAGAACGGCTCGGCGCGGGGGGCATGGGAGTGGTCCACCGCGTCGAGCGCGCGGATGCAGCTTTCGAACAGACCGGCGCCATGAAGCTCCTGCGGTGGACCGGAGACGACCCGGTCCTCCTCGAGCGCTTCCGCCAGGAGCGTCGGATCCTGGCCTCGCTGGAGCATCCGAACGTCGCACGTCTGCTCGACGGCGGCATCGCCCCCGACGGACGGCCCTTCCTGGTGATGGAGTACGTCGAGGGGCGGCCGATCACCGACCACTGCCGCGACGAGGAGCTCTCGGCGCCCGCGTGCCTGGACCTGGTGCGTGCGGTGTGCGATGCGGTCGACGCGGCGCACCGTCGTCTCGTGGTCCACCGCGATCTCAAGCCCGCGAACATCCTCGTGACCGACGACGGGACCGTGAAGTTGCTCGACTTCGGGGTGGCCAAGCTGTTGGACGACGCCGTCGAGGTGAATTCCGAGCTGACGATGGCGGGGGGATCCCCGCTCACGCCCAGTTACGCTGCGCCCGAACAGAAGCAGGCGGCCCCGGTGACGACGGCCAGCGACGTCTACGCGCTCGGAGTCCTGATCCACGAGCTCGTCACCGGAACGGTGCCCTCCCGAGGGGACGGCTCGGTCGCGTCGATCTCCGGTGATCTGGCCCTGGTCGTGGCCCGGTGTCTGCACGAGGATCCCGAACGCCGCTACGCGTCCGCCCACGAACTGTCCGAGGATCTCCGGCGCGCCCTGCAGGGCCGGCCGGTCGAAGCCGGTCCCGACTCCGCGATCTACCGTTTCCGGCGGTTGGTGTCCCGCAACCGGGCCACCGCGGCGGCGTCGGCGCTGGCCCTGCTCACGCTGTTCGGAGGGCTGGCCGCAACCACCGTCCAATCGCGGATCGCGGCGCACGAGCGCGACCTCGCGCGCGCCGAGGCCCGCCGTGCCCAGTCGGTGACCGAGTTCCTGGCCGAGATCTTCCACAGTTCCGACCCGCTGCGGGCCGACGCGTCCAATCCCACCGCTCGCGCACTGCTCGCCCGCGGTGTCGAGCGGATCGAGACCGAACTGGCCGACGCGCCGGCGCTCCGGGCCGACATCCTGAGTGCGATCTCGCACTCGTACTTCAATCTCGGTCAGATCGAGCAGGCCCTGGACACGGCCGAGGCTGCTCTGGCGATCCGCGAGGCCGATCCCACGACCGATCCGCTGGATCTCGCCCGGGCCCTCTTCGACGTGGTGTCTCCCCTGAGCACGCGCGGATCGGTCGAGCGGGCCGATTCACTGGCGACCCGCTCGCTCGCGCTGCGACGCGCTCACCTCGAGGCGCCCCATGAGGAGATCGCCCAGTCGGTGTCGGCTCTCGGCGGCGTGCGCCACGACCAGGGGCGCATCGACGAGGCCCATGCCCTGTACCGCGAGGCGCTGGACATGCGTCGCACGCTGTGGGGCGAGGCCCACGAAAAGGTCGCCTTGAGCTGGAACAACCTGGCATCGACCCTGGGACGACTCGGGCGGCACGAGGAGGCCGAGCGCGCGCAGCAAAGGGCCGACGAGATCTGGGTCGATCTCTTCGGTCCGCGCTATCCGTCGCGTGTACAGGTCCTGAACAATCTCGCCCTTTCGGCGTCGATCCGTCACGACCTGCCGGCGGCCGAGACCTACCTGCGCGAAGCCATCGGACTGGCCGAGGAGCTCGGTCTGGGCGAGGGCGCAGCCGCGGCGAACGCGCGCAACTCACTGGGGAAGGTGTTGATCGATCGTGGTGCGTACGACCAGGCGCTGGGCGTGCTGCGGCGCTCATTGCGGGACAACGTCGAGACCACCGGTCCCTCCAGCCTGCAGACCGGTGCGGCGCACCTCACCCTGGGCCAGGCCCTGGTCGGCAGGGGTGACGTGACCGCCGGACTCGACCATCTCCGGCGGGGCCACGGGGCCTTCGAGTTGTCCCTGGGGCCCGATCATCCGTTCACGGCCGCCGCGGTCGGGCTGGTCGGGTGGGGCGAGCTGCGCGGTGGATCCCTCGACTCGGCAGCGGTCCGACTGGAGGCTTCGATCCGCGGACAGCGGGCAGGACTGCCGGCGACGACCCGCCGACTGGGCCGAACCCTCACGGACGCGGCCGAGCTCAGGATACGGATGGGGGACCACGCAGCGGCCGATCGCCATCTGTCCGAGGCCGATTCGCTACTCCGGGCCCGGGACGAGGAACTCGCGAGCTGGGAGCGGGCCAGGATCCACTCGCTCCGCGCCGAGTGCTTCCTGGAACTCGGGCGCGATCCGCACCGTGCGCTCGGGTGGGCAGAGTCCGCGGTGGAGGTGCTGGAGCGCGTTCGTGTCCCCGGGGACGACCTGCTCCGGGCCGCGAAGGCCCGCGCGGAACGGGCGCGCGCCCGGTCGCGCTGAACCAGGAGCGGAACCGGGATCAGTCGCCGGCTGCCCGGGGTGCCCACAGACGACCGATCACACGGGCGATCGGGGGATCGGCGAGCGCGAAGTCGCGTCCGGCGGACCTCGGGTGCGGGAACCACTTCCACAGGAAGCTGCCGATCACGCGGTGCTCGCGCTCGATCTCCTCGAGCGCCACGCGCAGGCACAGGGCCTGGAGCCCGATGGCGTCCGGCCCGTCGGTGCGCGGATCCCAGGGCCGCGCGGCGGCGTCGTGGCTGCGATTGTATCCCAGTTCGGTGAAGACGACGTGGCGGTCGAGCTTCCGTCCGAAGGTTCCCACGTCGTCGAGGATCCGGCGCCATGCGCTCCGGATCTCGGATTCCGTGGGTGGAGTGCTGTCGGTCAGCGGGAAGTAGGCCTGGATCCCGATGACGTCGAGCGCGTCCCAGAATCCGACCTCGCGGTAATGCGTCCAGTTCGCGGCATAGCTCAGGGGCGCGGGAGTGACGTCCCGGACCGCGGCGACGATGGCGCGCCAGGCCTCCTCGTGGTCGAGGGTGCGGTCGAGCTCGGTGCCCACGCAGAAGCCGTCGGCGTCGCGCGTGGCCGCGGCCAGCGCCGTGATCCACGCCCGGTAGCTGCGGAAGAAGCGTTCCCAGGCGGTTGGATCGTCGAACGCGATCTCGCCCCGCCAGGAGAAGCGCGAGCCCCAGTAGCCCAGATGTGGCTTCACGAACACCTTCAGACCGCGCGCCTGGGCCTCGGTGATCGGGCGGTCCAGCCAGGCGGGGCGCCGCTCGGGGTCGATCGGTCGGAACCCCACGCGACCGTCGTCGCGGATCCAGGCGTAGGGGTGGATCGCGATCCAGTCGGCTCCCACCTCGATCATGGCGTCCAGGGAGGGTTCGAGCCCCGGGCCGGCCCAGTCGCGCCCGTCGGTGTGCGTACTGAGGGTGATTCCGTGGATCCGCTGTGCGGAGACCGGAGCGGCCATCACGCCGAGGAGGACCAGGATCAGGATGGTGCGGGTCATGGCTCGGAGTCCCGGGAGGAGAGGGTGCCGGACCTGCTGTCCGGCCCGGTCCGCATTATGATGTTCGCATCGAACCCGATCTGGATTCCACGTTCGGACCGAGGACGTCCGATTCCGGTCCGGTCCTGCGCCGGGCCGCCCTCGCGGAGGCCGCTTCCATGTCCCGTCCCGACTCTCCCGGACTCGCCCTGCTCATCACCGGAACCGACCTGGGGGTCGGTAAGACCTACGTCGCCGCGGGCCTGGCCCGTCTGCTCAAGGACCGGGGAATCGACGTCGGGGTGATGAAGCCCGTCGAAGTCGGCTGGCCGAAGGACACCGGACAGTGGCCTCCCGATGCCGATCGCCTGCGCGAGGCGGCGGGCAGCGACGATCCGATCGAGGACGTCGTACCCTACGCCTACGAGGAGATGGTGGCTCCCCAGGTGGCCGCCGATCAGCACCACGATCCCGTGGAACCCCAGGTGCTGAAGGCGGCGCTCGACCGTCTGCGCGCCAGGCACCAGATCGTGATCGTGGAAGGGGCCGGCGGTCTGGCCGTACCGCTGGACGACGGTTTCGACATGGCGTCGTTCGCACACATGTGCGCCATGCCCGTGCTCGTAGTCTGCCGGGCGCACGTGGGCACCTTGAACCACACCTTCCTCACGGTGCACTACGCGCGATCGCGCGGTCTCGAGGTGGCCGGGATCGTGGCCAATCGTCTCGACCGCACTCTGCACGATCCTTCGGTCGACACCAATGCCCGCATGATGGAGCGCATGTGCGGAGCGCCGGTCCTGGGCATGGTGCCCTTCCGGCCGGAGTCCGACACGCTCGAGGACGTGGTCGACACGTGCAATTCGTGTTTCGACATGGACGCATTCATGAACCGGGTGGGTCTGACCACGACGTCGAAGGGCTGATCCGGCTGGTGCTGGCCACGGATCGCCGGGAACCGTAACGTGGGCCGCCGTCATGGCGGCCCTTCTCCTATTCCATCTGGCTGGTGCGGTGCTCGTCGCGGGCTTCCGCTTCGGCCACGACGTCGACCTGGCCCTGGGGCTCGGTCCGCGCAGTTGGCCCATGCTCGCGGCCGTCACCACCGGACTGGCGGTGCTCGCGCTGCGCCGGCAGGCCCTGGCCGGCCGTGCGCCGTGGTCGTCCTTCGATCGCGCCGCGCTGTGGTCGCTGGTGGGCGTTGGACCCGTCGTCCTGTGGGCGATCGGCGACCGGGAGGCCTTCCGCGGCGTCGACACCTTCGTGTTCGCGGTCATGCTGGCGATCGGCGCGGCGGTGCTGGTCCGGCACCGGGTCCGCTGGACCCGCACGCGCCCCTGGTTCGGCACGGGTGGAAAGGCGGGCCGCTGGCTGTTGGCGGGCACGCTCGTCGCGGCGGTCCTGCTGGGGGGCGTGATCGCCGTCGGTGCACGCGGCGAGTCGGTGGACGGCATCGGCGGTTGGTTGCTCGCGCTGTCGACCTATCCGCTCTATGCCCTCGTGCAGCTGGGGGCCGCGCTCGCACTGCCGGTCTTCGTCTGGCGGCGCGACGGAGCGCCTCCGGCCGTCGTCGTTCTCGCCTGTTCCGTGCTCTTCGCGCTGATCCACGCACCCAACCCGGCGGCCGTCGTGCTCACGGGACTGGGCATGGCGGGGTGGGCCGCGGCGTACCAGCGGGGTGTCGGAATCGTGTGGACGGCCCTCTCCATGGGGCTGCTCGGCGCTCTCGCCGCCCAGGGGCTGCCGGAGCCCGTGAGCCGGAACATGCGGGTGAACGCGGGCTACGTGCTCGCTCTGCAGACCGAGCGGCACGTCGAGGCCTACGACGCGCGCGTGGCACGGTTGGCCTCGGAGTCCTTCCTCGAGGACCACGGAGGTCGCCTGCGGCCCTGGCTCGTGGCGGTCGCGCGCGAGGCCACGGGTGACGAGCCGGCTCCTGGGGTGCTCGACGACTGGGAACGACGGATCCGCCACGCCAATCGCGATCGGATCCTGCGGATGTTCCTCGAGAGTCAGGAGTTCCGCCGCCGGCACGGAATCGACCGTGTCTTCGAGGGCCGGGACCGGTCCTTGCTCTTCACGACCTTCGAACCCTGGCATCCGGCGCACGTGGCCTACGACAGCCTGCGCGCAGCGGATCCCGGCGCACGGGTCGATCTGTCCTTCGACGACTTCCTGCGCCGGGCGTACAGGGAGCTCCTGGGCCGTGAGGCCTCGCCGGAGGAGTTGCAGGGATGGTCACCCCGTCTGCCGCGGCGCGCTCGTGTGGAGGTCGTGAGGGTCGTTCTGCAACGGGCCGGGATCGAGGACCCCGCGCCGTGGAGGCGACCGGAATCCTGGCCCCCGTGGGCAGTTCCTTGACCCTTCTCGGCCCTCGCCACCGGCGACGCCTGGCCCTAGAATGGCGCCGCACCGCGGATCCGGTGTGGCCACGATCACGAGGACGCGAGAACCGATGAGCAGCGAACCCGACACGACATCCGGAGCCACAACGGGCGATGGCGAGATCAGTCTCGCGTCGGTGTTGAACATCCTGTGGCGCCGTCGCTGGATCGTGATCGCACTCCCCGCTCTGGGCCTGATCGCGGGGATCGTCTACGGCCAGGTCGTCACGCCACTCTACAAGGCCACGGCGAGCATCCGTCCCGGCATCACGGCGTTCGACCGCAACGGCGGCGGCCGGCGCGAGTGGCGTCTGAAGGACCTGACCCGCTGGTTCGACAGCGGCATGTATCGTCCGTACACCGGGGAGCTCATGGGTCGCGACCCCAGCGACGTTCCGCTGGTGCGTGCCGACTTCATCCAGCGTGGCCTGCAGAACATCCAGGGTGGCAACGTGATCACGCTGTCGGTGCTCGACGCCTCGCCCGAGAACGCGGTCGACGGACTGCAGGCGAGCCTGGCCGCCTTCACCGAGTACGCCATGAGCGACACGCTGTCGAACTCGATCGTCCTGACCCAGCGGGGTCTGGAGATCCAGATCGACGAATTGCGGCGCTATCAGTCGGTCCTGGAGGCCCGGGTCGACAGCGTGAACGCCGACCTGGCCGTGGCCCGGGTCGAGAGTCTGCAGATCGACGACGAAGAAGCGCGACTCGCCTTCGACATCACGCGGCTCCACGACAAGCGCGAGGTCATGACGCAGAGGAAGGTGGCGCTGGAACGGCGTCTGGTGCGGCTCGAGGACAACCGCGAGGAATTGATGCGCACGCGGGCTCGTGTGCGCGAGCGGGTGGATCCCGACGCCTCGGAGGCGCCGTCCGGCGTGCGTCCGCAGGCGATGATCACCGACGCCGAGGTCCTGCGCGGCCTGGTGGCCAGCACTGCCCAGCTGGATCGCGAAGCGGCGGCCGTCTTCAGCCGGATCGACAGCCTGCAGCGCGAGATCGGCTCGGCCGAGCGCGAGGCCGTGTTCCTGGAGACCCGCAACCGTACGCTGGTCGCCTTCCAGCGCGCCGAAGCCGGCCGTCTCATGCACGACCTGCGAATGACACGTGACTTCGAGGTGCCCAACGCCATCCGCTCGGTGCAGCTGCGGATCCGCGAGAAGCTCGGTCAGCTCTATGCGCTGTCCCCGATCGAGAAGATCGGCCGGGTGCGGGTGACCGACGAACCCGTCCGCCCGCGGAAGAAACGCGCGATCACCATCCTCACCTTCCTCGGACTGGTCGGTGGGGTCGCCGGAGCCTACGTGTTCGACTACCTCTGGACCCACCGGCGGCGGATCTTCCACGACTGATCCTCAGGCGGCGGACGCGACGTGTGGCCGGCGTGTTCGCTCCAGACGATCCGCGCTGGCCGCGATCAACCAGCTCGCGAGCACCAGGAAGGTCGGGTTGTTCAGGTGTTCCTCGAACAGGAACAGCCCGGTGAGGTGTGCGGCGAGCAGGGCCAGGAACCACTGCTCGGACTGCGCTCCGCGGTTCAGGCCCCAGGCCAGGTGCGCGAAGGCCACGACCAGGGCCAGCGCGAGCGGCACACCGAAGAACAGGCCGGCCTGGACGAAGGCGTTGTGCGTGGCCGTGAGCGCCGTCTCGTCGATCATCCGTCGTCGTGCTTCGCTCTGTCCCAGTCCCAGTGGGTGCTCCACGCTCAGCGCGAAGCCCACCCATGTACTGCGCACGCGCTCGAGCGCATTGGCCTGGAACGACGCGGTGTCGGACCAGCGCACCGCTCCGCCGGGCGGACCGATCGCGATCAGTGCAGGAATGGCGACCGCGGCCAGGAGTGCGCTGATCGCGACGCTTCGCCGTGGAGAGCGTGCGGTGGCCACTGCTGCCAGCACCGCCACGGCTGCGACCACGAGCGGGGATCGCGTGAAGGTCAGGTGCAGCGTGACGGCCAGTCCGGCGAGTGCGACCAACGGCAACCACAGTCCGTGGCGACCACGCAGGTAGAACCACAGGGCCGGAGGGAGGATGAGGCTGGTGACGGCCGAGGTCGCGCCGTAGTGCCGGTGCAGACCGGGTAGACGTGTCTGCTTGCCGACCCACGTGGCCATGTCCTGATCGCCGACCGACATGCCGAAGGGGCGCAGCAGCGCGTCGATCTGCAGGAACTGCATGAGCACCACGACGACGTTCGCACCGCAGCCCACGAGGAGGCCCCAGGCGAAGCGATCGAGGGCGCCGCGGTCTCGCAGCATCTCGACCAGCGCGATCGCCCACGGGATCGACAGCAACCAGCGCGCGGCCAGCACCGACGTCCCCCGGTCGCCGTCGAGGTAGGAGAAGAACAGCCAGATCAGGGGGAGCAGGTTCGCCGCTGCGAGCACCGCGAGGGGCAGCGCGCGCACGCCACGGTGATGGGCGCGGACCAGGACCCAGACCGCCAGCCCCGCGGCGATCAGGTCGGTGCCCCGCGGCGACGTTCCCGAGCCGGGAATCAGGTAGAGGTTCACGACCAGCAGGAATCCCAGCCACCAGGGAGCGGAGCGGATCCAGGTGGGAGTCGTCATGCAGAGCTTCCCGGGTGCAGGTCGTGGACCGCGGCAGTATCCGTTCGGCGTCGACCGTGGGTCAAGCGATGGGCGATCACCAGAAGCCGGGCTCGGGTGCACGGCGCAGGCCCGGCGGACCGATTTCGTCGACGGGAACGAACCACGGCACCTCGACCGGCTCTCGCGTCATCTCCAGGGCCCGCAGGATCACGGCCGACTGCCCATCGGGGTCGTCGGGTTCACCGAGTGGATACCCGAGATGCACGTCGCGCACCAGCACCCGCGGGGGGCGCACCTTGCGGCTCACGGGTTCGAGCGTGCTGATCGAAACGGTCGGGATCCCCGCTCGCTCCACCACGCTCTGGATCAGTCCCACGGACTGATGGCACAGGGGTCACACCGGCGTCAGCAGGACCAGGTCGGCCCGCGCCGTTTCGAGCGCGCGAACGATCGCTGGTGCCGAGCGCTGGATCAGCCGTGCCGGCGCGGAGATCGACCCCATGAAGCTGAAGTGCACCGGCGAGACGTCGCCGATCGCTCCCGCGGCGGCCAGGTCCTCGAGCCGCTGCAGGGGCAACGCGACGTTCGGATCGCGCTCGATTCCCGCCGTATCGAAGGCGTTGCTCTTGTGCGCGCTGCGGAGGGTGGCGAGGTCGGTGCCGCGTTCGATCACGCGGTAGCTGACGTCGCCTCCCTTTTCCTCGAGGTCGAAGGGTTCCTGGTCCGGGCCGTGGAAGGCGGCCGTGGTGATCGTCGCGACCCGGCTGTCACGGACCGGCTGCCGGAGACGCGCCCCCGGCCGCCAGTCCACCGAGCGGTAGCGATAGGTCCGCATGAGCACCTGGTGTCGTACGGACAGGTCCGAGAGTCGGGCCACTCGATTCGCTCCCGCTCGGTGTGGCGATCTTCGTTCAGCGGCTCGAACCCACGAGTCCGCGGCGTTCGAGCAGCGGCCGGATCTCGGGCTCGCGCCCGCGGAAGTCAACGTACAGCTCCATGCCCGGTGCCGTGCCTCCGCGCGACAGCAGCGTGCGGAAGCGCCCGGCCATCTCGCGGTCGAACAGATCGCCCTGCTCGAAGGCCGTGAAGGCGTCGGCGTCGAGCACCTCGCTCCACAGGTAGCTGTAGTAGCCCGACGAATAACCACCCGCGAAGACGTGTGCGAAGTAGGTATTGCGGTAGCGGGGGATGATCTCGTCGATCAGACCGATGCGGTCCATCTCGGCCTGCTCGAAGGCCACTGGATCGGCGACCTTCGCGGTGCCGTGTTCGAGGGTGTGCCAGGCCAGGTCGAGGTAGCTGGCGGCCAGGTACTCGGCGGTGGCGAAACCCTGGTTGAAGTTCGCCGCGGCCCGGATCTTCTCGATCAGCGCGTCCGGGATCGGTTCGCCGGTCTCGTAGTGGCGGGCGAACATCCGGAGCGTCTCGGGCTCGCCGAACCAGTTCTCCATGACCTGCGACGGAAACTCGACGAAGTCGCGCGGTACGTTCGTGCCGCTGAGCGAGGCGTAGGTCACGTCGCTCAGCAGGCCGTGCAGACCGTGCCCGAACTCGTGGAAGAGGGTCTTCGACTCGCTGAACGACAGGAGCGAGGGCCCGTCCTCGGTCGGCGGCGGGAAGTTGAAGTTGTTCGTCACGATGGGCGACACGTCACCGGTGAGCTTCTGCTGCATGACCAGCTCGTTCATCCAGGCACCACCGCTCTTGCTCTCGCGGGCGAAGAAGTCCAGGTAGATGATCCCGATGTGGGTGCCGTCGGCCTCGACGACCTCGAAGGCCTGCTGGTCGGGATGCCACTTCGGCATGTCCTCGAGTTCGACGAGGCGGATGCCGAAGAGCTTCTCGGCCACGGCGAAGCAGCCGTCGCGGACCGCGGTGAACTCGAAGTACGGGCGCGTCTCCTCTTCGTCGAGGTCGAAGCGCGCCTTGCGGACCTTGTTGGCGTAGTAGCGCCAGTCCCAGCCGCGGAGCCGGTCGTCGATCCCGTCGGCCCGCATCATCTCCTGCAGGGCCGCCCGTTCCTCCTTCGCCACGCGCAGGGCGGGTTCCCAGACCTGGTCGAGAAGGTCGAGGACGCGGTCGGGGGTCTCGGCCATGTTGTCGCTCAGGACGTAGTGGGCGTGCGTGGGGTATCCCAGCAGCCGGGCGCGCTCGGCGCGCAGTTCGGCCATGCGGGTGAGCAGCGGGTTGTTGTCGTGCTCGTTGCCACGGTTGGCGCGCATGGCGTAGCCCTCGAAGACCTTCCGGCGCATCTCGCGGTTCGGCGAGTACTCCAGGAAGGGATTGCAGCTCGGGCGCTGCAGCGTGAAGACCCAGCCCTCTTCGTAGCCGCGACGCCTCGCCTCGGCCGCGGCAGTGCCGCGCAGGCTGCCGGGCAGGTTGCCCAGGTCGTCCTCGTCGGTCACGCGCAGCTCGAAGGCGTTGGTCTCCTCGAGCAGGTTGTCGCCGAACTGCTGGCTGAGCGAGGCGAGCTCGGCGTTGATCTCTCGCAGGCGCTCCTGCGCGGTGTCGTCGAGGGCCGCGCCGCTGCGCACGAAGCGCTTGTGGGTCTCCTCGAGCAGCTTGGCCTGTTCGCCCGTCAGGTCGAGGCCGTCGCGCTGGTCGTACACGGCCTTCACGCGCTCGTACAGGCGCGGATCGAGCACGATGGCGTCGGAGTGACGCGCGAGTTCGGGCGAGATCACGCGGTTCGTCTCGCGCAACGTGTCGTCGGTGTTCGCCGCCTCGACGGCGTGGAAGACGTTCGACACGCGCTGCAGGTCGGCGCCGGCACGCTCGAGCGCCTCGATCGTGTTGGCGAAGGTCGCGGGCTCGGTCGACGCGGCGAGGGTCTCGATCTCGGCGCGATGGCGCTGCATGGCCTCGCGGAAGGCCGGCAGGTAGTCGTCACTGTCGATCGCGTCGAAGGGGGGAACGCCGAAGGGGGTGTCCCATTCCGCCAGGAGCGGATTGTCGGAACCGGTCATCGTGGAATCCGCCTGGGCAGGGGCGAGGAGCGCGCACGCGATGATCGTGCACGCGAGCGCGAGGAGGGTTCTCTGGCAACGCATGGTCCACGGCCTTTCGTCCGGGCCGGTGTCCGGTCCGGGCTCGTGAGACGGTATGGTGACTGCCGGGAACGACCCGACACCGTACACCAAACGTTCGGGGCCGGCGATGGTGCCTCCGTGATGTGCGGCGCGGCGCGGCTTCCGTGTCGATTCCGTGATCCGGGCCCGGTGTGAAGCATTCGAACCATTCAGATCGTCCACCGCGCGGGTGCCGACTCCAGCGGCGCCGACGAGGAAGTCATGGAGAACTCCGGTGGGGAGTGCATCGTCGAGCGCTGTGCCGGTCCCACCGCCGTGCAGGGCTTCGCCTCCGGCCTGCTCGGTCGAGAAGTGGATCTGCAGTACCGCAGGGACATCACCGTCGACGCCTTGCCCACCCAGGAACTGCAGTTCGGATTCTCGCAGAGCGAGACCGAGGAGACCGTCGTCGAGACCCAGCAGATGGACGAGTGGGTCTACGAGTTCCGCGTGGTCGGCGACAGTGGGTTCCGCGACCGCATGGCTTTCGACACCGTGGATCCGGACGACCCATGGGGTCACCTGACCCAGGTCTTCGGGCCGGACTTCGGCGACGCGGGTTCGACCTTCGACGCCGAACACGAGGCGCTGTGTCCGGAGGACCAGATGTTCTGGTTCGACGACATGACGGCGGGGCTGTTGACGTCGCCGTTCGGGGAGGCGTTGACGCAGTAGGTTCGCAGGCCGGCCTCGGTGCCGGTGATGGATTCGTGAGAGCCCGCGCGGTGGCAGCCGTGCGGGCTTTCGTGTGGGTGGTGCAGCGAACGGCAGTGGGGCGTGCGTCACTTCCGCGGCGGAAGCGTTCCTGGTCGTGGGGACGGAGTGGGGACGTTCCGCGTCGGAACCCCGGAGTACGGTCGGCCGCTTCGTTTGGTGCCTCGAACACGAGCGCCGGTTTTCGCCGTATCTCACGTTTCGTTCCGTTCGCGCACACGTTTCGTCACGGAACCGGGGTCGAAGTGCTCGGGTGGGGTTGCGATACTCCAGTACTCCTCTCCGATGCTTTGTCTCGGGGCACCGCGCCGTCGCTTCCCCTTCGTGCGCCCCGACATGGCTCCCTCACGAACGTCTACGGATCCCGGTTCGATGGACCGCGGTCCGTCACCATGATCCACATTGCAAAGGTGGTTGTTCCGTGAAGAGTCTGATGAAGACGGCGCTCGCATGCGTCGTGATCGCGGCCCTGGTGCCATCGGTGCACGCGCAGCCGGGTGGCGATGTCGGCATCTACTTCGACGAAGAAGGCACGGTGCGGGGGCGCAACGTCGTCCCCGGAGTTCAGTTCGACGTCTACGTCGTCGCGGATCAGATCGTCGGTGGCCTGAAAGCCTACGAATTGTCGGTGAGTGGGGTGGAAGAGGCCGGCCTGTTCCAGCTCGGCTTTTCGCTCTACGGGCCCGCGCCCTTGAACATCGGCGACGCTCAGGCCCAGAACTTCATCGTCGGAACCGGTGCTTGCATGCCGGAGACGACCGCGACGCTCGTGACACTCACCCTCCTGGCGGTCCAAGACGTGCCGGACGACTCGAGGCTCTGCGTCGGCCCCGCGAATCCGACCAGCTTCGACCCACCCGGGCCCGGCTACTCGGACTGCAACAACCAGATCGGAACGTTCACGCTGGTCGGTGACGGTTGCGCCGTCCTCGATCCCACCCAGCCCCCCGACTACGAGGTCGAACTCTCGCTCGACACCGTCAACGCGCAGATCGGCGGCACGGTAAGCATGCCCGTCGGCGTGTCCCAAGTCCCCGTGGCCAAGTCGGACCCGTCGCAGCTCGCCGGGATCGACCTGGAGCTGCATTGGGATCCGGTCTTCGCCGCACTCGAGGACGTGCGGGTCACCGGGACCACGCACGACTGGCTCGTGGAGTTCAACGCCGGGTCCGGCACGGCGGACATCTCGGCGGCGAGCACGAGTCCGGTCTCGATTCCGGTGGATGTCGAGGAGCCGGTGCTCGAACTCGACTTCCGCGGCGGCAATGTCGAAGGCTTCACCGACGTCACCATCACGTCCAGCCGGCTCTTCGACATCGGTCAGGGGGCAATCCCCCACGTCACCGATGGGGGCCGTATCTTCGTCGGCTGCGACAAGGGCGACCCGGTCGAGGACGACGAGATCAACTCGGCCGATGCGATCCGCACGCTGCTCATCGCGCTGGGCTCGTACGATCCCACGCCGCTGCAGTTCTGTGCGTCCGACATGGACTCCGACAACACCGTCGACGTCGGCGATGCCGTCCTCGTGCTGCAGACCGCCGTCGGCCTCCTCACGCCGGACCGGCAACGGGGCCAGGAGCCGGACCTCTTCCTGCGCGGTGGCAGCGAGCCCGGCGAGGTCTTCCTGCAGTACAGCGCGGCCGCGGGTGCGGACATGCTCTTCGCCTACGATCCCGAGCGCGTTGCCTTCGAATCGGCGACGGTCGTGGAGGGCAACGGCCTGGTCGCCAGCAACGACGAGAAGAGTGGCGTTCTCCGCCTGGGCTTCGCGTCGGCCCGCGCCGGCCACGGAACCGTGCGCCTGCAGTTCGACGTGGCGGAGTTCGGCGAGACGATGGCGGTGAAGTACGCCGCGGCCTACGACGAGTTCGCCGACCGTCACCTGGTGCCGCTCGACGACCACGAGTTCGTGTTCGGGGTGACCGGGGTGGACGACGTTCCGGGTCTCGGGCGCGGGATCGACTTCGTCGGCGGCCGGCCGAATCCGTTCAACCCCGCCACGGAGCTCCGCTTCGAGCTGGCCGCGCCGGGTGCGGTGCAGGTGTCGATCTTCGACGCCGCGGGTCGCCGGGTGCGGACGATCGACGTCGACCCGCTTCCCGCCGGTGAGCACGGCGTGCGCTGGGACGGCACCGACGACCAGGGCCGCGTGGCCGCGAGCGGCGTGTACCAGGTGCTCGTCGAATCGTCGGTGGGGGCGGATCGTGGGCGCGTCATCATGTTGAAGTAACGCGCCGGCGATTCCCACCACGCAGAGGCCCATCCGGATCCAGCCGGGTGGGCCTCTGCGCACCCTCGAGCCCACGGGTGGAGGGGTCCGTGGTCCACCGCGTCTCGAGCGTTGCGGTCCCGCCGTTCCGAAAGTGAGATGTCGTTCGTGCGCTGGTTGTCTCCGCGACGGCGTCTGGTAGTCTCGGGTCGGGCTCCCGTAGCCCGAGGTTGGCCCGTTCATGAGCAGAAAACGACCGCGACCGTCAGCGATGGTCGCGGCCTTCATCGCCCTGGCCCTCCTCCTGCCGGTCTTGCCGCGCGGAGCGACGGCGGCCACCGTCCACGACCACTGGACCACCGAACTCGACCTGCGCTACCACGCCGGTGACGACGCCGTCCGCGGGCGTTGGACCGAGCGTCTGTCGGTGACGGTGGGCGACGACGTCGACATCGGTGAGATCGCACGGGTGACGGTCGTCGACGAACCCTACCAAAAGCTTCACGGCTTCCGGGCCACGCTCACCCGACCCGACGGGACCACTCGGACCTTCCGACGCGATGATCTGGGTTGGGCCACCTGGAGCGCTGGCTCCCGGATGCTGGTCCGTGTCGAATCGCGGATGCGCTCGACGTTGATCCCGTCGGTCCGCGTCGGCGATCGACTCGACGTCCGCATCGATTACGTCGTCGACCGTCTACACGGGATTCCCCCGGTCGGTCTCCACGACACGGGACACCCCACGCGGGAACGGACGCTGCGCGTCCGGCATCCGAACGACCACCGTCTGCTGTGGTCGGTGCGGGGACCGGATCCGTTGCTTCGAACGGTCGAGGTCGACAGCACGCAACAGGACGACGCCGTGGTCGTTCGCTGGACGCTGCGAGACCTTCGGCCGCACCCGGCCGAGGCGCTCGCGCTCGGACCACCGGGTGGAGGACTGCAGTGGACGGCGGCGTTCGCCGAGACGAGCGAGACCGCGCGCGCCGATGCCTTCGCGGCGGGTCCTGCCTGGTTCACGGTCGGCAAGGGCTACGCGCGGCGCATCGCGCCCACCCTCGAAGCCAACGACGAGATCGTGGCTGCTGCCCGCGAAGTGGTCGTGGGAGCGACGAGCAACGCCGAACGCATCGAACGCCTGTACCGCCACGTCCAGTCGAGTTGTCGATATCTGGGTCTGTTCGAGGGCCTCGGTGGGATCCTTCCCGAACCAGCGTCCACGACCTTCGAGCGTCGCTACGGCGACTGCAAGGGACTGGGGACGCTGCTGATCGCGATGCTGCGCGCGGTGGACGTCGAGGCGCACCCGGTGCTGGTAGCGGCCGATCGCTGGATCGATCCCGACGTCCCGAACATGACGCAGTTCAATCATTTCGCGGTGTGGGCGGAAGACGGTCGAGGCGGTGTGTGGCTGGACCCGACCTACGACGGCCTTCCGGCCGGTCTGTTTCCCACGCGGAACGTGGTGTCGCCGGTCCTGGTCCTCCGGCCTGGAGCGGTGCGCTTGGTCGAGGTGCCGGCCGACGTTGCCCGACGTGGTCGCGTCGAGGTCGAGATCGACGGTCGGATCGATGCGGACGGTCGGTGGCAGATCTCGCTCCGTGAGACGCGGACCGACAACGCACGCCTGATGGCGACGCTGGCGGAACGTGAGCACACGACCGAGGAGCGACGTCAGCTCCACGCCGATCGTCTGCTCGACCGCGGGCTGCGCGCGGCCGTCGCCTCCGTCGACGTTCAGGGCCGCGACGACTGGGGCGCACCGCTACGTGTCCACGTCGAGGCGCTGGCCCGGACACCGCTGCCGCGCGCCGGGCGGCGCATGTTCTTCCCGCGGCGGATCCTCCCCGTGCGTCGCTTCGATCTGAGGCCGGCCACGCGTCGGACACCCGTCGACCTGCGGTCTCTTCCCGACCGCGTCGAGCGCTGGCGACTGCAGCTGCCTCCCGGCACAACGGTGACGGCCGATTCCCTCGAGGCCGAAGGTGCCGGATCGCGTGTGCGCACGAGGTGGTGGGTCGACGGCGATGTCCTGTTCCTCGAACGTCACCTGCAGCTCCGACCGCGCGTCGTGCCCGCCGACAGTGTGTCCTCCCTCGCAACCGTCCTCGACACCGTCCGCGACAGCGAGGCCGGCCATGTCGAGATCCGTTTCCCCGAAGCCTCGGAGTCCGAACGATGAACGCCCCACGAACCCGATTGCCGAGCGCTCCCGTTCTCGCCCTGATCCTGTTGACCTGCTTCGTGACCGAGGGGTCGACCGCCGACCGCGACTTCATGCTGAGTCAGCGTGGCGACGACGCGCTGCGAGCCTACTGCGAGAAGGTGATCCCCTTCGCCGAGCAGGCGCGCGAGGAAGGAACCACGGGCGCCGTCATCCTGGTCGACACGCACCTCCTGGACATCCAGGATGAGCACAGCACGTTCCAGAACAACCGCCTGCTCACCCGTCTGGACGAACTCGACGAGGACGTTGCAACGCAAGCGATCCCGGTGCAGGGGATCGAGGTCGAGAAGGTCGAGGCCTTCGTCGTGCGACGTGATGGCTCGATCGAGCGCTTCGATCTCGAGGACGACAAGATCCGTCTGACCGAGGAGGAGGTCGACCTCGGCCGCCGTGTCGTGATCGGGTTTCCCCAGGTCGAACCCGGGGACGTGTTCGGCTACAGCCTGCAGACACGTCTCGACTCGAAGCTCTACCAGAAGCGCATCGATCTCGCGGACGAATGGCCCGTCCGGTACGGGCAGATCCACGTGCTGACGGGCAATCGCCTCGCCTACAACGTCTGTCCGCAGAACATCGACGCCGACGAGTACCGTCTCGAGGCGGTCGAGAAGGACCGGACGTATCCCACGTTGTCGAAGTTCACGTGGGCCCGGCAGGCCGCCGTCGGTGACGATCCGATGGCTCCGCCCCGCGACATCCGCACGCCCCATGTGTGGATCGCCCACTACGGTGACTACGACCTGGATTGGGCGAGCTGGTTCATCAACAACAACTGGAACACCTGGGCCACGTCGCTGTGGGCGTCGACCATGCTGGACGACGAGATCCACGACGACGTGGTCGCCCTGGCCGAAGAGGTCACGGAGGGGATCGAGGACCCGATCGGGCGGGCCGACGCCCTGCACACGTGGGTGCAGGACGAGATCGTCCTCGCCGACGCGCTGGAGATCGGGTCGGAGGCCGGATTCACGCCGTCGGAGGAGATCGTCGAGCGTCGAACCGCCACCGGACTCGAGAAGTCCATGCTCCTGAACGATCTCATGCGCGGAGTCGACCTCGAACCCGTGCCGATGCTCCTGCGCGCCGCCTCCCTGGGCGGGTTGGACGCGGCGAATCCGGGACTTTGGCAGTTCAGTCACCTGGCGCTGGTCCTTGCCGGCGAATTCGAGTCATCGGCGGATCAATGGTACTGCCCAGCCGCCCCGGGGTGTCCACCCCGAGCCCTTCCGCCGGACCTGCGCGGTGTGCAGGCCTTGCACGTGGTGAAGGATCCCCAGGAGGTCTACGACGATGCGATCTCCGCGGCGGTGCGCTCGAGTTCGGTTCCCGAGACCCAGATGAGGAATTTCCAGAGGCACATTGCTGCATCGGGCATCGCGCGCTTCGTCCGGACGCCCGGCGATCCCGACGAGACGGTCGGGCACACGACGGAGATCCTGCAACTCGATCCCGTTCGTGAGGTCTTTCGGGCGGAGGTCGTGGCCGACGGCTTCACCGCGCTGACCCGGCACCGCACGGTCGACGACCTGCACGGCACCGCCGAGACATGGTGGTCGAACCGCTTCCCGGACGACGAGATCACCGTAGCCGGGGTCGATCGTGATCTGTCGACGCCGGGTCGGATCCGGCTCGAGGTGTCGTCCGAGCTCGAGGCCGGTCCGATCCCCGAGGCGCAGGGGGACGTGTGGATCCTGGACGTGGCTTCGTTCTTCGGTGAGACGCCGCTCTCCGGTCTGCAGCTCGGAAGTCGCCGCTCGTCGCTCTGGATTCCCCGCAGCGAGGAGTTCGTCTTCGAGACCTGGCTCCCGCTTCCGGACGGATGGTCGTCGGCCCGGCTCGCGGCTCCGGCCACCGTCGAGGGTGAGACCTTCGGCTATTCCCTGGGCGTCGCGGTCGACGAGGGTCGTGTGTGTGTACGGCGGGAGATCCGTTTGCGGCGCAGCGATCTCGAACCCGACGACTTCGACACCGAACGCGAGGCCTGGCGGAAGGCGATGGACCTCGAGTCGACCCCCCTCGTGCTGGAGCGGATGGACACGGGGAAGTAGCGATCGAGTGTGGCGTCTGCGGTCGCAGAGGCTGCCCGCCAGGTGCCTTCGGGTCCGGTGCACCGGCCTGTCCGGGCATTGGCACCACGGTCTGCCGGGCGCGCCCAGACCGCCGACCCGTGAAGCCCCGATGGTCGGCTCGGCGGCGCTCGCCTAGCTCACGCTCCGAGCGCACGATCCGACCGTCCGGGCCCGTGGGACCGGGCGGATGCCCCCGACTGAGGAGGACCCCATGCCACGCCTGAAGGACAAGGTCGCCCTGGTCACCGGCGGCGCCCTCGGGATCGGCCGCGAGAGCTGTCTCGCGCTGGCCCGCGAAGGTGCCGCCGTGGCCGTCACCGACGTCAAGACCGACGAGATCGAAGAAGTGGCCGCCACGATCGGCGACGAAGGCGGTACGGCCGCCGCCTGGGAGCTCGACGTGAGCGACGAGGAGCAGGTGCAGAAGGTCTTCGCCGCGGTCGTCGAGGAGTTCGGCAGGCTCGACGTGGTCGTGAACAACGCCGGGATCGCCGGACCCAACAAGCCCACGCACGAGATCGAACCGGAGGAATGGGATCAGCTCATGGCCGTGAACGTGCGCGGCGTGTACCTGTGCACGCGCGCGGCGATTCCGCATCTGCGCTCGGCCGGCGGCGGATCGATCATCAATCTGTCGTCGATCTACGGAATCGTCGGGGCTCCGGATCTTCCGCCCTACCACGCGTCGAAGGGCGCGGTCCGGCTCATGACGAAGACCGACGCCCTGCTCTACGCCGAGGACTCGATCCGTGTGAACAGCGTGCACCCGGGCTACATCTGGACACCGCTCGTCGAGGAGCTGGGCAAGGAGCACCCGGACGGTGTCGAGGCCTTCCGGGGCGAACTCGACGCGAAGCATCCGATCGGTCACGTCGGAGAGCCGGCGGACATCGCCCACGGCATCGTCTACCTGGCCTCGGACGAGTCGAAGTTCGTCACCGGCAGCGAGCTGGTGATCGACGGCGGCTACACGGCGCAGTGATCGAGCAGGTGTGGGCTGGGGAGATCCCCCGGCTCCGCGCACGGACCGTCCCCGCGCCGCCCGCCACGCGGCATCGCTAGGCTGTGCACTCCCCGGCCGGCGACCGACGATCGCGACCTGGATCGCCGGCAGGCCCCGACGCAAGGAGGTCCCCCGTGGACATTCCCCGCATCGAACCGACGGTTGCGCACCAGCACGCCTCGGAAGGCGATGCCCTGATCGTGTGCGCCTACGACGACGAGAAGAAGTGCGACGACCTCGGCGTCTCCGGCGCGATCTCGCTCCACGAGTTCGAGGATCGTGCCGAGGACCTCGACCGTCGTCGCGAGATCATCTTCTACTGCAACTGACCCAACGACGAGAGCTCCGCCCGTGCGGCGGACCGATTCGCCGAGCAGGGGTTCGAGAACGTCGAAGTCGTCGCTGGCGGCTACGACGCGTGGGAGAAGGCAGAGCTGCCCACGACCTGAGCTCGACGACCCCGGCCGGCCGGTCTCCGGTCGGCCGGGAGTCAACCCAGGAGGTGCCCCCATGGCCACCGAGGCCTTCGCCATGACGAGTCCCGCGTTCGCCGAGGGCGCGATGATCCCCACGCGCTACACCTGCGACGGTGAGGACGTCTCACCCCCGCTCGACTGGGGCTTTGCGCCTCCCGGGACACGCAGCTACGCCCTCATCGTCGACGACCTCGACGCCCCGTCGGGAATCTTCACCCACTGGCTGCTCTTCGACCTCCCTGCCGAAGCCGACGGACTGATCGAGAACGTCCACGAGCTCGGCACCGAGGGCCGCAACGACTTCCAGAAGAAGGGCTACGGCGGTCCGTGCCCGCCCACCAAGGAAGGCGACCACCGCTACCGCTTCCGCCTGCTGGCCCTCGACGTCGACGAGCTCGACGTGTCGAAGGGCACCGACCGCGCCAGCCTCGAGGTGGCCATGCGCGGACACGTGCTCGACGAGACGGTGCTCATGGGTCGGTACGCGCGCGGCTGACCAGGCAGTCGACGCCGGCCGATCGACCGACCTATCCGAGGAAGCGCCAGCCCGCGATCACGCCGAACGCGATCAGCGTCAGCGTGAACGGGAGCATGAGCGGCAACCGGGCCCGGTCCTCGTCGTAGCCGGGTTCGTCCGATTCCACCCGCTCGGGCCAACCGGGGATCCAGTCGGTCGGATCCCGGAAGGCCGCAGCGAGACGCGAGGCCAGCGCGTGTACCCGGGCGTGCGCCCCGTCGAAGACCGCGCCCACTCCGTGCACGAACACCGCGCGCACCGCCGGAGCGGGCTTGCGGTAGAGGACGTCGGTGTCCATCGAGATCGTCGGTTGGCCGCCGAGCTTCGGGATGAACAGGTAGAAGACGAAGAAGGTGAACAGGAGCATCTGCACCGCCTCCATCACGTGCGGTGCGGTCCACGGATCCCAGTGCACCTCGTAGGGCAGATGGGCGTAGAGCAACCCGGGGGCCACGCCCATGATCGTGCAGAAGAAGGCCGCCACGGCCATGGCCACGACCATGTTCACCGGCGCCGGCTTCGGCCGGATCCCGTGGTCCTCGCCCATCCACGTGCCGTAGGGCAGCTTCAGGCCGGTGTGCAGGAAGGTCCCAACACTCGCCAGCATGAGCAGCAGGAACGCCCAGTCCCAGTGCAGCTCGCCGGCGGCGGCCACCACCATGCTCTTGCTGATGAAGCCGTTCCAGAGCGGGAATCCGGAGATCGAGAAGGCGCCGATCATGTACAGGCCGAACACCAGTTTCTGGCGTTTCCAGAATCCGCCGAGTTCGGTGAGCTTCTCCCGCCCCGTGGTGTGGATCACCACGCCGGCGCCCATGAACAGCAGCGCCTTGTACAGGATGTGGCTCACGGCGTGGGCGGCCGCGCCGTTGACGGCCATCGCCGTGCCGATCCCCACGCCGGCGACCATGTAGCCCACCTGGCTGATGATGTGGTAGCCGAGCAATTCGCGGATGTCGTTGGCCAGCACGGCGTAGACCACGCCGTACAGCGCCATCACCACGCCGGCCACGGCCAGGATCTCCCAGCCGGTGAAGCCGCGGATCAGCGTGTACACGGCGGTCTTGGTGGTCAGGGCCGAGCAGAAGATGGCGCCGGTGACCGTGGCCCGGGGGTAGGCGTCGGGCAGCCAGGGCCCCAGCGGTGGTACCGCGGCGTTCAGGCAGAAACCGATCAGGATCAGCCAGGCGGCCAGACCGCCCTCGCCGGGCGCGAAGCGCTCGAAGGCGATCGAGCCGGTGGCGTCGAGGTGCAGCAGCACGCCCCCCAGCAACACCGCGCCGCCCACGAGATGGACCAGGATGTAGCGCCGGCCCGCGGCCTCGCTCTCGGGATTGCGGCGGGCCCAGATCAGCACCACCGAGCTGACGGCCATCAGCTCCCAGAACACGTACAGCGTCAGGTAGTCGCCGGCGAAGGTCACCCCCAGCGCACCGGCGTTGTACAACAGTGCGGCCACCTGCTGGCGGGTGTCGCGCTGGTGCAGGGCGTAGATCCCCGCGATGATCCCGATCAACGAGAAGATCTTGCCGAAGACCAGCGACAGCCGGTCGACGCGCAGCAGCGTGAGGTCCTGCCCGCCGACGCCCACGACCAGACGCGCGCCGTCGGGGAGGTTCCACACGTACCACAGCGTGATCGCCGACAGGATCACGGCCGCGTACCCGCGGATGCGGGACGGCAGGAGCAGGATGCCCACCCCACCGATCACCAGGATCGCGGCGGGCGGCCAGGAGTCGGTGGCGAAGGTGTCGGGATGCAGGACGGGGGCCAGGATGCGCCCATGCTCGCCGCCGTGACCGCCGCCCTCGGTGGCGGCCATGGCCACCATCGATCCGGCCAGCAGGACGAAGGTCACGACCACCAACAGTCGAGCCGCGGTCGAGGACGCCAGGAATCTACTCATAGAAGTCCTCGTCCTTCTGCAGGAAGACGTGGCCCAGCCACTTGCTCACGATCACGATCGCCGCGCAGCCGGCGGCCCCGAAGAGTGACCACCAGCCCGGAATGGCGCTCCACCAGCCGTGGTGCTCGCCGTGCGGCAGGAAGTAGGGCAGCGCGATCACGATCGCGCCGCTGGCGGCGGCGAAGATCCAGCCGCGCGTGCTCGGAGTCTTCAGCTTCACGACGTACCTCCCGTGACGGCCGCCGAGATCGAGCGCGCCAGGTCCCAGGCGTGCACGCCGAAGTTCGGGGCCACGCCCAGGACCACCGAGATGATCGCGGTCAGCGCGAGTGGCACCACCATGAGCGGCGAAGCCTCGCCGAAGCGGTCGAATTCCTCGTTGCGGCGGAAGAAGGCCACGTGGACGATCGGGAAGAAATAGGCAGCGTTCAGCACGCCGCTGAGCAGCAACAGACCCATGAAGATCGTCTGGTCGGCCTGCATCGAACCCACGGCCAGGTACCACTTGCTCACGAAGCCGTTCACGCCGGGCACTCCGGCCAGTCCCAGGCTGCCCACGGCGAAGGCGAGCATGGTGATCGGCATCTGCCGGCCGATCCCGTGCATGTCGCTGATGTTCTCCTTGTGTGCGCGCACGTAGATCGCACCGGCGCAGAAGAACAGGGTGATCTTCATGGTGGCGTGGAACATCAGGTGCATCACGGCACCCGACCAGCTCGCGCTGGTGAGCAGCGCGGCGCCCAACACGATGTAGCTCAGGTGCGCCACCGTGCTGTAGGCAAGCCGTCGCTTCAGATTGTCCTGCCGCAGGGCGAGCAGCGAACCCACCGTCAGCGTGATGGCGGCCGCCCAGGCCAGCACCGTCCACACGTCGATCTCGCGTAGCAGTTCGGGGCCGAACACGTAGCCGGTCACGCGCAGCACACCGAACACGCCGGCCTTCACCACGGCCACGGCGTGCAGCAGCGCACTCACCGGCGTGGGTGCGGCCATGGCGGCGGGCAGCCACGAGTGCAGCGGCATGATCCCCGCCTTCACGCCCACCGCGAGCACGAAGAGCAGGAACAGCCAGCGCAGGCTGGTCTCCGACAGGTCCGTGGCGCCCAGGAACCCGCCGGGCACGAAGTCGGTGTTGCCGCCGGTGGCCGACACCGACCAGGCCACGGCGAGCAGGAGAGCCAGGCCGGCGGGCAGGGTGTAGGAGAGGTACTTCCGGGCGGCCGTGATCGCCGCCGGGGTCTCCTTGTGGATCACCAGCGGGTAGGTGGCCAGCGTGAGGATCTCGAAGAAGACCACGAAGGTCAGCAGGTTCGCCGAGAAGCAGATCCCGATGGTGGCCGACAGACACAGCGCGAAGCTGGCGAAGTAGCGGGTCTGTTTCTTCTCGCCCGCGCCCCGGACGTAGCCGATCGAGTAGAAGCTGGTGAGGAACCACAGCACCGACGCCACCACGGCGAACACATAGCCCAGCGTGTCGACGCGCAGCGCCAGTTCGATGCCCGGCGAGATCTCCCAGAGCTGCACCACCGCCTGCTCGCCCGCGAGCACCCACGGCAGCATCGACAGCACCAGCACCGCCTTGATCGCCGCGGCGACCAGCGTGAAGGCCTCGCGCAGGTTCGGACGGCGGTCGCTGGCCACGATCAACGGGATCGCGATCAACGACACCAGGACCGCCCAGAGCGGGCGTACCGATTCGATCGTGGTGGGGGAGACGACGTCGATGGGCATCAGGTGACCTCAGAGTGGCCAGGGCAGATCGGCGGGCAGGGCCAGGCGCAGGATCGTCGACACCAGCCAGGCGTTGGCCAGGCCGAGCGCGAGGACGCCGACGCCGAGCACGAGCACCGGCGCCCGCATGGACAGGGGCGGATCGACCACTGCCGTCACGGGGGCGCCGTCCTCGCCCTCGGGAGCGGGGCGGGCGTAGATCCGCTCGAGCACGCGGAAGAAGTAGACCGCGGTCAGCAGACTACTCGCGAGGATCAGCACGACCACGACCCATTGCCCGGCCGCGATGCCGCCGAGCACCAGGTACCACTTGCTGAAGAAGCCGTTCGTGGGTGGGACGCCCACCATGGCCAGCGCGGCCAGGGTGAAGGCGGCGAAGGTCCAGGGCATCCTGCGGCCCAGACCGGTGTAGTCGCGCAGGCGCACGGTGTCGGCCTGCAGTTGCACGCTCCCGGTCACCAGGAACAGGCAGGACTTCATGATCGCATGGTTCAGGATGTGCAGCATGGCGCCCACCAGCGCCAGGGGCGTGGCCAGGCCGATGCCGACGCCGATGTAGCCGACCTGCGCGATCGAGCTGTAGGCCAGCATGCGTTTGGCGTCCTTCTGCGCGATCGCCATGACGCTGCCCACCACGATCCCCGCGAGTGCCATCCAGGTGATCGCCGGTCCCAGGCCACCGGCACCGTGGAGCGACCACTCGTGGCCGTAGACGAAGTACAGCACGCGGATCATCACGTAGGCGCTGACCTTGGTCATGAGCGGCGCGATGATTGCCGTGCTGGTGCTGCTGGCGTAGGTGTAGGCGTCGGGCAGCCAGAGGTGCATGGGGAACAGGGCCATCTTCAGGCCCAGCCCGCCGACCATGAACACCACCGAGATCCACAGGGCCGGGTTCGACTGGAGTTCGCCCAGTCGCCCCGCGACGTCGAACATGTTCAGGCTGCCGGTGAGCACGTAGAGGTAGCCCACACCCAGCAGGTAGAACGAGGCCCCGAGCGTTCCCAGCAGCAGGTACCGGAACGCCGACACCGGGGCCTTCTTGTGTCCCACGGCCATGAGCGCATAGCCGGCCAGGCTACTGACCTCGAACCACACGTACAGATTGAAGAGGTCGGCCGTGATCACCATGCCGGTCAGGCCCAGCAGCATGACCAGGAGCATGCCGTAGAAGGTCGACTCGCGCTCGGGGTTCTCGCGGCGGACGGCCGTGCCGGCGTAGACGCACACCAGCAGCGACACGAGTGCGATCATGGTGATCACGAAGGCGCTGAGGGCATCGAGGTTCAGTTCGATGCCCACCGGCGGTTCCCAGCCCGCCATGCGGTAGTGGAGCGGACCGAGCGTGAGCACGCGCTCGAGTCCGTAGATCGCGGTGCCCAGGAAGGTGAGCAGCGTGAGCAGCGTGGCCGGATACGCCAACCGGCGCTTCCAGTAGCCGAGGGCGGCCACGAGGAACGCCCCCACCATCACCACCAGCAGGCCCAGCGCCGGTGCCTGGTGGTCCATCGTCGGCCCGAAGGCCTGGGCGGCGTCCCGCGGTGCGCGCGAGACCTCGGCGGCGAGTGAGAGCAACACCGACTCCATCCCGATCCTTCCCGACTACTCGGACCGCAGGCGGCGCAGGAGTTCGTCTTCTTCCAGGGTTCCGAAGCGGCGGTGGATCACGGTGAGCAGCGTCAGGGCCACGCCGGTGGTCGCGACCGACACGACGATCGCGGTCAGCATGAGGCCGTGCGGGATCGGATTCATGTACTGCTCGGCCTCGCTGCCGACCTCGGCGGAGTACACCGGTACGCTCGCACCCGTCTTGTAGGCATGCACGATGAAGAACAGGATGATCGCACCCTGGAAGATGTTCATTCCGATGAGCTTCTTCACCAGGTTGTGCTTGAAGACCATCCCCCACAGTCCGATCAGGATCAGGACCGAGGTGGCCACGTAGGGCCAGCGGTCGACGAACAGGGCCTGGAGTTCGCTCATCGAAGGGTCTCCTCTTCCGTTCCGGCCGCGGCGTCCGTCTGCGACTGCGGGCGATGACTGATCACGAGTTCGTCGAAGATCGACACCAGCGCGCCCATCACGGCGAAGGCGATTCCGATCTCCACGAGCAGGATGCCCGTGTTGTGCAACCAGTCGGGCGCCATGCCGAAGGGCAGCATGTCGTACTCGAGAAAGTTGCCCCCGAACGGCATGTCGCCCAGGCCGGTGATCAGGTACAGGAGGATGCCCGTGATCGCGAAGGGCATGGCCAGTCCGCGCCGGAAGCTCGGCTGGGAGCGTTCCTGCCCCAGCACCACCCGCTGCAGCAACACGCTGGCCGCGAGCAGGGCCCCGCCCTGGAATCCGCCCCCCGGGCTGTAGTGCCCGTGGAAGATCACGTACAGGGCGAAGATCTGGATCACGGGGACCATGATCCGGACCACCACGTCCATGATGATGCTCGGGTGCCGGGTGATCACGAGGGGTCCTTCCGGTGGCGGCTGCCCTTCAACAGGAGGAAACAGGCGAAGGCCGCGGCGAAGACCACGATTCCCTCGCCGAGGGTGTCGAAGGAGCGGTAGTCGCCGATCATCACCGTGACCATGTTCGGTGTGTGGGCGTCGGTGTAGGCGTGCTCGATGAAGTAGTCGCTCACGTGCTCCGCCGCGGGCGCGTGCGGATCGCCGAAGGCCGGCAGTCCGAGGCCCGCGTAGAGCATGGTCGCCCCCAGGATCACCAGCACGGCCGCGGCAACGCCTCGCATGCGGATCCTCCTCAGTCGCGGGACTTGCGTTGGGTGTTGAAGATCGCCACCACGAACAGCACGCCGGTCACGCCGGCTCCGAGCACGGCTTCGTTGAAGCCCACGTCGACCGCGCCGAGCGACACGTACAGGAGTGCGGCCAGGAAGCTGAACAGGCTGAGCACGACGGCGGCCGCCAGCAGGTCCTTGACCCGCAGCGCCACCACGGCCGCCACGGCCGCCAGGAAGAAGAAGAACGCGATCAGGACTTCGCTCATCCGTTGCTCCGATCCCGGCGCAGCCACGGCACCTGACGGTTCAGGATCGCTGCGCGTCCCAGGGCATGGGCGGCAGCGGGATTGGCCACGGCCACCAGCACCACGATCAGCAGCAGCTTCGCCGTGCTCAGATCGACGCCCTCGTAGAAGGCCAGGCCGGTCATGACCAGCATCAGGCCGAGGGTGTCGGGCTTGCCCGAGGCGTGCGAGCGCGTGAAGAAGTCCGGCAGGCGGTTCACGCCCACGCTGCCCACCAGAACCGTCCCCGTGCCCACCGCGATCAGGGCGTAGGAGATCCACTCGAGCATCAGCGGCCTCCCGTGCCGGAGCGTTCCAGGTACTTTCCCACCACGAGCGCGCCCACGAAGTTCAGCATGGCGTAGGCGATCGCGATGTCCACGAACATGTCGATGCGCCCGTAGAGGAAGCCGGCCAGGCAGATCAGGATGACGGTCTTGGTCCCCGCCACCGTGACGCCGACCATGCGGTCGTAGACCGTGGGGCCGCGCAGCACCCGGTACAGGGGCAGGATCAGCGCGAATCCGATGATGATCGTGATCACGCTCAGGAAGACCACCGTTCGACCTCCTCTCGGACGGCGTCCGGGTCGTCCAGCAGCGTCGCTTCGATGTCGTCGGGCAGTTCCTCGCCGAACAGGGCGGCCACCTTGCGCGGCATGGTGCCGTCGAGCAGGCCACCGGCCAGGTTCTCGTGGATCGTGTGCACGAGGAAATGGTCGTCGCGGATGTGCAGCGTGAAGGTTCCCGGTGTCAGCGTGATCGAGTTGCCCAGGACCGTCTTGGCCAGCGAGCTCTTCATGCCCGTGCGGAAGTGGATCAGGGCGGGCTTCACCGGCGGGCCCGGTCGCAGGATCAGGATGGTGACCTGCACGTTGGCGACGATGATCTGGGCGATGAGCCAGAAGGTGTAGGTGATCACCCGGAGCCAGTGGAGGCGGCCGATGTACTGGTTCTCGACGGGTTCCCGGTGTGCGATCACCAGGTTGCGCGACAGCAGGACCACCAGGACGATCGACAGCACCCCGTACGAGAGATGGACGACGTCGGTCTTGCCCGAGAAGGCCATCCAGAGAACGGCCAGGACGACGACCAGGAGCACCGTGTGGCGCGTGGTGCCGCGGCTTCGGGTGGCAGGTGGTTGCATCGTGTCGGGGGTCCTGCGGTCGGCTGGAAGGTCACGGGCGCGGCCGCGCCCGGCACAATCGGCCGCAGTGTAGTGTTCCGACCGGGCGCCCACAAGATCTAGGTCCGTGAACGGGCGCCGGTCATCACGAACTCGATCGGGCCGCACGCACGACGGGCCGACCCGACCGGGCCGGCCCACGTGATCCGCCTCGCGAGAGGGACGAACGGGGACTACTCGGCGTCGAGCTCCTCGAGCAGGACCCGCACCGCTTCGGCGACCTGTGGGTCCTCGCCGGCGGCGTGCTGCTCGGGCGTGATCGCCACGCGGTGGTCGGGCTCGAGCTGCTGGTTCTCGAGGTAGTTCGTGGTGCCCAGCTCCACGATCCCCACCTGGGGGATCCCGAACACCAGGTCGCCGGTGTGCAGGCGCTCCCACCAGACGGCCGTCGCCGTGCCCGCCACGGGCATGCCCACGGTGGGCCCGATGTCGAGGTGGTCGTAGACCCACGGGAAGAAGTGGGCGTCGGAGTAGTTGGCCTCGTTCATCACCACCGCGCTCGGCTTCCACCACCGCTTGCCGGGCTCGCCGTGGAAGCGCTGGCCGGGAACGGCCTGGTTGCGGGGCATGAAGTCCACGTAGGCCTCGCCCCCGAGCAGCACCACGAGGTCGTCGTGCAGCCAGCCGCCGCCGTTGAAGCGCGTATCGACCACGATCGCGTCCTTGTCGAAGTTGCGTCCCATGACCTCGGCGTAGGCCACACGGAAGCTGCGGTCGTTCATGCCCTGCACATGGACGTAGCCGATCCGGCCGTCGCTCAGCTCGTCGACCTGTGCGCGGCGCTGCTGCACCCAGCGGTCGTAGCGCATGCGGCCCTCGGCCCCGGGGCCGATCGGTTCGATCACGCGCTCGAAGTCGTCGCCGCGCGGCGGGTCGAAGCGCAGGCGGACGCGCTCGCCGGACTTGTTGTTCAGCAGGCGGTGGAAATTGACCTCGCCGTCGAGTTCGACGCCGTCGACCGCCGTGATCACGGTGCCGGGCTCGATGCCCAGCTCGGCCTCGGCCAGCGGCCCTCGGGGCAGGATCTCGGCGATCCGCATGCCGTCGCCGTCGTACTCGCGGTCGTAGTACACGCCCAGGCTGGCCGTACGCTCGGGGTCGTCGGGACGGCCGAAGTAGCGACCGCCGGTGTGGCTGGCGTTCAGCTCTCCGAGGATCTCGCTGAGCACCTCGGCGAAGTCACGGTTGTGGCGGATCCCGGCGAGTTTCGGCTCGTACTGCTCCCGGTAGAACTCCCAGTCCACACCGTGCAGTTCGGGGTCGTAGAACTTCTGCTGCACCTGCCGCCAGACGTGCTCGAACAGGTAGCCGCGCTCGGCATCGGGGCGGACGTTCATCTCGGGGTCGAAGGACACCATGTCCTTCTCGCCGGTGCTCGTGCCCTCGTCGCCGGTCTTCAGGCCGATCTTCTGGATCTTGCCGTCGGCGAGGACGAACACGGTCTTGCCGTCGGGCGTCATCTGCATCGACGCCCGGTTCGCGCCGAGCTTGACCTCGAGCTTCGTGGACTCCTCGACGAAGTCGTGGATCCACAGGTCGTGGCCGTCTTCGAACTCGGCCAGGTAGACCAGGGCGCGGCCGTCGGGGGTCATGGCGAAGCCGCCGAGGTCGCTGGAGTGGATGGTCAGGCGCACGGTGCGATCCTCGATCCCGTCCCAGTCGATCTCGACCGGCTCGGTCTCCGTTTCTTCGTCGTCCTCCGATTCGGCCTCGGAGTCGTCGGAATCGGCGTCCTTCTTCCCCTTCTTCGGTTCCCGGCCCTCGGCGAGCTGGCGCTCCTCCTTGGTCATGGTGAAGCGGTCGTAGGTCTCCTGATCGAGGAAGGCGCCCAGGACGTCGGTCTCGCCGCCCCAGCTGCCGTGGCTCTTCTCGCCGTAGCGATCGGTGGCCCAGATCACCAGGCCGCCGTCCATGGCGAAGTGCGGGGTCCAGTTCGCGTAGCCGCTGTTGGTGATGTCGATCGGGTCCTGGCTGCCGTCGGCCTTCACCAGGCCCACGGCGTCGGCGTAGTAGCGGCCGCGGCTGAGGAACTGCACGGCCAGCCACTCGCCGTCGGGCGACCACTCGAACCACTGGTCGCCGTCGCTGTAGCTGTAGGCGTAGCGGCCGGGCATCACGGTGCGGCTGCGGCCGGATTCGCGGTCGTGGACCTTCAGCACCGTGCGCTCGGCCAGATAGGCGATCTCGGTGCCGTCGGGCGAGAAGCGGGGCTGGAACTCCTCTTCGTCGGTGGCGACCACGGCCTCTTCCTCGAGCGCGGTCGCGGCGTAGAACCACTCCTCGTCCTCGTCGGCGAGGGTCGTGGTGTACAGATTCCAGCTCCCGTCGCGCTCGCCGGCGTACAGCAGCGTGCGGCCGTCGGGCGAGAAACTCACGCTGCGTTCCTGCTCGGGCGTGTCGGTGATGCGCTTGGTGCGCGAGAAGTCGACCGAGGTCACGAAGACCTCCCCGCGCGAGACGAAGGCCACCTCCTGGCCGTCGGGTGACACCGCGAACCCGGTCACGCCGCGGCGCATCTGTTCCACGGTCACCGGCGGCTGCTGGCGGTCGACGCGGATCGTCACGTCGAGGCGCCGCGGGTCCTCGCCCGGCGCCATGGTGTACAGATCGCCGTGGAAGGAGAAGGCCATTGTGCCGTCGCGGGCCACGCTCAGGTGGCGCACCGGGTGGTGCTCGAAGAAGGTCAGCTGCTCGGGCTCGGCCGCCGGATCGAGGGCCTGGCGGAAGACGTTCATGTCACCGTTGCGTTGGCTCAGGTAGACGAACGCGTCCTCGCCGAGCACCCACCACGGATCGAGGTCCTCGCCGCCGAAGGTGGTGAGCCGCGTGTGTTCGCCCGACTGGAGGTCGACCATCCACAGATCGCGCGTGACCGACGACACGTGGTGCTTGCGCAGCGAGTGCTCGTAGCCCTTACGGTCCTGGTAGAGCAGGCGATCGCCGCTCTCGTCGGGCCGCGCGTGTTCGGCCGGGATGGTCAGCACCTGCCGTGGCGTGCCGCCCTCCATGTCCACGGCGTAGAGCTCGCCCATGCGCCCGCTCGGGTACATCGAGCTCTCGGGGGCGTCGATGCGCGAGGCGTAGAAGTAGATCGCCTCGCCGTCGGTGGCGAAGGCGCTCGGCAGGTCGTCGGACGAATGGAAGGTCAGGCGCGTCGCCTCGCCGCCGCCCGCGGGCATGACGAAGACGTCGCGGCTGCCGTGCCGGTCGCTGGCGAAGGCGATCCACTCGCCGTCGGGCGACCACACGGGCGCGCCGTCCCAGGCGTCGTCGAGCGTGAGCGGCGTGGCGAGACCGCCGTCGGCGTCCACGCGGTAGAGGTCGCCGCCGTGGGTGAACACGATCGTGGAGCCGTCGGGCGAGAGCGCCGGCGCGCGGAACCAGTTCGGGGTCACGTCGGCGGCGGTGGCCGGGACGGTGAGGAGCAGGAGCGCGAGGATCGCTCGGGTGCAGAGGGCGGTCATGTCTTCTCCGGAGGCGATGGGTGCGGGCGAGAGCGAACGCCGGAATCTAGCCGGACCTGGTCCCGTACGACCACCTCCGTTCCCGGGTTCCGCTCGTGTATCGATTCACGCAACGCGGCCGAGACGCTTGCGGGACGGTGTCGCCAGCGGCTACTCTCTGGGCCGACAGCCGGCAAGAGTCCTCCCGATCGCATCCCGCCATTGCAATCCCGGCCCGGACCGATCTCCTGCCAGCCACACGTCTTCGGCGCGTTCCGTCGCGCCCCCGCTTCTCCCTCGTCGGAGGGAGTACGAGGGTTCCGCCGAGCCGGAAGCCTCGTCGTCCCGTCGCTCGTGGATTCCGGATGGGCCGGCCCACGCGTGGCGATCTGTCGGAGGCGGCCGCGCTTCCGTTGGAGAGAGCAAAGTGAAGAAGTTGTACGTGGGGAATCTCCCCTTCCAAGCCACCGATGACGAAGTTCAGCAGCTGTTCGGCCAGCACGGCGAGGTCCACTCGGTCGCGCTGATCAACGACCGGGAGACCGGCCGCCCCCGTGGGTTCGGCTTCGTCGAGATGGACGACGAAGGCGCCACCAAGGCCATGCAGGCGCTCGACGGTTACGAGATGAGTGGCCGTGCGTTGCGTGTGAACGAGGCCCAGGAACGCCGGGGTGGCCCGCGCGGCGGTGGCGGTGGTGGCGGCGGCCGCTACTAGGTTCTCCCTCTCGCTGGTTCCGTACTTCGTGCGCGTCCGCTCCTGACGGTCGTCCCCACTCCGGGGAGGCACGTCCAGAACAGGTCCCGCAGTTCATGTCGAGGCCCCGCTCCGCTGCCGGAGCGGGGCCTCTCGGCGTCAATCGCGAGCGTGCGTGCCGGGGGCGCGCTCGTGTGCGATCCGCCCCGAGACCAGCCCGGCTCCGAGGATCACCGCCGCGGGGACCCAGAACGCGGCCGCGCCCGACCGGTCGTACAGGACGCCGCCCAGCAGCAGACCCACGATCGCCGCCGCACTGCCCGCTCCGGCGCCGTGCCCCTGGATCGCACCGCGGAAGCGGGGGCCGCCCACCGTCGACAGGAGCGCGAGGTACGAGGGCCACATCAGCCCGTTGCCCAGCGCGAAGAGCACGGCGCAGGTCCACGTGAGGGCTTCGGTCCCGGCGGTCAGGCAGACGAAGGCCGCCGCCAGGAGGACGTTGCCCCCGGCCACGAGCACCGCCGCCGGAACGCGCGGCGCGATGCGCGCCAGCAACGGACCCTGCACCAGGGCCATGAGCGCGCTGAGCGTGGCGAAGAACACACCCAACCGCGCGGGACTCCATGCGAGCGCCTCGGCGGCGTGCACCGGCATGGCCGTGTAGAACACGTTGAAGGCCAGGAAGATCACGAAGTACAGCGGCAGCAGGAGGCGGGCGCCGGGCAGTCGCAACGCGGCCCGCAGGCCCAGCGTCGACTCGGGGTCCGGCTCGTTCGAGTGAGCGCGGGTCTCGGGCAGGCGGGCCACGATCATGGCCAGTCCCACGGCGGCCACCGCGATCGTCGCCATCACCGGCAGCTTCGCACCCAGCGCCGTGCCGCCGAGCAGGCCGGCCATGGCCGGGCCGATCACGAAGCCCAGGTTCCCGGCCATGCCGATCCGCCCGAAGTTGCGCGCGCGGCTGAGGTCGTCGCTCACGTCGGCGACCACGGCGTTGGCCACCGCGATGTTCGCGCCGGTGAAGCCGTCGAGGGCGCGGGCCACGAACAGCCCGATCAACGGCACCGTCAGCAGACCGATCGGCGTCCGGCCGAGCTCCACCGCGGGCAGCGTCATCGCGACCAGGAAGAGCGTCCACGACAGCACCGTACCGGTCTGGGTGATCATCAGCACCGGCCGGCGCCCGGCCCGGTCCGACCACCGGCCGAGCAGCGGCGCGCCGAGCATCTGCGCCGCCGGGTAGATCGCGCCCAGCAGGCCGTAGGCGAGCGCGTTGCCGCCCAGGTCGCGCACCACGAACACCAGGAAGGGCAGGACCAGGCTCACGCCCAGGTGGCCGAGGAAGTTGACCACCAGCACCGGCGGCAGCGCGCGCCCAGCCACGGTCAGTACGGACGCGGTGGCTTCGAGCGGTCGCGAAGGCTGATCGCGAACAGGCCGCCGGCGACCGCCAGGATGGCGAGCAACATGGTGGCCTCGGACGCCGCCGCCTCCGGGTAGAGCACCGCCGCGGTCAGGATCCCGATGATCGCCCCGCCGAAGTGGGCGTCGTGGCCGATTCCGCCCGCGCCACGGCGCATGCCGATCCACGTGACGATCAGGAACGCGAAGGCGTACAGGTTTGCCGGGATCGCGATCGGGATCGGGAAGATCATCACGCTGCCGCCGGGCAGCAGCATGACCGATGCGAAGATCACTCCGCACACCCCGCCCGAGGCACCGAGCGCGCGGTAGGGCTCGTGACGGTGCAGGAACAGAGCGAGCGCGCTACCGCCGACGATGCCGGCCAGGTGCGGAGCGAGCACGGCCTGCGGACCGTGCACCTGCTCGAGGATCGAGCCGAAGCTCCACAGGCTGAACATGTTGAACAGCAGGTGCGCCATGTCGGCGTGGATCCAGCCGCTGGAGAGCACGCGGTAGCCCTCGTTGTGCTTCAGCACCGCACCGGTGTCGAGCATCAGCCCCTCGAGCCAGCCGGGGCGCTGCCAGGCGAGCCACGAGACGAGGATCGTCGAGGCCAGGACGAAGGTGGTGAAGGGATAGTCGGCCACGTCGGCTTCCCGTGGGTCAGGGGGCGAGGTGCAGGATGCGCACGCGGATCCCGCCGTTGCTCACCATCGGTCCCACATCGAAGGGCAGGCCGGTGGCGCGGGCCGAGTCCTCGTCCGGACACAGCATCGTACAGTGCCAGCCGGCGAAGCGGGAGCGCACGGCGTCTCCGAACTCGGCGAAGGGACGCAATGGGTCGCCGCCGTGGGCGGTGCGCCGCGCGTAGGGCGGGTTGGTCACGATCCAGCCCGGAGCGTCGACCGGCGGTGGTTCGCAGTCGACCACCGGGCACTGCACGAACTCCGGGGCGATCCCGGCGCGCTCGGCGTTCGCGCGCGCGGCCCGGATCGCGCCCTCCTCGCGGTCGCTGCCGCGGATCGGCGCCGTCGGCAACTCGTCGGGCGGAACCAGTTCGGGGCGTTGCACCGGAGCCGGCCAGCGTTCGAAGCGGAAGCTCCGCCGCGTGCTCGGCGCGATGCCGCCGGCCCACAGCGCGGCCTCGATCGGGATCGTTCCCGATCCGCAGAATGGATCGACCAGCGCGTGGCCGGGCCGCCATCCGCTCCACGCCAGGATCGAGGCGGCCAGGGTCTCGCGCAGCGGCGCCTTGGCCGTGGCCTGCCGGTAGCCGCGGCGGTGCAGGCGCGGGCCCGAGGTGTCGAGCCGCAGCGTCACCCGGTCGTTCTGCACGCGGATCACGAGCAGTTGTACGCGGGCCTCGGGGTCGTCGAGGGTGTCGGCCGGTGCGACCTCGACCGTCCGCCCGAGTCGGTCCTCGATCGCGCCGACCACGCGTTCGGCCACGCCGCGCTCGTGGTAGAGCTTCGACCGCCGCGAGGTCACGCGCACGATCACCGCGTCGTCGGCGCCGATCCAGCGTTCCCACTCGACGTTCGCGGCCTTGCGTCGCAGTTCGGCGAAGTGCACGGCGCGGAAGGGCTCGAGCCGCAGCGTGATCCGCTCGGCGGTGCGGAGCACGAGGTTCGCGGCGGCCACGTCGGCGAGCGAGCCCGCCCAGTCGACCACGCCGTGGTCCTCGCGCACGCGCTCGACGCGCAGGCCCAGGCCGGCGAGTTCGGACGCGGTCACGGCCTCCAGGCCGATGGGACAGTGGGCGGCGAGGGCGAGCACGGACGGGGCTCCGGGTCGGGGTCAACGGGACGGTCAGGAACGCGGATCCGTGCTCGTGTGTCAACGGTACGCGCCGCGTTCGTTCCCTCGGGGCCGCGCTCATTCCCTGGAAGCCGCGTTCATTCCCCAGGAGCCGCGCTCGTTCCCTCGCTCGCGCGGACCGTACCGACGGACTAGAACCGGGTCTCCTCGAGCCGCCGGCCCCATCCGATCCGGATCTCGATGCTCCGGGTCTCGGTGCTGCGGTCGTTGTCCACGATCAGGAAGCGCTGTCCGTCGGGCGTGACGTCGTAGTTCGGAATGGGAATGCCGGAGTCGTCCATGCGGTGGACGAAGAGCCGTTCCGGCGTCCCGATACGGACGTTCGGCGACGTCCGGATGCGTGCCGACCACATGGCCCCGTTCATGACGTAGAAGATCTCGGTGCCGTCGTCCGACCAGCGGGGCGCGCGGCCTCCGTCGTTCGAGATCTGCCACTTCGCCCCCGTGGTCGGGAAGGGCTGCACGAAGATCTCCTCGCGGCCGGTCTCGTCGCTGACGTACGCGAACCATTCCATGTCGGGCGCGAAGCTGCCCGCCCACTCCACGGCGTCGGTGGTCAGGAGCAACGACTCTTCGCCCGTGTCGAGGTCGAAGGTCACGAGGTCGCCCGGCGAACTGGCGTCGAGGCGGGTGGCGAGCAGGGTCCGGGCGTCGGCGCCGATGTCGTTGGCGATCAGGATCTTGCCCGAGGTCGGGACCCTGCGGATGGCGGCGCTGCCTTCCATGTTGCGGATCTCGAACCCGCCTCCCTCCACCAGGCTCGAGTAGACGAGGGCGCCGAAGTCGGGGGTCCAGTTCGGCATGATGCTCGTCGTGTCGAAACTGAGCCTCGTGAGGTTCAGGTCGACGAGATCCAGCAGATAGACGTCGTCGTTGTTCCCGTGGCCCTCGCCGAGCACCAGCGCCGCCCGGCCGCGGGCGGCGTCGAGGCGCGGGTAGCGGTACCTGCCCGGCTCGAGGTCGATGGGCTCGATCGCGCCGTCGCGCGTGATCCACCGCAGCCGGCGTTGCGGGCCCCGGTCGGCGCCGGACACGGTGTACAGGTTCCCGGCCCCGTCGACGTCGAAGTAGTACATGCCGCTCGCAGCGTCTCCGCGGACCCCTTCGTGCACCGGAACGGCCGTGCCGCGCACCTCGAGGGCGTCCAGATCGAAGGGGACGGCATGGAGCGTTCCCTCGCGGGCGAAGAGCAGATGGCCGGTGGGCACGTACTTCGCGATCGCGCCCCGCAGGCCGGTGTCCTTCTTCCGGCCGGAGGCGAGGTCCAGGATCCAGAGTTCGGCGTCCTCGTAGTCTCCGGGACTGGTCGTCATTCCCACCGTGAACACGACGCCGCGCTCTCCCGGCAGGGCGTGGGGCCACCGGTGCGTGCGCTCGCCGCGCTCGGTGGCGACCGTGGTCAGTGTCTCGGGGGTGGCGTTGCCGACGTCGAGCACACGGTGGATGCCGGTGGTGTAGCCCGGCGCGAAGTAGAGATGCCCCGCGTCACCCCAGCTCGCACCGCGTGGATGGGCGGTCTCGACGATTTCGATCGGGGCGCCACCGTCGACGCTCGACTTCACGAAGTGGTTGTTCGCCATGTAGCCGACCCAGCGGCCGTCCGGCGAGAAGAATACGTTGTAGGCGCGCCCCTCCGGGACGATGACCCGCAGGTCGCCGTCGCGCATGTCGCGCAGGACGATGCCGTCGGCCCCGTCGATGCGCGCCGTCAGAGCGATCCGGTCGCCGTCGGGACTCGCGGCGAGCGCCGACCAGTCGATCAGACCGAGGGTCAAGGTCTCGGGAAGATTGACCGAGACCGCCATCTCCCGGGGATCGATCGTCGCGGCCGGTGGTGCCCAGGGCTGCCACGCGAAGACGGCGGCGACGAGCGCGGAGCAGGCCACCAGGATCCACGGCAACCGCGAACGGCTCCCGGGTGCGGCCACCGGCGCGTCGCCTGCGTCCGGTTCCTCGAGTTCGATGCGCGCGTCGGCGATCGCGTGCAGGCGCTGTTTCGGATCGCGCCGCAGGCATCGTGCGAGCACGCGCTTCACGGTGGCCGGGGTCGACGCGGGAACGTCGTGCGGATCGATGTCCCGGGTCAGGACGTTCGCGAGCACGTCACTCGTGGTGTCGCCGTCGAAGAGACGCTTGCCGTTGAGCATTTCCCAGAGCAACACGCCGAAGGCCCAGACGTCGGCGCGATGATCGACCGGCCGGCCACGTGCCTGCTCGGGCGACATGTAGGCCGCGGTGCCGAGGATCGTTCCGGCCTGCGTCATCGCGGCGGTGATGGTGGGCGAGGTGCCGATGTCGCTCTCCTCGACGCTCTCGCCCGCGATCGCACGGGCCAGACCGAAGTCGAGGACCTTCGCGGTGCCGTCGGCGGCGACCTTCACGTTGGCCGGTTTCAGATCCCGGTGGACGACCCCGATCGCGTGCGCCGCTTCGAGACCCTGTGCGATCCCGATGGCGATCTCGATCGCTTCGTCGCTCGGAAGTGCACCGCGGGCGATCCGCTCGCTGAGGTCTTCTCCCTCGACCAGCTCCATGACGAGGAACAGGCGTCCCTGGTCCTCGTCGATCCCGTGGATCGACGCGATGTTCGCGTGGTGCAGGCTCGCGAGCGTCCGGGCCTCGCGGCGGAAGCGCGCGACCCGCTCTCCGTCGTCGGTGAAGTTCTCGGGCAGGATCTTCAGCGCGACGTCGCGACCGAGCCGGGTGTCGTGCGCGCGGTAGACCTCGCCCATCCCGCCCTGGCCGAGGTGGGCGACGATCTCGTAGTGGGCGAGGGTGGTGCCGATCACGGGGCCGCCGGTCGGAGCGGGAGATGCGGAGGGCGGTCGAGCGTACGTGGGGGCCGTTGTCCGGTCAACGGGCCGGCGGACGAGAGGCGCGTCCGGGACCTCGCGGGGAGGGTCCCTCGGGCCTTGTTCGGCAACCGAACAAAGTCCATACTCCCAGCAGCGCCCTCTCCCGTGCAAAGGACACCGTCCGATGACCTTCCTTACCGGCCTGACCCTCGTCCTGACGCTCCTCGTCACCACCTCCGCCCCGGCCCAGGTCGGCCCGCTGCTGTGGGAGGACGACTTCGACTCGCTGGACGACTGGATCCCGCTGACCGGAAACGGGAGCTGGGGCTGGGGCAACGGCGAGTTGCAGTCCTACAGTCCGGACAACGTCTCGATCGCCCCGATCCCGGGCGAACCCGGCAACACGGGGCTCCGGATCGAGATCCGCCAGGAGAGTGGACCCGGCATCACCGACCAGTGGGGCAATCCGCTGCAGTACACCTCGGGGCGCGTCATGTCCAAGTCGAAGGTCTCGGTGC
>Ga0102940_1000099_pt1 | contig 59229 bp, 49 predicted proteins | sample SalPonR2_C_D1_MG_FD_78215 | JGI IMG/M metagenome (GOLD analysis project Ga0102940, IMG submission 78215) | Salt pond soil microbial communities from South San Francisco under conditions of wetland restoration - Salt Pond MetaG R2_C_D1_MG | ecosystem: Environmental > Aquatic > Marine > Intertidal... | reverse complement strand
TAAGAAATGGCTAATCTTAGCGGGGAGTTTTGGCTTCTTTTTGCGGTCAAAAAGAAGATGCACTAAAGGGCAAAACTATGATCACTAAGCATCTTCCCTATATTCATCCGCGTTCTGGTGCGCCTTAGGCGCATGGGTATTTCATCTGTGATGTATTTTGTATTATGTGTCTTGTTTTCGTCTAATCTTTTCCCGACATTTTTTGTTATATTGAGAGGTATTGATTCCTTTCCAGGACCTACTATTCCCAAAAAACCATCTTAAATTAAACTTTTTTTTGAATTTAGGCATTTATGCTGTTGCAACATTAATTGTATAAACATATATTTGCCATGGAAATAGCAGAAGCCTTGAAAATAGAAGATGCCATACAGCAGAAAAGATTTAAGAATGAGTTTCACAAAGCTCAGGTAAATCTCTTATATACCGCCGCCTATATCAATCAACAATCGACTCAGGCCCTGAAGCCCTACAATATTTCTATTCAGCAGTTTAATATTCTGCGTATTCTAAGAGGATTACATCCGGAGCCGGCAACGGTTAAATTACTGACTGAGCGCATGATCGATAAAATGTCTAACGCTTCTCGCCTGGTGGAAAAGCTAAAGAAAAAAGGACTATTAGAGCGGAAAAACTGTATAGAGGATCGACGCCGGGTAAATATTTCAATCACGCAAAAAGGACTGGATCTTTTAGTGGAAGCCTCTGATGCACTGGAAGCGGCTTCTCTGGCGCAGATGGAATACCTCAATGATAAGGAAGCGGAGTTGCTCAACGACTTTCTGGATCGGGTACGGACCGAAGAATAATTTTTTTGTTAAAATAGATGTATATACAATTATTGTTTAAACTTTATCTTTTTACCCGTGTTAAGCAATTGTCTTTTAGAAAGGAACCAGCCCGACGAGAAATCGTTCGGGTATTAATCAAAATTTAATAATCCAATTAATAATCACTTTTAAACCAATCGAAAATGAAAAAATTAACATTTGTTTTGTTCTTAGCTGCCCTGGTAGGTTTGGCATTTACTGATCCGGTAGAGGTAGTATCTTACAAAGTAGACGCCAGCAATTCTCAAGTAGAATGGCTCGCAAAGAAAGTAACCGGTCAGCACAACGGATCCGTTGCACTTGAAGAAGGTAACTTAGAGTACACGGATGGCCGTTTGAGTGGTGGTAAGTTTGTCGTAGACATGACCAGCATCACCGTACTGGACCTGCAAGGTAACATGAAAGGAAAACTGGAAGGCCACTTAAAGTCTCCTGATTTCTTTGCCATAGAAGAATTCCCAACCGCAACTTTCGAAATCACTAAGGTAGTACCCAGAGGTGTTCCAGGTGAATACAAAGTTGAAGGTGACCTGACGGTTAAAGGCATCACCAAAGAAATCACTGTTCCCATTATTAAAATGGAAGAAAGTGAAGATGGTATTAAAACGGTAGAAGCGATCAATCTAACTTTAGATCGTACTGATTTCGATGTGCGTTACGGTTCAGGTACTTTCTTCAGCAACCTGGGAGACAAAACGATCTACGATGATTTTGAACTGACGATCAACGTAGTGGCTAACAAAGCTATGTAATCAGGGAATTACCCAAATATCAACCCTAGCAAATAAACACAAAGATTAGATTTGTTTAGAGGCGCCGGCGATTAGTTGGCGTCTCTATTTTTTTTGCCCGGGTAGGGTCGAATGATCAATCGCAGGGACTGATCATAGGTTAGATAATTCCAGACCCAGTTGATAAATACAAAGAGCTTATTCTTTACACCTAATAGCTGATACAAGTGTACAAATAGCCAAATCAACCAGGCAAAGGCACCCTGGAATTTAACGCGGGGTAGATCGACTACCGCCTTGTTCCTGCCTATAGTAGCCATCGCGCCCAGATCTTTATATTCAAAAGCTTGGTCCGCGCGCTTACGCAAAAAACGGGCCAGATACCTGGCCTGCTGCATAGCGACCTGAGCAACCTGAGGGTGGGCCTGCGGATAAGTTGGCGTCTCCATGGCGGCGATATCACCGATTGCACAGATTCCTTCCGCACCGATCACCTGACAGTGGCGATCTACCCGGATACGGTTTCCATGGGCTATGGACCTTTCTGGCAGACCGGGAATACCATTCCCCATAACACCAGCGGCCCAAATTACTTTGTGCGACTGGATGCGGTCTCCACTTTTTAGGTATACCTGCTCACCGTCGTAGTCTACTACCCGATCACCAAGTATAATCTTTACCCCCAATTTCTTCAAAAAGTCCAGTGCTTTCTTACTGGCTGCTTCCGACATCCCCTTCAACAGACTATCTCCCGATTGTACCAGATAGATATCCATCTCCTTCGCGTTTAGCTCGACGTATTCCTTAGGTAATACATAATTACGCATCTCTGCCAGCGCGCCAGCTACCTCTACCCCCGTCGGACCTCCCCCTACAATTACAATGTCGATATAAGCCTGACGCTCTTCAAAGTCAACGATGGAAAGTGCTTTTTCCAGATCTGATAAAATCCGGTTACGCAGGTACAGTGCTTCGGAGACTGATTTCATAGGAATGGCCAAATCTGCCATCTTAATATTGCCAAAAAAATTAGTATCCGCCCCGGTAGCGATCACCAGGCGATCGTAATTAACAATGCCCAGTGGCGTCTGGATACGCTTTCGGTCCGCCTCAATGGCCTTTACCTCGGTTACCCGAAAAAATACATTCTTACGCTTCCGGAAATATTTTCTAATGGGAAAAACAATCGAGCTGGGCTCCAGTCCCGCCATGGCCACCTGATAAAAAAGCGGCTGGAACTGATGATAGTTATTCTTATCAATTAATACAATCTGGAAATCGGATTTGGACAGTTGGCGGGCCAGTTCCAGCCCGGCAAAACCTGCACCAATGATGACAACACGCTCCTGCCCGGTTTCGGGGATATTTATTTTCATTTGCCGCGGGTTTGAATAATTAATTAGGCTAAAGATAGAAAATGCCCCCTTCAATCGGGAAAAGTGTAGTAAACATCTATTGAATTAAAAAAATAGTTGCATCAACTAAAAATTTAGTTTATACTTGTATACATAGATAATAAACATACGATGAAGAAATTAGCCAAACGGGAAGAGCAGATCATGCGCGTGCTTTGGGAGCTGGACCAGGCTTTCGTAAAAGAAATCATTGCTGAACTCCCGGAGCCCAAACCACATTACAATACCGTATCGACCATTATCCGTATCCTGGAAGACAAAGGCTTTGTCGACCACGAATCCTTTGGTAACTCCCACCGCTATTTTCCTAAAGTGAAAAAGGAGGAATATCAACAAAAAGCAATTGGTGATGTGGTGAAAAACTACTTCGACAATTCCGTCTCCAAGATGGTCGCCTATTTTGCCAAAGAAGAGAAGATCAGCCCCGAAGAGCTGGAAGAAATCATCCGACTAATCAAAAAACAATAATCACCCATGCTGCCTTATTTGCTTTATGCCGCCCTATTATTGGCTATTTTTTATGCCTTTTATAAGCTGCTACTCGAAAAGGAAACTTTTTTTCAGCTCAACCGCTGGTTTTTGATCGGTGGTCTTCTGCTCTGCTTTCTTATCCCTACCATCGAAATTCCGGAAGACTGGTCGATTCGTAGCGAAACCCCTCTGGCACAATTCGAACCCACTTCTTCTATTGCCGAAAGGGAAAGTCTCCCCCCTGCCTTTACCGAAGAAGTTGAAACGCCTAAAGAAGAAGCAGTCGCCTTGCCTCTCACCAGCAATAGCTACCAGGATGTTTCCCCGCTGGGTTCTCCGGTAGCATCCACAAATCCCTTCTGGAAAAAACTGGACTGGAAGCAAGTAGTATGGTACAGCTACCTGACCGGACTCTTCATTTTCCTATTTAATTTGCTGATCCAACTGACGATTTTGATACGGCGCATCCTACGCTTCCCCAGGTTAAAAGACGGGAAGTTCTACATCGTAGAAATGGAAGGCGACCATGCGCCCTATTCTTTCTTGAATTACATCTTTATCAATCCGACCAAATACGACTGGGATACTTACCAGCACATTCTGCAGCACGAGAAAATACACATCGCACAGGCTCACTCGATTGATATGATCCTCGCCGAGCTGATGGTAGTGATCCAGTGGTTTAATCCTTTGGCCTGGCAGTATCGCAAAGCCATTGAAAATAATTTAGAATACCTGACTGATAGCGTAATGCTCAATCAGGGGGTAGAACGGCAACCTTACCAAATGAATCTGCTGAAGGTATCGGTGCCCCACCACCCGATGAGCCTCGTTATGAATTACAATCAATCTTTTTTAAAAAAACGTATTAAAATGATGAATGCCAAAAAATCATCCGCCAACACGAGTTGGAAGTACATGGCGATTCTGCCCATCATTGGGCTTTGCCTGATCTGCTTCAATACCGTGAAAGTAGTGGCTAATCAACAAAACAAAGAAACTTTCATTAAGGCCGATAAGAATTGGGATAAGACGCTCGACGAATGGGAAGCATTCGGAGAAGAGTTTGGAGAAGAGTTTGGAGCAAAATTTAGCGAGAAGCTGGAAAAAAAGCTAGCTGATAAATTCAAATTTCGTTCCTTCGGAGAATTCTCATTAGATCTGGAAGGTATCTGGAAAGCCGATATTCGGGGGGACCGCGTCTGTGTTCAGTTCGATAATTCTAATCAGGAGCAGGGCTGGTCCTGGGTCTCTTCGGAATGTTTTGATCGTTCAGCCTTCAGTGCCCTACCCACAAGCAAGGGTGCTTTCACGCTGAAAAGAGCCGCTGGAACGGTAGCATTTACCGGCGAATTTAACGGCAATGAGGGCTCCGGAAGCTACGCCTTTACGGGTAACACCGATTTTGTTAAAACGCTGAACCAACGCGGGATTCGTGGCGAAGCAAAAGAAGAAACCCTATTCCATTTCTTTCTAGCTGATATCAACGAGGCTTATCTCGATGAACTCGAAAAAATGGATTTTGACCGCATGGATATGGATCAGCTGCGTAAGCTGGCGATCCACGATGTGAGCCGGGAATACATCCGTGAAATGGCCGCTCTGGGCTACGATGACTTGGATCCGGCCGATCTCGTAAAAGGAAAAATTCACGACGTAGATCCGGAATATATCAAAGAAATTAGAGCCAGTGGATTTTCCAATTTGAGCTTTGAAGAACTGGTTAAATTCTCTATCCACGATGTGGATGCCGAATTGGTAGAAGATTTAGCCCAGGCCGGATTTACTAATTTGAATGCAGAACAGATTGTCAAAGCCAGTATCCATAATGTAGATCCGGAATACTTAAGAGAACTCGCTGAGGTAGGTTACACCTTTGACCAACTGGAGGATGTCATTAAATTCTCTATTCACGGGGTGGATGCAGGTTTCGTAGAAGAGCTCAATGAAGCCGGCTACACCAATTTGGACGCGGATCAGATTCGCAAAGCGGCTATTCACGGCCTTGACGAGGGCTACATTCGCGACCTGAAGGAGACTGGAATTGAATTACCTAATATCGAAGACCTGATACAATTCTCTATTCATGGCGTACGCCCCGGATATATTGCCGACTTACAAGATTTGGGGTATAAAGACATAAGCGCAGACGAGATCCGAAAAGCGTCCATCCACGGAATACGACCAAGTTACGTTGAAGACCTTAACGAACTGGGCTTCAAAAACATCCCCATGGAGGAAGTGATCAAGTGCAAAATCCACGGGCTATCTGCCAGAGATATTAGACAGGCGCGCGCCGACGGCTATAAAAACCGTAGTCTCGAAGAATACCGGAAAATGAAAATCCGAGGAACGATAAGATAAATCATCCGCTGTTTTAAGGCAATTTACAGAGAGGAGGTGGGCTGGTCCCGTCTCCTTTTTTGTGTATCCTAAAGCGATAAATAATGCACCCCCGTCGGATAGGTCTGTGCAATTAATTCCTTTATGGCTTGATAATGTTGGGGATCGCTTTGAAAATCGGCATCCTCTAACTGTAGAATCAGGATAGGCAGATTTGGCTGTATCCGAAAAAAATCCAGATAAGCCTGCTGAATGGTTTGTAGATAATCGGCTTTAATATCAGTCTCAAAGCTACGCCCCCGTTTTTTGATATTGGCCATTAACTGATCCACCGGACGGTGAAGGTAGACCAGTACATCGGGTTTGGGAAAGTTCGCATTAAGTACTTTAAACAAGCGTTGAAAGAGGCGATATTCTGCTTCGGTAAGGTTATTCCTGGCGAAGAGCAACGTTTTATAAAAATAATAGTCTGCTATTACGCGCTCCTGAAACAGGTCTTTTTGCGAAAGCTCGGCCTGCAGCTGCTTATGACGCTCGGTCATAAAAAACAACTCAACGGTGAAGGCGTATCGCTCCGGATGATCGTAAAACAGGGGCAGAAAAGGGTTATCTGCGAAAGCCTCCAGAATTAGCTTTGCTTTCAAATCCTGAGCCAGCATACGACTTAAAGTCGTTTTTCCTGCGCCAATATTACCTTCAATAGCGATAAAGGGATGTGAAATCGTCAGAGCCATCTATGCTAATTTTCGGCCAAAAATCGGTAAAAGCGCAGGCCCCTCCAAATTAAGTCGGCCTTAATTTACACTACTTAATGGCATGACCTGCAATGAATCTGAAGAATGCTCCAATAAAAACCGAATAGAATGTCCCAGAACCGGGTGGATATGGTCCGGAGCAATTTCTGCCAAAGGAGATAAAACGAAATTACGGTCCTGTAAAAAAGGATGCGGCAGCACAAGCTTTGGGGTTTTTAATACCAGATCGTTATAAAAGAGGATATCGATATCAATCAGACGACTTCCCCACTTTTGTACCCTTTCACGGCCCATTTTACGCTCGACTGCTAATAACTTATTCAATAGAGCGACGGGCGCCAGGGCAGATTCAATTAGGACCACCTGATTGAGGAAGCGGGGCTGATCTTTAATGCCCCAGGGAGCAGTTTCATAAACGGAAGAGGCTGCCAGTAATCGTCCGGCCTCAATTTGGATCAGCCGGATGGCTTCCCTTAGATTAACCTCTTTATCTCCCAGGTTGGTCCCCAGCCCCAGGAAGATTTGATTCTCTTTTTGTTGCATCAATTTGAATTGCTTACACCTTAGTTTCTTCTAATATATCGGCTTTCTTAATTTTACTTTGCGGACGAATCAGCAGGCGTAGTGACTGATCGTAAGTAAAGTAATTGATGGCCCAATTGATAAATACTAATAAACGATTTTTCACGCCGACTAGCGCCATCAAATGAATAAACAACCATAATAGCCAGGCCGGAGCTCCCCCCAGACGTATTTTTGCGGGCAAATCGGCTACGGCCAGGTTACGGCCAATGGTGGCCAGGGATCCTTTGTCCACGTAAGTAAAGGGCCGAAGTTCTTTATCCCGCTTTTGACGCACGAGATTGATAAAAAGATTCTTCGCCTGTTGAAGTGCCACCTGCGCTACCTGTGGATGGCCTTTCTTAAAATCTTCCGTTTCCATATAGGCCATATCACCGAGTGCGTAGATATGATCAAGCCCTTTAACCTGATTATAACGGTTAACGATTAAACGTTTATTTTTCCCATAAACCGCATCGGGAAGTCCATTGACGGTATTTGCTTGTATGCCGGCCGCCCAAATCAAGGTATGTGTGGACAGTGATTCGGCATCTTTTAAAGTAACTTTCTGTCCATCGTAATCCTGGACCATGGTATTAGTTAGTACTTCAACCCCGAGTTTTTTCAAGTATCTTTCAGCACGATTGGAAGATTGCTCCGAATAACCCGGTAAAATATCGGGCATCGCTTCCAATAACTGAACCCGCATTTTGGAGAAATCCAACTCCGGATAGTCTTTCGGCAAGATGAAACGCTTCATTTCAGCCAGCGCACCGGCCAGCTCTACCCCCGTTGGGCCCGCACCGACAATCACCACATTCATTAAAGCAGAAGCACGCTCGGGATCCTTTTCATTCAGCGCTAATTCGTAATTATACAGTATATTATTTCGCAGGGCAATGGCCTCGTTAAGCGACTTCATAGGTACCGCATGGCGACGGATGCGCTCGTTTCCAAAATAGTTGGTATCTGCTCCCAGGGCCATAACCAGATGATCGTAATTAAGGTAACCTATGTTGGTTAGGACCAACTGCCGCTCCGGGTCAACTTCCTGTACTTCCGCAATTCTGATGTGTACGTGATTTTGCTTCTGAAAGATTTTTCTCAGAGGAAAGGCGATAGCGGCTGGTTCCAGGCCTGAAGTCGCCACCTGGTAAAAGAGCGGTTGAAAAGAATGGAAGTTATTACGATCCAGGAGAACCACCTGGAAGTTTTTCTTGCTGAGCTTACGTGCCAAATGCAGACCTGCGAATCCTCCTCCTAGAACAACTACTCTCTCTTTATCCGTTTCCGGAATATTGGCTATTGCGTGCATATTTGTTGGGTTAGTGACCAAAATCAATTTATTAACAAAGCTGAACCGGAGCTTGTTCCATACCAATGGAAAATACAGCGCGCTTAGCCAAAGACAAGGAAGGCTGTCGGTACCTAAATGAGAGACACCGACAGCCCAAAGGATTTTATATATCGTCTTTATTATTCTTCAAAGCCGTTCACCCCATTTACGGTAGTATATTTAAAACTAATCTTGCGATCCGGGAATACCCGCTTGAAGGCAGACTGGCACATTAAGGTAGCTTCGTGAAAGCCACAGAGTATCAATTTCAGCTTTCCGGGATAGGTATTAATGTCCCCGACGGCATAAATGCCGGGAATATTTGTACTGTAGTCGAACGTATCTACCACAATGGCATTTTTTTCAATCTCTAATCCCCAATTAGCCATTGGACCTAATTTTGGCGAAAGCCCAAAGAGCGGAATAAAGTGATCCGTAGGTTGCTTAAACTCTCCCTTTTCTTTATGCTTAATCACGACATCGGTTAATACGCCATTACCCTGCAGGGCTACTGCCTGTGAATCGGTATGTAGCGAAATCTTACCCGTCTGAGCCAATTCCATTACTTTCTCCACTGAATCTGGTGCGCCCCGGAATTGCTTACGTCGGTGAATGAGCATGACCTCTTTAGCAACGTCGGCCAAAAAGATGGTCCAATCGAGTGCAGAGTCTCCACCGCCGGCAACCACCACTCTTTTATCTCTATATTTTTCAGGATCCCGGATGATGTAGTCAACGCCTTTATCTTCAAAAGTTGTCAAATTCTCAAGGGGCGGTTTACGAGGCTCAAAGGAACCCAGTCCACCGGCAATGGCAACGACCGGAGCCTGTATTTCTGTCCCCCGATTGGTGGTCAGGTGAAAATGCCCATTTTCCAGTTTTTCGATAGATTCCGCCCGTTCTCCCAGGGTAAACCCAGGCTTAAAGGGCTCAATCTGCTCCATCAAACTATCTACTAATTCCCCCGCCAGAATAGAAGGATAACCAGGGATATCGTAAATAGGTTTCTTCGGGTAAATTTCAGCCAGTTGTCCTCCCGGTTGTGGCAGGGCATCGACCAGGTGGCATCTCATTTTTAACAACCCTGCTTCGAAGACAGTAAACAAGCCCACGGGCCCCGCTCCCACAATGATAATATCTGTTTGGATCATTTCTCTTGTAATAAATCTAATTTAATATAACAAAATTAAGCAATCTGTTGAAAATCTAATGATGGGAAAAGATGATTTAACTCAATACCCCTCAGGCGAACCCTTATATTTTACAATGGAAGTTGTCTAAAGTTTTCTTACTGGGCTATCAAAAACGTATTTCAACCGATTTTCTTTAAAACAACTCATATTCAAATAGGTTGATCATTCAGGGTACTGCCCTCTTTCTTTGGGGATTCATCAGGTCCATAGTTTTTGTGTAAATAATTCTAATCATTAGACTTTATTCTCAGAAGTTGTTTAAAAACGCCTCACTGAGCCCTTGGCAACACATTGAAAGCCAATACGGCAGCTCTTTTTTCCCTTCGCCCGCCTGAGGCGGATGGCTACGAGAAAAAAAAGTAGCCTTGTCTTGACTTCCAAGCCGTTACCAATCATCTCACCAGGAATTCTTAAACAACTTCTCAAATAGAAAAGGCCTTTCCAACAAAACATTGGAAAGGCCTTTTAGCAAACTTGTGCGATTGATACCTATCCAATGTCATTTATGCCTTTGAAACAACAACACAACTCCATGGATAGCGGATAATTCATACAAGTAGCACTTAAAATTTATACAAAATTATTTTCAATTCTGGATAAAGGCAACTTTTCTGTCACTTTTTTAATTACATTACATACTTACATAGATTCATATCTTCCTGATTTACACGCAAAAAAGGAATAAAATAACGAGAGCCAGGGAAGCTTATTCCTTTTTAAGGATTTTGATGACTTCCGTAGTTTCGTTACTCATTTTGATCCGTACAAAATACAGTCCACCTGGCAATTGCGAGAAATCCATTCCTTGCTGTACTGTATTGGCCTCCCAGGTCATGGTCCGCAAGATGGTACCTTCCGTACTCACTAATTCCACCTGGATGGGTTCAGTCTGCTGCTCGGCAAACTCTACCATTAGTTCATTTTGTACCGGATTGGGGTAGATCATCACCCGGGTACCAGGTTCGAAGAGCATCAGCTCTATGGCATTAGACATACTGGACACCCCTTCCGGTTCTGCACGCATCTGGACGCGGTAGAAATTGCGGCCCACTTTGGGTGCAACATCGGTGAAGGAATAATACTTATAACCGCCTTTGGTCATATCCGCAGTGTTGACTTCCGCAATTTTGGTATAAGCAGCTCCATTTCCAGATTGCTCCACATCAAAGGTATAGTTAACCCCATCGTTGAGAACTCTCCAGTCCAGACGTACCTCTCGGGTTTCGGCTTCCGCTTCGGCTGTCACCGCAAAGTTAGTACCGTCGCAGTAGGTTGCCGTATTAGTCGCTGTAATCTGAGCAAAAGACGTCACTTCACAGCCATTTTCTCTTACTCTTACCTGAATGGTATAGGTGCCAAAGCTATTAAAGCGAAGATCAATGGTACGGTCATCTCGTTGAGCATCACTATAAGTCAGTCCTCCGGGGAGCGTCCAAAGAATATCGGGGTTTTCGGTTACCGTCTCTACTTCGAGTGTAGTGACCCCCTGAAAACAAACAATTGGATCGGCGATAATATCTGCTTTTGCATCATTTTTAACCGTTATGGTTACGACATTAGTCTCCAGAAAGTCTTCGCAACCTAAGAGACGCGTACAGCGTACAAAGTAGGTCGTCCGGTTCAGAGGACCTGGATCGTAAGTTCGGTCCGTTGCTCCGGGAATAGCCGTGAAACTACCTGGTGAAAATTCATCGGTTGTTTCAGATTTCATCCACAGGTATTCAATTACACCATCTGGTCCACGGGGAGCGGCCCGTTCTACAATAGGCTCTGGATCGTAACCAGGTGCACACAGCATCTGATCATATCCAATTAGACCAGCATCGTCCAGGTTTATACAAGGTAAAATGAAGCCAGCATCGAAGCTTAGGTTTTCTTCTGCGCCACCAATGGTAAACACCCCGGTCATCAACATATCGGGATCAATATCGCTATCTCGTTCATCGTTGGTTCCTGCGTTTTGAGTAGTAACAATATGATCACCCGTAGGCTTACTGAAGGTCAATTTATAATCGCCTGGTTGTACTTCAAAGCAGTACATACCCGCATCATCCGTCACGGTAACATCTACATCGGTGAAACCTCCGGAGCCATCTGGAGAAGACAACCGTACAGTCACACCCGGAATTCCTGGCTCACCAGCATCCTGAATCCCGTCTTCGTTGAGGTCCTCCCAGACAAAATCTCCAATTTTCGCCGGACAGTTTTCGGTAGTCACGATTAGGGTAAGTGGCAAGACTGCGATACATTCTTCGTCATTGTTTGGCGAAAGCGTCACCACCAATTCATAAGTACCTGCCCCCAGACCAGCCGGATCAATCTGACTGACGGTCACTCCATCTATGGACAGGGAGAAATCACCCGAAACCGTCGCACTCAGATTAGGAATAAAGGGATCGTCGTTTAGACAAACGAGCAGAGTATCTCCAACACTTTCGGGAACTGAAATATCTGGATAACTACACGTTTTGCTAAAGTCGAGGGTATCAATACCATTAGACACACTCAATTGATAAGTCTCCCCGTCAACGTGCTTAAAGACTAATTCATAGATTCCGGCACTCGTTTCTGTCAGGCTGGTACCAAGCGACAGGGCCAGCGGAGCCGCAGGTGGTGCGGCACTAGCATTAGCATAAGCATTCGTGGCCTGAATAACTTCCCAGGTATCTCCTGCTAATCCCTGAATCACAATAGTTTCTTCAAATTGACCGTTATCGGCGGTGGTGGCATTATCCAGGCAATTACAAGACGGTAGACCACTGGCGGTAGGTGCCAGGACCAGTCCGGCATCAAAGGTCAGCGAATCTACTCCTCCCGGAATAAAGAATATTTCCGTCATCGTGGTTTCCCGATTGACATCACTATCCGTTGCTTCGGTAGCACCACTGGCATCGGGGGTGGTGAATCGGTAATCTTCGGGAGCCAGGAAGGTAAGCTTATAAGATCCTTCCGCTACATTAAATAAATAAAAACCGTTTTCATCCGTAAACATGGTATCCTGATCCACCCTTCCATCTCCAACATCGATGGGAGTAAGGATAACCACAACGTCCTCTACCCCGACTTCTCCAGGATCCTGGATGCCATCGCGGTCTGCATCAAACCAGACAAAGTCTCCCACAGATGATGCGCAACCTTCGGTGGTAATAATAACTTCCGTCTGATAAATCCCAGTACACTCTAATGGATCAAAAGGCAAGAGTTCAATCACTAATTCATAAGTACCCACCGATAGCTGAGCAGGATCAATTTCTGTCACTTGCACTCCGTCCAGGTAAATATTGACGATTCCCTGTACGTCTGAAATAACCGCCGGAATAAAAGGTTCGGCATTTTTACAGAGTAATAAACTATCATCCGGGATATTCAGTACCGTGATTTCCGGATAGGCACAGGTATTACTAAAAGATAAGGTATCGAAGCCATTAGATACTTGTACCTGGTAGCCAACTTCATCAATATGACGGAAAGTAAAGCTAGCACTACCGTTATCTACCACAAAGGCCGTACCGATAGGTACCGCATCTGGTGCTGCCGGGGGTGCCGGACTACTCGTCAAAAACATCCCGGTCTGTGCTATTATTTCCCAATTATCGCCAACAATGACATTGTCAATGGTTAATTCTTCTTCGAATTGTCCGTCACTTTGGTTAGAAGCATTATTTAGACAAACACAGGCGTTCGTGGCAGTAATGACAGGAGCAGGCACCAAACCGGCATCCCAGGTAAAATCTGTCTGCCCAGCCATCACCATGATCGTATCCGTCATCGTCATATCTCGCGAGAAATCACTATCCAAAGAATCCGAACCTACATTAGGAGTCGTTAAACGTAAAGAATCCGGCAAGAGAATCGTTAGTTTATATTTTCCAGGAGGTAATGGCTCCATATATAATCCATTATCATCTGTATAAACCGTATCCGGCAGGACAAATCCGCCAGTATCAATCGGTGTAATAATAATAGGCACACCAGGCACACCCTCCTCTCCGGGATCCTGTATACCATCCCCGTCTTCGTCAATCCAAACGTAATCACCAATCAGGCCATTTTCAACGAACTCACCCAGATCAAGGCTACAAGTGGTCTGACAACCTAAAGCGTCGGTAACGGTAAGACTATATAATTGTGCCCCCAGTCCACTAATGGTGCTGGAGGTATCTCCGTTACTCCAGGCATAGGTGTACGGGCCTGTACCCCCAATGACCAGGGCACTCAGCTCTCCATCCATGGCATTGGGATCGCTGACATTATTGATCACAGTCACATTACAAATCGGAGCACCGGGGTTAACGATTTCAACCGAGTCAACGGCCATACATTCATTAGCATCCGTCACCGTAACGGTGTACACTCCTTGCTGAACACCAGTAATGGTATCCGTTTCTGCACCGTTACTCCAGTTATAACTATAGGGTGGCACTCCTCCACTTACGATAACACTAGCCCTGCTGGTCGTTTGATCGCCACATTCGATATCTTCTTTATCCATTACCAGGTCCAGAGCATTTGGCTCGATCACTTCAAAACTGGCCATACTAGAACACTGGTTTGTATCAATGACTTCCACATTATAAGTACCAGCGGGAATATCAATAAGGAAAGAATCCGTCGAACCATTCTCCCAATTGTATATATATTCACCCGCACCTCCAGAAACGGAAAGATAAATGGCGCCGGTCGAATCACCGGCACAATTGGCAGGAATAATTTCTGCATCCACGATAATAGAATCAATAATCGCAATCCGTCCACTGGCTTCTGCCGAACAACCATTCGCATCCGTGACCGTCACTAGGTAATTACCTGTCCCTAACTCATCTAGTCTGGCCGTAGAATCGCCCGTCGACCAAGTGTAGGTAAAGGGCTCCGTTCCTCCGGTAACATCCACGATAGCTTCCCCGGCTTGTCGACCGCCGCAAACCACTTCAGTAACCCGCAAAGCAGCACTAATGGCAGGAAATTCGTCGATACTGGCAGAGTCCACACTGGTACAACCAAAGGCATCCGTCAGCGTAACGGTATAAGTGCCAGCTGTCAAATTCTGGATAGTCTGTGTAGAATCTCCTGTACTCCAGACGAAAGTAAAGGGTTCCGTACCGCCCAGGGCGATAGCGGAGGCTAAGCCATCTTGTGTACCTTCGCAAATATTAGGTGTGGCATCCACGCCTACTGCTACGGCGGGGGGCTCCGTAATCGTGAAAGTATCTATCACCATACATTCGTTGGCGTCGGTAGCCGTTACGAAATAAGTACCCGCGGAAAGATTTCCAATGGAATCCATTGTTGCGCCCGTACTCCAATCAAAAGTAATCGGCGCTACGCCTTCATCGACGGTGGCTTTCGCCGTTCCGTCGCCAGCACCACAGGTGGTCACATCGGTTGTTGCCACCGTTATTTCCAGAGCGGGAGCCTCGGGTACAATTTCAAAACCAATGCGCTCACAACCGACATCGTCGGTCACCGTCACGCGATACACGCCGGGTTCCAATCCAGTAATGGTATCCGTAGTCGACCCATTACTCCATAAATAAGAATAAGGAGCTACGCCGTTAGAGGCCTCCACAGAAGCAATACCGTCGTTTTCATCTGGACATGATTCACCTATACTATTGGTGCTAATTTGTATTTCTGACACCGGACTTAAAGTTGCCGTATCCTGAATAGCACAACCATTAGCATCGGTGATGGTGACCATATAAGTACCTGAACCCAGGTTATTGATCATGGCGGTGGTATCTCCGGTATTCCATAAATAAGTATAATCGGGAGTACCGCCGTTCACCACTACCGTGATTGCTCCGGTCGTATCATCCACACAAGTAGGGTCTGTAACCCCTAAAAGGGAAACCAGATCGGGTGGAGATTCAACCGTAGCGGAGCCGGTAGTGGTACAATTATTCGCGTCCGTCAGGGTGACTGTATAAGTCCCCGCAGACAGACTATCTGCCGTTGCCGTTGTATCGCCGTTGCTCCACAAATAAGCAAAGGGAGCAGTCCCTCCAATGGGCATGGCTGTCACCGAACCGTCATTCCCATCCGGGCAAATGACATCTTCGGTAAGCAGACCTACATTAAGTGGCGTTGCCTCTACATCAATGCACGCAATCCGACCGCAAGAATTACCATCCACTACGGTCACACAATACAATCCACTTTCTGTAACAGAAATAGAAGATGTACTTTCACCAGTCGTCCATTTGTAAGTATATGGACCACCCGCACCGGCACTTCCGATGGCCGTAATGATGATAGGCACCTCACAGGTCTCCGCCGTGATCGTCACCTCAATTTCATCAGGTTCCGTCAATTGTACACTGGCCGAAGCCGTATCACTATTCATATCGGTCACCGTTACCGTATAAGTTCCCGCCTTGATATTGCTAATTGTCTGGGTGGTTTGCCCCGAATCCCAAAGATAGGTGTATCCTCCTGCACCACCGGTCACCTCAGCCGTAATGATGCCCGTTGGTAAGCCTTTACAGCTTGGCTCCTGAGTGGTGAAAGAAATGGAAATCTGCGCAAATGAAAGATTGGCAAGAAAGAAGAATAAGAGTAATAAATACCCCTTTTTACTTCTTCCATGTATGCTCATGGTGGGAAATAATGCGCTCCCGCAATTCATTGTTGTACACATGTGGATTATATATTATGTTAGTATCAAAAATCATTTCAGAATAACTCGCCGGAATTGAATAGCAAGCTATTAATCTGTATAATGAAATAGAAGAGCAACCAAGTGAAGGGTTGTAGAATGAAGAGTACCAAGAAGTGTAGAAAAGAATTATTTCGCGCAAAGCAAGGCTTTCACCTTACTACTACAAAAGAACAAAAATTTTGGGAGAAATCCAACGAGAGGCATCAATATAATTGCTCTAAACTAAAAAAGTCGTGTGCAACAAAGCACACGACCGACTACTAACAATATAATCCCATGAATATTTCTTTTCCTGAGTAGTTCCCTACGGCCGCCCATCGAGGACTCCAAACCAGCAACTACACCTACTTAACCACAAAAATCAAGTTTTTATTATGTGACCGGGACATAAAAAAAACGAGTCGCACTTTGTAGAAGTACGACTCGTTAGTTAATTATAATCCCATGAACATTTACGAACCTATATATAATCTTTATTTTTTATCTTTTTGTGGCCAAACGAAAAGTTGCATGTAGTAAGTCAGTTTTTTCTAAATAAACTGACTTACTACTTTGCAAACCAAAAATCCCATGTACATATCCAAATTAAAGTATTGCTGAACTCGATCAGCAATGTTCGTTTGACATTACAAACATCTCACTTTACCTGTAGGAATTCAAATACAAAAATAAGGGATTGTGAAAAATAAAAATTTAATTTGACTAGACTAAAGCATTAAAAATCAATACCCTACACTAACCTTAAGTGAAATAAAAAATAAACAAACCATCTATTTTTTATTCAAAAGGATTGGAAAATTCCGGATTTTTAATAAAAGAAGTATCGGTGAGCATCTGCATAAATGCAATCAGGTCTTGTTTATCCTGTTCGGTCAGGGCGAAAGGCAGGATATTCGTATCTTCATTGGACACCCCATGCCCACCCCGGCTGTAGCTATCCAGCACCTCTTCCAGCGTATTAAACCGGCCATCGTGCATATAAGGTGCCGTTAGCGCAACGTTACGCAGCGTAGGTACTCGAAATTTACCATTGTCGTATATATTGCCATTTACGCCGCCCAGACCTTTATCTTCAAAGTCTTCTAAATTCGCTACGCTATCCAGGCCATTATTACGGAACTGATTATCGGTGAACAGTGGATTAAAGTGACAATGCGAACAGCCTGGATGCTCTACCGATTGATTATCCTCAATAAAGAACAGGGCAATTCCGCGCTGCTCTTCATCGGTTGGAAAACCATCACTTTCCCAAATTACTTTATCGTACCTGGACTGCGCCGAAATCAGAGTACGTTCGAACTGCGCAAAGGCTTTAACCGCCAGATCACGGTTGAGTTCTGATTTGCGTTCTATACCAAAAGCAGACCGAAACAATCGGGGATACTCCTCGTGTCTGCGCAATTTCTCTTCAACGTTCTCCCAGGTGTCTGCCATTTCGGCGTGGTCTTCAATGGGTATCAGTGCCTGTTCTTCTAATGATCGTACGCGCCCATCCCAAAAGAAACCCCGGGTATTATAGGCCAAATTCACCAATGACATGGCACTTCGTTTGCCTTCAATCCCCAGAATTCCGGTACTCAATGCCTTACCATCCGTAAATGCTAATTTAGGATCGTGGCATCCGGCACAAGACAAGGAACTGTCGGCTGAAAAAATAGGATCATAAAAGAGCATACGGCCTAAAGCCACCCCTTCTTCTGTCATCGGATTCTCTGCCGGCACCACGGGCGTAGGCATGTAATCCGGCACATCAAAAGTATAATCCGTCGGATCATAAGTCCCGGAAATCATCTCATCAGTTTCCGAGCCACCAGGCATCATTTTCTCTTTTTTGCAGGCCAAAGTAAGTAGCAAAAGACTCAGTAAGACTATATTTTGGTACTGTCGCATTTAAAATGGATTTGAAAAAGCTTCCTTGGTTATAAATGTAGAATCGGTCAGGGTGTTTAAAAAGGCCAACAAGTCGACTTTATCCTCCTCGCTCAGCGCCAGCGGACGCACATTCGGACTTACCGTTAAGCCATCATGCCCTCCTGAATTATAATGGTCCAGCACCTCCTCCAGGCTCTTAAGTCGACCATCGTGCATGTAGGGAGCTGTCAGAGTAATATTACGTAAAGTGGGCACCCTGAACTTACCCCGGTCGCTGGTTCTTCCCGTCACTACTTCACGACCATTATCGGCGTATTCCCCATTTCCTTTCAATTGCTGAAGCCCGTTATTTTCATATTGTAAGGTACTGAACAGCGGATCTACGTGGCAATGGTTACATTCTGCCATCGGCAGCTCGGGATTGGCATCAAAAAAAATATTCCAGCCGCGCAATTCCGAAACCGTAAAGGCCGCCTCTCCCCGCTGTACCCGATCAAATTTACTATCAAAACTCAATAAACTGCGTTCAAATTGTGCCAGCGCCTTCCCCACGTGTTCCGGACGGATATCCACTGCCCGCTCCAGACCGAAGGCCGCTTTAAATCGGGCGGGGTAATCTGCATTTTTGCGCAAGCGGGATAAAATCCCCGGCCATTCGCCCGCTAATTCTTTAGGGTCGGTAATCGGGTGTAGCGACTGTGCTTCCAAATTTTGCACTCGCCCATCCCAAAACAAGCCATTGTAATACAAACCGACGTTAGCCAGGCTCATCGCACTGCGATTGCCTGTTGGTCCGAGCGCTCCCGTACTTTTTGCCTGAGCATCCGTAAAAGCTAAATCCTGAAAATGACAATCGGCACAGGCCTGACTGCTATCGGCCGACAAAATCGGATCGTAGAACAGGTAGCGGCCTAATTCCAGGCCCGCTGCCGTAGTCGGATTATCAGCCGGAATAGCCATATCGGGTACCGAGGTCGGTAGTTCGAATAAAATTTCCCGGTCCGCTGCCGGTTGACAGGCCACTAAGGAAGCTAAAATGCTTACAATAAGGATTGACCTAATCATAGCGACACGTCTCTACTGTTGAGGGAAATTAATAGCTTCCTGCAGATTATCTGAAATCATATTGGCTACTTCGGGATCATTGGTATGATCCTGAGTAACCTCCCGGAAATTCAGATAAGTACCCGTATTATTTTTTAGCACGTTGGCTAAATCGACTTCCAGAGTGATTTTACCCCCTGCGCTCACTTCAATGGCTTGATTGATCACCAGCTCACGGTAATATTCGTTTTCACCAATGTGAAAGGTCAGTTTCTGTTCAAAGGTACCGTCACCATCCAGGTCTGCATTTCCTTCTACTTTCGTAAAAACGTAACCCCGGGCCCAGGACCAGTAGTGGTTGTCTAGAGGATGCGGTGGGGCATAATCTCCCGGCTGGGTAGCATTCAGATCAGCACTTACCCCCAGACCCATTTTGATACCGGAATAATTTCCGGCTGGGACATCTTCAAAAGAAAGGGTGATTCCTTCTGCAGCCTCATCAGGCGTCTGAATATCTGCAAAACTGACCAGTTCAATCTCCGCCAGCTGCACCGTTGATTCAGCATTGTTCTCCGAACGAATAAGGGAGAGATCAGAAACGTAAAATTGAAAGAGCTGGAAACGCAGATCCATGCCATCTTCGTAAGCGTAAGTCTGCTCGTACATCCGCAGCGGACTGTTGTCAAAAACGCCGTTAAACTGAACGGAAAAATCTACCAGGCCGATATCTGGATCCTTTTCTCCGCAGGCGCTTAAGAAAAAGAGCGCCGCAATAAAAAACAGTAATTTCTTCATGGGTTATGTTTTAAACAGTTTTAAGTAAGTGGTCAATATTATCTATACCCTATTTCAGGCCCTTTTGGGCTTCCACGTCGTTAGAAAGCCTCACCGACGCGCTGCGTCGGCTACGTTTTCTGCCTTGTTGAACCCCAAAATTGCACTGAACTAAACTTATACATAATCTCGTCCACTTATTTATTTATTAAACGGCTAAGAACTGAAATTGATGGACAGAATCCGAAAAGAATTTGCCAGATTAGCGACAATCTTATTCTTAATGGTCTCCTGATCATCATTCTGAAAGTCCACATCGGCAAACCAACGCAGATAATCTACCTCCAGGCGAATCAGTGTACTGAAGCCGCTGGGCGCAGTAACGTCCAGGGGTAAAGTTACCGTAACCTGCTGTTCTTCGTCAGTGATTTGTATCACTTGTCCCGGTGTATCGGGCAGCGTATCCCGACGCAGGCTTATCCTATTGTGTAAGTACCGGTCTGTATCTTGATCATACATAGCCGGATCCCGCTCGGCTAGTGGATGATCCTCATCAAACAGATTAGGACTGGAGGCCTGAATAAATTCCGGAATGCCTACCGTAAACTGTAATGCCGTCAACTCACCACTATAGATCAGCGTGCCAATATTCAACGTACTGAATACCTCTGGTTTTACCAGGGCGAAATTATCGACCGTTTCGACGAAAGTCGTATCCCCTCCATCCAGAAAAGGAATGTCAATGCGATCCTCGACTTCAATGGGATCACCGAAACGATCCAGCAACTTGACTTCCGACAGGTAGTAAGTGATTTGTCCAATGGCAAAGTACTGCCCCAGATTATTCGGATAAGGCTGCTGGTATTCCAGGTTAAGGGTGTCGTCGGGCAAGTAAATTTTATGCGTAAAATTCAAACCCAGATCAGGATAGGTACAACAGTCCGAACAATTGGTATCGGCGGTTACATCGAAATTGCGGGCACTGGCATCCAGGCAAGCCTCTTCTCCCTCGAAGCAGGCAGTGGTGCTCAGCGCAAGCAAAACCAGAAAAGCAAAGACGATCCAATTGGGCTTATCTCTATAGGTCATGCTCTTTCATCAATTGTCGAATGATCTGTTTGACCTCGATCGAGAATTCTTTGTTTAATATCCAGGAGCCATAGTTTTTGTCACTTTTGAGGACTTCTACCACCGGCTGTCCCGCGTATTTCCCAAAGCTAAAAGCTGGTTGCCCATCGGGTCCGATTTTAATGCGGTGGGTAGCATCCAGAAATCGATCGTCGTTGAAGAAGCTGTGAATCGCCTGCATGTCGTTTTTGACTGGCTGCTCGGTTACATTCCCATCCTCATCTTCGTAGTCTACCTCCTGGTATTTTTCCAGCTGTCCCTTAAAGACGTCAATGGTCGCTCGTACGTCGGCCAGGGCATCGTGGGCATTCTCCATTCTTTTACCGGTGTAGTATTTCAGGGCAGCCCGTAGGGTACGCGGTTCCATTTTGTAGAAAATGCGCTGCATATCCAGCTTACGACGACGCGACATATCCAGCTCCAGGCCTACCCTAGCGAACTCTTCCATCAGCATCGGAATATCAAAACGATTGGAATTATAGCCCGCCAGATCAGCATTGCCAATAAAATCGTATATCTCCTGAGCTACTTGCTGGAAAGTCGGCTTATTGGCCACATCCTTCGGCGTAATACCGTGTACCGCCATAGCTTCGGCACTAATGGGAACACCCGGATTGATCAACATACTTAACTCCTCCGGCTCCTTACCCTTCTTAAAGTATTTAATCAGGGCAATCTGTACAATCCGATCACGAACAACGTTCAGGCCGGTCGCTTCGATATCAAAAAAAATAAGGTCTCTATCCAGGTTGAATTCCATATTATTTGTTGTGTTTTTCTGTGTTTGCCCAATTCAGGCCTACCTTGTCTCTACTGTTTATCCGCCGGCGTAGACAAATGATCCAGCCCCGTGGAAAAATGGGTTTGCATCGTACCATCTGCTTCGCCGACAATAAAATAGGCCTCGATGTCTTCCAGGCTTTCTGCTTTGGCTTTCGCCTTTTCAAAGCCCATCACCATAAAGGCGGTCGCAAAAGCATCGGCCGTTGCGCAATCCTTAGCAAAAACGGAGGCACTTAGTAAATTATTCTTTTCCGGGAAACCGGTATACGGATTAATCGTATGCCCGTACTTCTCACCCTCCACCTCGTAGTAGTTTCGATAATTACCCGAAGTGGCCACGGCCCCGTCCTCCAGGCTTGCAACTTCGGCGTATTCGCCCAAACTGGCTCCCGAACGGGGCACACTAATGCCCACCCGCCAGGCATCCCCCCGCGGACTAAGGCCATACCCCAGCGCTTCACCACCAATCTCAACGAAATAATTTTCGATCCCACGCGCTTCCAGCAGCTGTCCAATCAGGTCTACCCCAAAACCCTTGGCGATCGCACTAAAATCCAGCTGTACGCCAGACCTGGACTTCAGCAGTGAGTCTTCTCCAAGCTGAATCAAGTCCAGCCCCACAAAATTCATCAGGGAATCCACCCGAAAGCTATCGACCTGCGTCACGGCCCTTTTTTCGGTATAACCGAAGCCCCAGTAATTGATCAGGGGCATGAGCGTGGGCTGAAAAGCACCATCGGTCGCCTGGACAATTGCACGGCTCTGCTCCAGATTATCCAAAAACAGTTGATAATGGGGGAAACGAGTCAGGGCAATACCTCGTTCCGATTGGTTAAATTCAGAAATGACCGCATCGGGAATATAGGTCGACACCTCCTGATTAAAGGCCAAAAGCAGCGAATCAATCGCACCTTTATAATCCTCCTCCCCCTGGTAAATGACCGAATAGGTGGTCCCCATAGTTTCTCCGGCTATCTTAGCGTAATCCGCTACTTCCTGTCCGGAGCGACAGGAGAAGAGCGTTAAAAGCAGAAGAATAGGAAATAGTTTTCGCATAGTCGACTATGATTTTTTACCTGCAATTAGGGCATCCAGCGAGTATTTTCCAGGTCCCGCCAGGAATAAAGCGATATAAGTCAAAAAGTACATAAATGGTTTTTCCATTTTTCCGAAAGGGTCATCGCCATGCGCAATAAAGGTAGCTACAAACATGGTAATAATCAGCGGGATCAGTGCCCATCTGGTCAGTAAGCCCAGCGCTACCAGCACCGCACAGACCACCTCAGCAAAGGTGGCTAATGCTAAAGAAGCTACCGGTCCCAGACCAAAGGGATCCGCAAAGCGAATCGGTTCGTCACCAAATAGGCGGAATATCTTGCCCCAACCGTGCCCGTAAATCATAAAAATACCGAAGGTCAAACGCAAGATTAATAAAGCCAAATCATGGTACTTAGGAAATTTCATACAATAGTTTATGTTTGATTTAAGATTGTTTTTTCCAACTTTGCAAAAATAGACATTATTTCACCTTTATGAAGTCGATCACCGAAAAGTCTGTCTGGCAAGTCACTTTCCTGCTCCTCGCAGTGGGCTATTTGCTCAACCTGGGCGTACAGCCGCTCTACCTGGAAGAGCCTCGTCGGGCCTTCATCACTATCGAGCTACTCGCCAATGATAACTGGATCGTGCCTACGCTCTGGGGACTACCCTACTACAACAAGCCCCCCTTCTTTAACTGGATTCTGATCGTCAGCACCCAGATCTTCGGCGAGATGAATGAATGGACGCTTCGCCTGCCTACCGTACTCTTTACCTGGGCCCTGGCGGGCTTATTGTACGGCATACTTCGGCGACCTTTCGGCAAAAAGACGGCCATCTACGGCAGCCTGTTCTGGCTTTGCTCCAGCGGGATCCTCTTTTATTTCTCCATGCTGGCGGAGATTGACCTGTTCTTTTCGCTGGTGGTCTTTAGCGGTATTTACGCCATCTATTTCTTCCATCAACGCGGACAGCTCTGGTATCTATTCGGCAGTATTTACGCCCTGACGGCCGTGGCTTTTTTAAGCAAAGGCATCCCCTCGGTGGTCTTCACCGGCCTGTCTTTGCTGGCCTTTTTCATCTGGAAACGGCAGTTTTGGAAGCTTTTTCACCCGGCGCACTTCGCCGGTTTTGGCCTCTTCCTGCTACTAGTGGGGGGCTATTATTACGCTTACGCAAAATACGCAGATCCGTGGCCTTTTCTGGAGAATCTCTGGTCAGAATCCAGCGACCGGGCGGTCTGGTCGAATGCCGCATGGAGCTTCATTAGCCACTTACTGCTCTTCCCACTGGATTTACTCAAGGAATGGATTCCAGCACTCTTTGTATTGCCTTTTCTCTTCCGTAAGGATATCGGGAAGCAGATTCGCCAACACGACTTACTATTTTTCAGCCTACTGATGCTACTGACGAACCTCCTCCCCTATTGGCTTTCGCCCGGCACCCGAATGCGCTATATCTACATGCTGTTGCCTTTTGGCATTATTTTATTGACCGCCTTATGGCAACAAAATCGGGAAACGGCCCCAGCCTGGCAGAAAAAAACCAGTAACATCCTGTGCGGCATTCCCGTATTTGCCTTACCACTGGGCGTGCTGGCCCTGCCCTTTATTCCCGACCTGGCTTTCCTGAACTACCTGATCCCATTGACGGTGATGAGTTTCCTCTTGCTGGGTGGGGTGGCCTATACTTTCGTAAAAAAACCGGGCTTGCGAGTGGCTTTACTCCTGCTCAGTCTGGCGCTGGCCCGCATTATTTTTGACCTCACCATTCTACCCCAACGCGCGGATAGCTCTGGCGCTCAGGGCAATAAAGTACTGGCCACCGAGGTCTTCGAAATTGTCGGCGATGCACCATTGGCCATTATTAATGATGAAAAAATCTTTAGCTACACCGCTACCTATTATTTGAATCAACTACGGGAACAACCACTCATCGCCACCTACTATCCCAGCTACGCGACCGGCTGCTTCTACATGTCCTGCGCAGATAAGCTCCCCGAGAATGCTATCATCCATAAGACCTGGGACTACGAAGGCTCGGTGATTGCTTTGGCGGAGGTGACAAGGATAAAGGATAAAGTGGAAAAGATAAAGTAGCGGCTATACTTTACCATTTAACCTTGGAAACTTTGCCGCAGGCATAACCTTTACAACACCCCTTCCTCCTTAGCTTCCTCCGCGTAACCGTGCAGTTGCACCGGCTTCGATTTTCTGTGCTTACGCAAACGCATATTCAGGAATTCCACGAAGAGCGAAAAGGCAATGGCGAAGTAGAGATAACCTTTGGGAACGGTCCCCACTTCTGATTCACCGATCTTGAGGTGGGCTAGGTGGGCCCCTTCGGCAATCAACATAAAACCGATCAGAATCAGGAAAGCCAGGCCCAGCATCTGGATAGTAGGGTGCTCATTAACAAAGCGCCCCACCGGACCGGCAAAGAGCATCATAATCAGAATGGAGACCACCACCGCCACCACCATGATGAACAGGCTATCCGTCAGACCCACGGCCGTCAGGATGGAATCAAAAGAAAAAACGATATTGATTAGGGTGATTTGTAAGATGGCATTGCCCAGCGTAGAATTTGCTTTTTTGGTGTTACCTACTGCTGCGTGATGCTCGGGGCCTTCTAACTTATGGTGGATCTCACTGGTCGCTTTGTAGAGTAGAAACACCCCACCCGCCATCAGGATCAGGCTCTGCCCGGAGAAGCCCGCTTCTATCCAGCCGGCGTCGATCTCGATCCAGGGCGCCTGCATGGCGATCAGATAAGAAATACCAAAGAGCAGCAAGACCCGGAGTACCATCGCCAGGACCAGACCAATATTCCGGGCTTTGGGCTGCTCTGCTTTATCCAACTTATTCGCAGCAATGGTAATAAAGATGATATTATCCACCCCCAAGACGATTTCCAGGAAGGTAAGCGTCAGGAGGCTAACCCAGATTTCGGGGCTACTAAAGTCAGGAAGGGTCATGGCAGCGGCTAGGAGCATAGTTATTGAATTGTTGGGTTACAAATTGCAATTTTACGGAATTTTGGGGATAAGACAAATCTTGATCTAATTCCCCTTTCGCTGCAAATCCAAATTTGACTCCCTTTGTCGCCTAATCGTCGGACTTAGGTCGCGAATAATGGGCGTTTTGATTTGAGTGTCGCGGACGATGGGCTGAAAATCACGAATCATCGGCTTGATCTTTTGACTTTGCTTGCGCTCGGGCACCACGCGCAGGTACTTCTCCAGGATCTTAGCGGCGCTGGTATCCCTTTTTTGTCGGACGGTTTCCAGGATCTTATCTTCGTTGGCCACGATTTTTTCCTTGGCCGCCTGGGTATGCGATGTATTTTGGAATTTATCCGCATAATCCAGATAATCAATGGGGTCTTTAGTACGTTCGGCCAGTTTCCAGGTTGCTTCTTCCTGGAAGCGGCTTTTCGGATGCTCTTCGATGTATTCGCGCAGGGCCTCGGGCGAATCTTTCACGATGGCACGCTTATAGTAAGCGACTTCCAGCTTCTCGCTGGTAGGAAGTTTTTGCTCATACTTTCGAATAAAGCTGGTATAGCTTTGCTCCGTCTGCCGTACATTATTGGTAAGGGCCCAGTCTACCTGCTGGGAGATGCCCGGCACCGTGGCGTAAACCACTGAGCCTACCGCCAGGATTGCGACCAGGGAAAAGGCCATTTTCCGCAGGCCACTGGTCTTTGCCGTGGGCATGGGTTCTGGAGCGGGCTGGGGTGCCGTAGGTTGAGACTGTCCTTTACTTCTGGTACGCTCTTGTCCAGTGATACGAGGCGACGGCGGTGGTGTAAAGGGCAGGGCTTCATCGGCGGGAGCGCTTTCGGCATCGGCCAGGAAAGTCTCGTCCAGTTCTTTGAATACTGCGGGGGCATCGGCGACGGCTTCGGCGACGATCACTATGCTTTCTTCCAGCGTCTTTTCGCGGACTACCTCGCGGTCGTTGATTTGGAGGATGACGTTGATTTTTAGCTCCAGGGTATGCTTACCGGCTTTAAGTGGCTTCACGTAAAAGCGCCATTCGGTAAAGGTATCCTGATCAATGAATTGTATCGGCTCACTGGTACTACGGATAACGAAGACCGGCTCGGCCGAGGGATCGATGATTTCCACCTTCATATAATCCGAGATGCGCACGTCGGCGCGGAACTCCGTATTTTCGTCCAGATCAATATCTTCGACCAGCATGACCTTATCAAAGGCAATGCGTACCAGGCAGCGGGTATCTTCGTTGAGCTGCATGGTCTCGGGCACCTGGTAAAGTACGTGTCCCTTTTTGATCTCCCGGTTCTCCTCAAAATTACTACCACCGGCATCGGAGGTGAAATCTTTGGGCTCCAGACTATTGACCAGGTCGATCAGGCGGCGGCGGATGCGCGCATTAGCCTGCTCGATCTCCTCGTGCCCCAGCAGGCCCTCCAGCATCTTCATCTTGACGGAGCGGTATTCACTCTCGATCTGGATCACCACATCGTACTTGGGCACATCCGCCGGCAGAATACCCTTGAGGTACTTCAGCACGTAGGTGATGCCTTTTTTACCTAAGCCTTCTTTGAGTCTTTTTTTCTCTTCTTCGAGGTTTTCCATGGTGTTGTGATGTTAAGCCATTAGGAGGCTGGTCGTAATAGCACGGAAATAAATATAATAAAAAACAAAGGATTAGCACTTTGTAAAACCGCTAATGCTGCATCAGATATTAGTAGTCGCTTTTTTGAAGATTAATTTTTTCTCCGCGTGAATACTGTTTGCGACACGTTGTCGCTCCTGCCCTTCTTATCCTAAATCCACGGAACGACCAGTAAGATCTTCCAGGCCTTGCTTGATGCCAACGTAATCAAACAGATCAATGTCATTAGGCTGTTCAAAGCGAACCAGCAAATCTATATCACTGGTTTCATGCTGCTCGCCGCGCGCGAAAGCACCAAACATCCAGGCTTTCTCAATGGGGAGCCCGATAAGATACCCGCCAATTTTTGTATATAAATCTTCCATCCTACTTTTTTTGCGAAAGCAAGCAAATAAACTTAAATATACCCAAAAAATCTTTTCTTTGCCCAGCCAAACAAACCCTATCTTCGTTTCCTATTAATTTTGAATTGTTGATTTTTGAATGGTCAAATTCAATTATTCATTCAACTAATAACTATGAAATATCGCAAACTCCACAAAGACGAACTCGAAGAACTCGAACCAGAATTCATCCGCTTCCTGGCGGCGAATACCGTCACCGGAGAAGATTGGGAAAAACTCAAGGAAGAGGACCCCAAAAAAGCGGAAGGGTTAATCGAAATATTCAGCGATTTGGTCTTTGATAAAATCATCGACGGCATCGAGTATATGGAGGTCAAAACGCCCAAAGACTATAAGACCTTCCATTGCCAAAAGGATAAAATATACCTGCTGGGGCTAAAAGTAGAAGGCCAAACCACCTTCGATTTCACTAAAAACGAAGATCCAAACGAGATGATGGCTCGCATTCAGAACTCCGGGGCCAAGCTACAATTGTATAGCGCAGAAAAAAGCTATAAACCCAATCGCGAGCAGGAACTTTTCCGCATGCTGGAAAGTGGCGCCCGTATCTCCAAGGGCGGAGAGATGTATAAAATGCTCCAGGAACTCAAGTAGATCTACCTCGCTCCTGACCGAAAAATCGGGTAGGCACTTGCATTAGTAAAAATTAACTCCTAACTTGTAAGTAATTACTCACTCATGACTCAAAAAAAGGGAAATATCATCCAAGTTGCGCTGCGGCTTTTTTCCAATGATGGCTTCAATGCGGTTTCTACCGCGCAAATTGCCAAGGAAGCCGGTGTATCGGAAGGACTGATTTTCCGGCATTTTGAAAGTAAAAAAGGGCTTTTGGACCATCTCTACGAAGAAATGGAAAAAAAAGTAAGCCTGATTTACGCCCCTATTCTGGCTACCGGGGATGCAAAAAAAGCGATCCGCTTAAGTATTGAATTTCCCTTTACCCAACTGGTGGAAAAGGACCAGGACTATTGGCGGCTCATGTTTCGCCTCAAATGGCAGGAAGGTTACGATACCAGCGATAAAATGCGTCCCTGGCGGGAACGACTCGCTCGGGCCTTTCGAGAACTGAATTACGCGCAACCTGAGCTGGAGACACAGCTACTGGAGCGAACGATTGAGGGTATTGCCACCACGATTATGCAGACGACCGTAGAAAGCCAGTGGCCCTTACGCGATTTTTTATTACAGAAATACGAATTATAGTATGATCCATTACTTCATAAACCTTACACGCAATGAGAAGTAAGCAAAAAGTTTTGCTCTTAACGGCTGGTCTGATCGGCAGTATGATCCTCCTGTTTGGGTACGCATCACCACCTAATACCCCTACGCTGCCCGCGGAAGAAGAGAGCCTGCAAACGGGCTTGGAGGCCTTCGATAAAATGATGGCTGTTCTGACCCATAAGCGCTGCGTCAATTGCCACCCCAGCGGGGACCGTCCGCGACAGGGGGAAGACAGCCATCTACACAATTTTGGTGTAGAGCGAGGCCCGGATAACCACGGTGTAGCCGCCCTGCGCTGTGAATCCTGTCACCAGGCGGAAAACAACAATTTCTCCGGTGTTCCGGGTGCTCCGGAGTGGAGTCTAGCGCCACTAAAAATGGCCTGGGAAGGACTCTCCCGGATAGAGATTGCCAGATCCATGCTCAACCCCGCCAATAACGGGGGGCGAAATCTCGAAGAAACGGTCAAGCATCTGACCGAACACGAATTGGTACTCTGGGCCTGGAATCCCGGAGTGGACTCCGAAGGTAATCCCCGCGAGAAGCCCCCGGTACCTAAGGACGAATACATCAAAGCCGTTAAGGAATGGGCCGCGGCCGGTGCGCCCATCCCCGAAGAATAAGATCCCTTTCAAAACTTTCAACCTTTTATCATGATGAAAATTTCATTCACTATTAATAAAAAACCGACTACCGTGGAGGTGGATGGCAACACGCCTTTGCTTTGGGTCGTCAGAGATGTACTAGACCTAAAAGGCACTAAATTTGGCTGTGGGAAAGCAGCTTGTGGTGCCTGCACCCTACACGTTGACGGCGAAGCCATTCGCTCCTGTTCGTACGCCGTCAAATTCGTGGAAGGCAAAGAGGTCACTACCATTGAGGGCCTGGGTAATGCCGACAATTTACATCCCGTACAGCAAGCCTGGATCGAAGAGATCGTACCCCAGTGTGGCTATTGCCAGATTGGCTTTATGATGGCTACGGCCGCAATGCTGGAAAAGATTCCCCAGCCAACGGATGAGGATATTGATAACAATATTGTCAATATTTGTCGCTGTGGTACCCATTACCGTATGCGTAAAGCCATCCACCGCGCCGCTGAAATCAAAAACCAGTCACCCCAAAATCAAACATCATGAGCAAGGATAAAAAGAAAAAAAGCTTTTCGCGTAGAAAATTCCTGGTGCGTTCTGCCGTGGGCGTAGGCGTACTTTTCGGAGCTGGTTACCTCAGTAAGCCACTCTGGCAGAGAGCACTCGCGGGCCTGGCGAATACCCTGGAGCCTCCCTATTCTGGCACCGGTATTACGCCCCCCCTTTGGTTTGAAGTCAGAGCGGATAACCAAATTATCCTGTACAGTCCTAAAGTAGAGATGGGTCAGGGGACGTTTACCGGGCTGGCACAAATTGCCGCCGACGAGCTGGAAGTGACAACGGATCAAATAAAGGTGGTACACGCCCCTTCAGATTCTGGTAACGTCGATGCGCTATCTACCGGCGGAAGCCTTTCCATTGCTACCCTGTGGACTCCTTTACGCGAGCTAGCCGCTACCATGCGTGAAATGCTGAAATTGGAAGGAGCTAAACTACTGGCGACGACACCCGACAAAGTGGAGGTAGCCAATGCCAGCATTAGCAGCAACGGAAAATCACTGACCTACGGTGAAATTGCGGCACAGGTCAGCGGGTGGGAAATTCCCGATACGCCAGAACTTAAGCCCCCGACCGAACGTAAAGAAGTCGGCAAGGGGGTGCCCCGGGTCGATCTGCGAGAAAAGGTGCTGGGGGCCCCCATCTTTGGGATGGACGCGACTATGCCCGATATGCTCTACGGAGCCGTCGTACGCCCCGATCGCATCGGCGCTACGTTCAAAGGAGCCGACGTCAGTAAGGCGGAGAATATGCCCGGCGTGGTGAAAATTGTCCAGGAACCGGATTTTGTCGGTGTCATCGCCCAGTCCCGAATGGAAGCAGAAAATGCCAAGAATGCGATACAGGCCGAATGGGAAACAGATCGCAACTGGACCTCCGCAGAGATTAAAGAGATGATCAAAGTAGGTGAGGGATCGCCCACAACGATCCAGAAAAAAGGTCGTGCGTCTCGTATCCTGAACAACGAAGAAGATGTCATTAGTGCCGAATTTGAAAGTCCGATTGGTGCCCACGCCCAGCTAGAGCCCAACGGATCCGTCGCTTCCGTAGAAGGAAACCAGGCAACTCTGATGATCTCAACTCAGGTGGTAAAGATCACCCGGGAGGAGGTGGCCAAACGCCTGGGCTTCAAACCCGAGCAGGTCAATATCATCCCCACTTATTTGGGTGGTGGCTTTGGACGCAGACTGCACACCCCCAATGCGGTGCAGGCCGCCGTACTATCCAAAGCCGTCGGCAAACCGGTCAAATGCTTTTTTAATCGTAAGGAAGAATTCCAGAACGATACTTTTCGTCCGCCTACCCACCATATTATGAAGGCCAAGCTTACCGAAGCCGGAAAGATCAAAGCGATCGAGCATAACCTATCCAGCGGCGATGTTATGTTCGGTTCACCCATGTTTCCGGCAGTCGCTCAGTCCCTGCTGGGAGCTGACGTGGGGGCCTGGCGGGGTGGTATGATTCAATACGGTGCGATTCCCAACTACAAGGCCGTATCCTGGCGGGTCAAACTGCCCTTTGCCACCAGTTGGTGGCGGAGTCTGGGTTTGCTCGCCAATACTTTTGCCATTGAGACCTTTATAGACGAACTGGCCCTCAAGGCGGGCAAAGATCCAGTACAGTTTCGCCTGGAGCATATCCAGGACGATGAGCGCGGCTTTCGCCTAAAAGAAGTGATTAAGGCGGCGTCAGAAAAAGCCGGCTACAAAGATGAAGTTGTCAACGGTCGGGCGATGGGCTTTGCCTGCTCCACCGATGCCAATACCCCCTGCGCACAGGTGGTAGAAGTATCTATGGAAAACGATCGCATCAAGGTCCATAAAGTCACCTGCGTCATCGACCCCGGCATGGCCGTCAACCCGGACCAGGTGCGTGCCCAGTGTGAGGGCGCCATTATTATGGGCCTTAGTGCGGCTATGTACGAAAAAATGGAAGTAGTGGATGGGAAACTGGCGCCCACCATTTATGGGCCTTATCAAATGGCTCTAATGCGGGATACACCTAAAGATATCGATGTGGTCATCCTGGAAAATGCAGAAGATCCGGGTCCCGTGGGCGAGCCGCCTCTGGGGCCAATTGGAGCAGCCATTGCCAATGCGGCTTTTCGCCTGACGGGTGAACGCTTACGCAAAATGCCTTTTGAAGGGTAAGCCTATTCATCCTCCAATAAATCCGGACGGCGCGCACGGGTACGCTGTAAAGCCTGCTCGTAGCGCCATTCGTCAATTTTGGGAAAGTTTCCCGAAAGGAGGATATCCGGCACCTCGTGCCCTTCGTACTCGGCCGGACGGGTATAAACGGGCGGGGCCAACATATCGTCCTGGAAGGTATCCGTCAGGGCAGAACTCTCGTCGCCCAGCACCCCGGGGATCAATCTTCCGATGCTATCCACCAGTACCGCGGCGGCCAGTTCTCCACCGGAGAGGACGTAATCCCCAATGGAGATTTCCCGGGTAATAAAAAGGTCCCTTACCCGCTGATCTACTCCCTTGTAATGCCCACAAAGCATCATCAGGTTGTTTTTTAGCGAAAGCTCATTGGAAATCGACTGGTTCAGCGTCTCCCCATCGGGCGTGAGATAAATGACCTCGTCGTAGTCTCTTTCCTTCTGTAAATCGCGAATACAATTGGCAATGGGTTCGACCATCATCACCATACCCGCCCCTCCACCGTACTGGTAGTCGTCGAGTTGGGCATGCTTACCCAGACCATACTTTCGCAGATGGTGGACCTGCACATCCAGCAGGCCTTTATCCTGAGCACGCTTCATGATAGAATGGCTAAAAGGCCCTTCGAGCAGTTCGGGCATAACCGAGATGATGTCAATTCGCATACAAAAACGTTAATTCTTTCTTAAGTTCGTCGAAAAAAGTAGGCACGCCAGCAAGAATAGCGTTAAATTAAGAAAGATGCCAACTATTTTTATCTTTTTTGGCACTATATAGATAGGGGTGAACTAGTAAGTACCCCATCTGGTTAATTGGAGACTCGCCTTAAAACAGTTTTGATTATAGCCCCATGAGCAGGAGTCGTCTTGTCATGACCCGCGCTATTTGTATTTGATAATCACCATTTTACTTATAATCAAACATCATCCGACAAATGAAAAAAATCCAAAACCAACCCGCATTGACTATCGTCGTGCTAGGCCTGCTATTAGGGCTCAGTATCGGCAAAATTTACCAGCAAAATTTACAGATCAAACAAATCGAAAAAACAAGCAAGCTTAGTTTACTAAAGCCAGTTCAAAACAAGCTAGCCCCCACCGCCGTCAAATTGAGCGAACACGAATCCAAACTGGAAGCGGAAACGGCACGTATCAAAGAAGAGATGGCACTTCTTCAGGTAGAACTGGAAGCGGTGCGCCGCGCCCACGAAAAGTTGCTGGACAAGCACCTCAGACAATTGGGCCGCGCCCAGTAGTCGTCTTTATTGAAGAACAAATCGCTCTATGCTGCGCTCCTGACCCGCCTTCAGTTCCAGCAGGTATATCCCTGCAGACTGATTGCGTAAATCAAGATAAGTCACTGCATCGTTTGTCGTCAGTCGTTGGACAAGACGACCACTAAGAGTATATACCTGGATCTGAAAAGGGCCTGGCCACTCATCATTAATTTTCACACCCAACCAGTCCGAAGTTGGATTGGGGAAAAGCAGGTGTTGGGTAATCTTACCCGATTCGGCGGGCAGGCCATCGATCCATTCAGCAAGAGCATCAAGATAAGGCTGATCCACCAGGTTGCGACCAATTGGAGGCATACGATTCGACTCCTGGGAGGCATCACGCACCCAGAGTTCGGAGACGGTATGATCACCAGGCTGGACAATTTTGTCCAGCGTCGAAGCGTGACTTTGCGTGGAAACGTTCGTGATGTTCTTTAAAAACAAAGGTTTGCTCAGGCGCAGATCCATCGATAGTTCCGGCAAACCACCGATGCGATGGCAAGGTGCACAATTGGCATCAAAGTAGGAAAGCACCCGGATATCCAGAGCGGCATTCGGATCATCGATGGCGTAAGACCGCTCGTAAGTCTGAGCTGGCCTTACCGTTTGCCGAAAAGCACCAATACGATTCAAATAATCAATTTGATTCATAGTTTCGCCAGACTTTGGATAGTACAGTTCACTATTCAGCTGATGGGTCTTGACCCCCAGGACATAGTCTGCATTGGCATTATGGCAGCTCATACACTGGCCGCGACTGGGGTAATCCCAGGTTTGCTGCAGCAGGCGGCCTTCCTGCGCATTGACGGCAATATTCCGACTATCGCCGCCACCGAGCAGATAAGCCTCCGTGCCCGCATCGTTCCATTTGTAGGTGAGCCCGTAAGCTCCACCCTCTTTGGCGATGACAAAGAAGCGCGTTTCTAATTTGGTGGAAGGTCCATTCGGATCATCGGTCAGCGGCAGATCAAAGTGCTTAATAAACACGGTTCCTTCCGGAAAACGCCAGGCCTCGTCTTTATCGAAGGTTATTTGCTCCTCCGCCCGATCAAACCGGCCATCATTGGGTAAGACCAGCCAACGCTTTTTGGTAGCCCGGTCCGACCACAAGGGGGAATTCACCTGATAAGGAATAATACCGTCGATGGGCACCAGATTCTCCAAATCACTAAAAACGCCCAATTCCGAAAGCCGGGCGGGTGGATCGGGAACCGTGGTACGCTGTACCAGACGATAAATCCTACCTGGCACCCGCTGCTGTCGACTACCAATCACCGTAACGTAAACCTCTCCGTCGGGAGACTCAAAGACTCCAGTGATACCCGGACCTTCTGGGAGATCTATGGGCTGCCCACCTAAATTATCGATCAATACTTCTAATTCTGGCTCGGCCTGACTACCCGTTTTATTGAGTGCCATGATTTTGTTACTGTTAAAATCTGCAAACAGATATTTGCCGCGCAAGGCTGGAAAACGCGTACCGCGATACACGACCCCCCCAATCACACAGGCTCCAAAAGTGCGATCGTACTCAAAAAAGACAGACTTCTCAACACCTAATAGCTGATCGCGTTCTTGCAGGGTTTCATGATCCAGTGCCTCGGTCCCTTCAAAGTAGGGCCACATATGGTTGTCTCCCTTTTCTACCAAATTAATTTCTTCCTTGAAAGCACTACCCACATCGGCCACCCAGATGGCCTCCGTTGCCGGATCGTAAGTCATACCGTATGGACTACGGAGACCGATCGAGTAAAATTCTTCCAGCTGTTCTCCCTCCGGGCTCTGCCAGGGATTATCGTTGGGGATGTAATAGTCTTGCGAATACGTCGGGCCCCAGCCCGACGGCGCTGCTGCATTCGCCAGGGGTTGCCTCCGAATAGGATGGCTACGCTCCGGATTTTTATCTACATCTATCCGGAGTATTCCTCCGAAGAGTCCACCATCCAGGCGTTGATTCGATTCGGCTAGATATTCTTCGTGTCCTTCATCTCCTACGGAGAGGTACAGAAATCCATCCTTACCAAAAAACATAGCGCCACCGTTGTGCCAGGTACTACGGTCGTATTGTTGAAAAAGTACCCGCTCAGTATTCGGATCGAACTGTTGCAGCTGGGCGTTCCACTGAAAGACGGACAATCGATTAAAGCCCTGCTCAGACCAGGCATCCGGTTCTGGTTTGGTTCGGTAATAAAAATACAATAATTGTTTATCGGGAAAAAAGGGATCGCCAAACCTGGGGTGTAAAGCCATGCCAACCGCCCCCGCGTCGCCCAGGCGAAAGGCCCGTTGCTTGATATCAAAGAGGAGCGCTCTGGTCTGCTGGTTGATATTCAGCCGCCAAATCTCTCCACTTTTATTAAGCAGTAACAAGTCTTCGCTATCCGGAAATGGCAGGATCCGAACCGGCATGTCGAAAGTCATATCGGGTAAGGCCTCTTCCAACTGCCAGGCGCCATTGGCACCGGGGGTAGATTCTGGAAATATACCATTTAGGTAAGCCCCCATCGGGCCGGGGGGATCAGGGTCGCCTGGATCACTAAAAGCCACCAGGAAAAAAGCCAGGATGGCAACGAAGGTGCCGAAAGTTGATAAACGTCGATACATGATGAAGGTATTACAAACCACAAATTACTTAATAGCGGCGATACCCACCCTAATTTACGTTTCTGAATAGTGTCACTTTTCAGCAAAAGGGTCTACTATTGATTGCCTGTCTAAGAATCTGCTTCCAGCGTTTCTGGATGAACCTCGCCTGAAAAAGCTTCTTGCTTTCCCCGGACCTTAACCTGTGACAGATAAGCATCAATATTATTTTCCTGAAAAGCCGTAATTAAACGAATGCGTAAATCAGATCGTAACTCCCAGGCCAACTCGGGCGAATCGGCCCAGGCCGCCAGCCAACAGCGTATCGCATCCTTTTGCTGATCAACTACCCACATAGTGGGCGATTCGATATTACTGCGGTGGGGACTTTCTAAAGCCACCGTCTCGGCCAGGTTCTTCAAATGCTTTAGATTAGTATCATAGGATACATAAAACTCAATGTGGGTCCAAATCCATTGATCGTAGAGAGAGAAATTCGTGAACTTCTCATTAATCATTCGGCTATTGGGAATCACGTAACGCTTCCAGTTCCAGAGTTTTATGATGGTATGCGTCGACGAAATATCCTCTATGGTACCGTAAGCATTATCAATCAGGATAGTATCGCCAATATTTAACTTTTTAGAGATGGTAATCGCAATACCGGAAAGAAAATTCTCAATGAAGGGTCGGGCCGCAATACCTACGATAATGGCACTGGACCCCACCAGGACGGAGATCACCGTCTGGGGAATCACATCAAAGTAGGGAAAAAGTAAAACCAGGGTAACCAAGGTAAGGCTGACGACAATGATGGTGCGCCGAAAAATTGAAAAACGCAAAGACAGACTCTTTTTTGCCCTTGCTTTGAATACTTTTAGCGGACGCTTCAAAGGGCTACTCGTCGCTACCGACTCACTACTTTCCAAGCGATCAATATACTGCTTACGTTTTTTAAGATTTGGCCGGAATACATAACGAAAAAAGAGGAAAATGAGAACGGCGGACAGGAGTAAAATCAATAAGGATAGTAGGATGACTGTATTCATACTCGGCTTGATGTAATTAGGACGATTGCATACGTTCTTCTAAGACCTTTCTGGTTTCTTCGTAACCCGTTTTGATCAGTTCTTCAGTTTGACTACTGTCAACGTAATTGAATGCAGAAAGATCGGGTTGAATCAAAATATCCGCATCCTGCGTTTGTTCTTTAGCAGCCGTTTTCATCATGAAATGGAAACTATTCACCAGTACATCCACCATACTACCGGGCCGGTCATAACTTTGGGTGGCATTGAGGTCAATGGCTATGATGGGCGAATATCCAGCTTCTTGCAAGGGAGAAATAGGGACATTTTCTACAACACCGCCATCTACGTACAACTCGCCATCAATTTCTATCGGCTTATAGATACCGGGTAGGCAAGTACTCGCCATTACTGCATCGGCTAAATCACCGCTTTTCAATACTTTCTTTTCTCCAGAAGTAATGTTAGTAGCTACAATAAAAAGTGGTATGCCAATGTCATCGAAGGTAGCTTCTTTACCAATAACATCCGCCAGGAAGTCACGAATCTTATCATTCGAAAACAAACCAAATTTGGAGAGCGAAAAGCCCGATATATCCGTCCAGCTTAAATCAAGAGCAATATCTTCAATTTGTGAAAAATCATTTCCGCAGGAAAACAGCGCACCGATGAACGCCCCAATACTGGTACCAGAAATCGCTTCTACTTCCAGGTCAAATTCTTTAATTGCTCTGATAGCACCTATGTGGGCAGCGCCCAGCACTGCGCCCCCACCCAATGCCAGACCGATGCCTTGTCCTTTTTTTAGTTTTACTTCCGCCATGTCTATCCGTTTATTTTGTGTGTCTTGGCACAAAAATAGCAACCATAGCTTAGCTATGCTTTAATCTGACTCATTTTTCTGAAAAATTTCCTTGATGGCTACCCATATGGATACTAATAGAGCAATAATCATACAGCTCTAAAACGATCTGGTGGCGGACAAGTTCGACAATTATCCAGGGCTATACATTAGTGGCTAGCCAATCGCCCACTTTACTGGTCTTATGGGCCTGACCGTCACCAGCCAAGTCCTCAGTAACGACGCCCTCAGACAGAGAACGGTTTACGACCTCACGAATAGCCTCCGCTTCGTCTTTTAGGCCAAAAGCCGTCTCGAACATCATGGCTGCCGAAAGTACGGTAGCCAGCGGATTGGCTATATCTTTGCCTGCCGCTTGTGGATAAGAACCGTGGATGGGCTCAAACAAAGAGGTCTGATCACCCAGCGAAGCCGATGGCATCAAGCCCATGGAACCTGATATCACAGATGCCTCATCGGTCAGGATGTCTCCGAAAAGGTTCTCCGTAATGAGTACATCATAACTTTTCGGCCACTGAATCAGGCGCATAGCCACGGCATCGACGAATTCGTAGCTGACTTCTACTTCGGGGTATTCCTGCTCCAGCGCCTGTACGGTCTCGCGCCAAAGACGGGAAGATTCCAGTACATTCGCCTTATCGACACAACAAAGTTTTTTACGACGCTGCATGGCCATTTCAAAGCCTCGGCGTGCCAGGCGAGTAATCTCCGCCCGGGTGTAAGTACAAGTATCAAAGGCAGTATTCCCTCCGTCTTTCCGTCCGCGCTCACCAAAATAGATACCGCTGGTCAATTCACGTAGGAAGACCAAATCCGTACCCTCAATGCGGTCTTTACGTAGGGGGGATTTATCGATCAGGGAAGGGAAGGTAAAGGTGGGGCGTACATTCGCATACAGGCCCAATGCTTTACGCATTTTCAGCAGACCTTGTTCAGGTCGAACTTTCGCGGATGGATCATTATCGAAGCGCGGATGCCCGATGGCTCCAAAGAGCACAGCATCCGCATTTACGCAGATCTCGTGGGTTTCATCCGGGTAGGGTTCGCCTACTTCGTCAATGGCAGCAGCACCGGTGAGTGCTTTAGTCCAGGTGATCTCGTGTCCGAATTTAACGGCAATAGCGTTACATACTTTTACGGCTTGATCAATGACTTCTGGTCCGATTCCGTCGCCGGGTAGGAGTGCTATGTTTAGTTTCATGGTTATTTTATTGTTGGCTTACTTGCCTTATTTTGTTTTAACTTTGATAAATAGCCCATCTAATGCTAGTCGAGCTTGCAGCAAAAGCAGCACTAGGATTTGACTTCCAATGCCGACGGCTGATACTGTAAGCTATGCTCGATGATATTTAGCATTTTTTCAGTGGCTTTAATCGCGGATACCGTCTGATCGGAATCAAGTCCGCGGGTAATAAATTCTTTGGTGCCATTATCCCAGGTAATGACCGTTTCACAGAGTGCATCAGAGCTACTTCCTGGCGGAATTCGGACTGCATAATCCACTAAATCAGGGAGTGCCTTCCCCCTTTCTTCATAGATTTTTTTAAGCGCATTCATAAAGGCATCGTACTGGCCATCGCCTTGTGCATGGGCTTCAATCGTTTGTTTATCAATGCTTACTGCAATCGTAGAAGAAGGATTTAGGCCCTTGGCATGGGTTAATACGTAAGACTTAATTTTAACTTTTTTCTCGTATTCACCACTGTGTAGCACATCCGAAATAATGTAGGGCAGGTCGTCTTGGGTGACCACTTCTTTTTTATCCCCTAATTTTATAATCCGCTGGGTGACTTTTTTGATATCCTCTTTGCTAAGGGCCAGGCCTAGTTCTTCCAGATTCTTCTGAATATTTGCCTTACCGGAAGTTTTCCCCAGTGCGTATTTGCGCTTTCGCCCAAAACGCTCGGGCAACAAATCATTGAAGTACAGGTTCTTTTTGGAATCGCCATCGGCGTGGACTCCAGCCGTTTGGGTGAATACATTATCACCCACCACGGGCTTATTAACCGGAATCCGAAAGCCGCTAAAGGTTTCCACCAGTTTGCTGACTTTATAAATAGCACTTTCCTGCAGCTTGATCTTTACCTCCGGAAGGCAATCCCGCAGAACAGCAACGGCGCTGGCCATCGGAGCATTACCTGCCCGTTCCCCCATTCCGTTAATCGTTACGTGCAAGCCATTGACCCCTTCCCGGACACTTTCCATGACATTGGCAATGGCCAAATCATAATCGTTGTGAGCATGAAAGTCAAAATGAAAATCCGGGTACCGCTTCCGCAAAAGACGGATGTACTCCATCGTCTCGCGGGGCGTTAAGATGCCCAGGGTATCGGGTAATAAAATACGGCGAATATCCTGGCCTTGCAAAAAATCCAGATAGTCCAGCACGTACTGCTGAGAGTTGCGCATACCGTTACTCCAGTCCTCCAGGTAGACATTCGTCTGGATCCCCATTGCACTGGCGGCAGCAATAATCTCGCCTACCTCTTTAAAGTGCTCCTTGGGTTTTTTACGCAGTTGATGCGTTAAATGGTTAAGAGAACCCTTGGTCAGTAAGTTTTGCACTTTTGCACCGCTATCCTTCAGCCAAACAATCGACTTGCCCCCATCGACAAAGGTTAAGACCTCTACCCGATCTTCATAACCCGCCTCGGTGGCCCATTCCATAATTTTACGCACGGCCTCAAATTCTCCTTCCGATACGCGGGCGGAGGCGACCTCGATTCGATCCACCTTCAATTCTTCAATCAGCAGGCGGGCAATCGTTAATTTTTCCGACGCTGAAAAGGACACCCCCGAGGTTTGCTCGCCGTCCCGCAGCGTAGTATCCATGATTTCTAACACACTTCCCTCCGTCATACGCTCTTGTCTTAAATTATGAATTGTTGATTTGTTGAATTACTGAATTGCTTACTCAACAACTCCATCATTCAACAATTCGATAATTGTCTTAGAAAGGTCTGGCTTCCGCAAAATCCTGAATTTCATCGGCCATATTGACCAGGTAGTCGATATCGTCAAATCCATTCAACATATTATCCTTTTTGTAATCATTGATCTCAAACGATTCGGAAGCGCCCGTACTTAGGATAGTGACTTTCTGAGCAGGTAAATCCACCACAAATTCCGCTTTGGGATCCTTTTCGATCGCTTCAAAGATTTGGTTGAGAAAATCTGCGCTAACCTGCACCGGCAACACACCGATATTCAGGCAGTTGTTACGAAAGATATCCGCAAAAAAGCTGGAGATGACACAGCGGAAGCCGTAGTCGTAAACGGCCCAGGCAGCGTGTTCGCGTGAAGAGCCCGAACCAAAGTTCTTTCCTCCCACCAATATTTCACCGCTGTAGAGCGGATTGTTCAGGACGAAATCTTCTTTGGGGGTGTCATCAGCCTTGTAGCGCCAGTCCCGAAAAAGATTATCTCCAAAACCCTTTCTTTCGGTTGCCTTCAGGAAACGGGCAGGAATGATCTGATCGGTATCTACGTTTTCAATAGGCAGGGGTACTGCCGTACTTTTCAGCACATTAAATTTATCGTAAGCCATAATTATTTGTTGAATTTTAACGGTTACTGTTGAGACAAGGCATGCCTTGTCTTTACACTACTGGTACTGATTCCTCCTTTAAAAGCGTACGCGGATCAGTAACGACTCCGGATACGGCCGTTGCGGCAGCGACCAGCGGGCTGGCCAGGATCGTTCTTGATCCGGGGCCCTGACGACCTTCGAAGTTACGGTTCGTAGTACTCACGGCTAATTTACCGGCAGGTACCTTATCATCATTCATGGCCAGACAAGCAGAGCAGCCTGGCTCCCGTAATTCGAAGCCGGCTTCCTTCAGAATATCCAGAATACCTTCTTCTTTAATCTTGCGCTCTACACCGTGCGAACCCGGTACTAACCAGGCCGTAACGTTAGGTGCCTTTTTCCGACCTTTAACGACGGAAGCAAAGGCGCGAAAATCTTCAATCCGCCCATTCGTACAACTCCCCAGGAAGACATAATCCACTTGTTTGCCCATGACGGATTCTCCCTGAGAGAAATTCATGTAGTTCAATGACTTCTCGAAAGTAGCGGCATTACTCTGTGCCTCTTCTGCCGTAGGGATACTTTTGGAGATGCCCATTCCCATACCGGGATTAGTCCCGTAGGTAACCATCGGCTCAATATCTGCCGCATCGAAAGTCACCTCCTGATCAAAAACTGCATCTTCGTCGGAATGCAGGCTTTTCCAGTATTCCATAGCCTGATCCCAGTCCTCACCCTGGGGGGCGAACTCTTTGCCTTTAATGTATTCGAAGGCCTTTTCGTCAGGCTGAATCATTCCTCCACGAGCACCCATTTCGATACTTAAGTTACAAACCGTCATGCGGCCCTCCATCGACATATCGCGGAAAGCCTGGCCGGCGTATTCTACAAAGTATCCGGTTGCCCCCGAAGTGGTCAATTTAGAAATGATGTAAAGGGCGACGTCTTTGGGGCTTACACCAAAACCCAGTTCCCCCTCCACGTTGATGCGCATGCGCTTCGGTTTAGGCTGCATGATGCATTGGGAAGTTAAAACCATTTCTACTTCTGAAGTACCAATACCAAAGGCGATGGCGCCAAAAGCACCGTGCGTAGAAGTATGCGAATCGCCACAAACGATGGTTGCGCCGGGTAAGGTAATCCCGTTTTCGGGTCCAATGACGTGTACAATTCCGTTGCGTTCGTGTCCCAGCCCCCAGTGTCGGATATTCCAATCTTTGGCATTCTGTTCCAGCGCTGCCAATTGCTTGGCGGATAGCGCATCTTTCACCGGAAGGTGTTGATCTTTGGTTGGTGTATTGTGATCTGCAGTGGCGAAAGTACGCTCCGGATGCAGTACTTTATTTCCTCGCTTTCTCAGATTCAGGAAGGCAACCGGACTGGTCACCTCATGAATTAAATGACGATCAATAAATAACACATCTGGTCCATTCTCGATGCTACGTACGACGTGCGCATCCCACACTTTGTCAAATAATGTCTTGCCCATATTTTCTAATTTATTCTTTATTTATGGTCTATTTGTTTTAACCCTTTACCCACTTATAAGGTTTGGCCAACAAAAGTAAGGTTTAGTCAACAAACCAGTAAGACCTAATACCAGCTAAAAGAAAATAGATTTTTGGTAATTTACAATGTAAAAACACTTCTTTCCCCCGAATTCAGCCACAATAGGCTTATATTCGCCGTCAAAATTTTGCAATCCTGCTTTATGATTAATGAAATTAAAAGACTCGCAAGAACGGCACAAACCCTCGAACCCAGCCGCAGCCAACGGGCACATTGGAACCAGGCAGTACAAGATCACGCTAGTAACTTCCTCGATGATTTCAACACCCATACGACCTATCAGGTTTCCGAAACGATGGGAAAAGAGCTTTACGATTTACCTTTCACCGAAGGGGGAACTCCCGTTGAGGAAGTACTGGCCTGCCTACGAGACAACGTTGATCGCCCCGGTTTGAACCCAGCCTCCGGTGGCCACTTCGGCTATATTCCGGGCGGAGGCGTTTTTACAACCGCCCTGGGCGATTACCTGGCAGCAGCAACAAATCGCTACGCCGGTATTTTCTTTGGCTGCCCCGGCGGCGTACGTATGGAAAACATGCTCCTGCGCTGGATGTGCCAGATGGTAGGCTATCCGGATACGGCATTGGGCAATCTGACCTCCGGTGGCTCCATCGCCAATATGGCCGCCATTACGACGGCGCGCGACCACCGTGGGATCAAAGCCAGGGACATTGAGCGCTGTGTTTTTTATATGACACCCCAGGTTCATCATTGTGTGCAGAAATCTATTCGCATTATTGGTATGAGCGAGAGCATCATCCGCTATATCCCGATGGACGACCGCTTTCGTATGCGTACCGATATCCTTTCGGAAAAAATAAAGGCAGATAAAGCAGCCGGACTAAGCCCATTTATGGTAGTCGGATCGGCAGGCACTACGGATACCGGGGCCATTGATCCACTGCGCGCCATTGGAGAAATTGCCAAGAAAGAAAATCTCTGGTTCCATATCGACGCTGCTTACGGTGGTTTCTTCATGCTTTCGCAAAAACTGAAACTCGCCTTTGACGGGGTGGAATTATCGGATTCGTTAACCATCGACCCGCATAAGGGTTTATTCCTTGCTTACGGGATTGGTGCCTTGTTAATTAAAAACAAGGAAGCTCTTTTTCATACCCATCACTATACGGCCAACTACATGCAGGATGCCGTGGGGCTGGCCGAAGAACCGTCTCCCGCCGACCTGTCCCCCGAACTCACCAAACACTTCCGGGGCTTACGGATGTGGATTTCTCTACAACTGCACGGTGTGGCGCCTTTTCGGGCGGCCCTGGAAGAAAAGGTGCTGCTCTGCCAGTATTTTTACGAGCAAGTGCAAAAGCAGGGTTTTGAAGTTGGTCCGCAGCCCCAATTATCCATTGCTACTTTCCGTTTTCCGAAGGCCGAAGATAGTAATGACTTCAACCTGGAATTGATTGAGCAGGTCAAGCTAGACGGACGTATATTCCTTTCTTCCACTAAAATTGACGGCCAGGTATGGATCCGATTTGCCGTCCTCTCCTTCCGAACCCACCTCGAACAGATAGATCTTGCGCTGGAGATATTGGAAGCATTGGTGAGCAAGGATGGAAATGTAAAAAAGGATAAAGGATAAAGGATAAAATATAACAACTTTAACCTTTATCCTTTGCCGAAGGCATGCCTGTGGCACATCTTTGGGTACTTTACTACACCATATCTTCCGGGCGTACCCATTCTTCGAACTGCTCTTCGGTGAGTAGTTCCAATTCGATGGCGGCCTGCTTTAGGGTTTTGTCCTCTTTGTAAGCCTTTTTGGCGATGGCAGCGGCATTATCATAGCCGATCTTAGTATTTAGTGCCGTGACCAGCATCAGGGAATTGTTCAGGTGTTCCTTGATTCTGGAATGATTGGCTTCGATACCTTTCGCACAGTTTTCGTTAAAGCTATTACAAGCATCCGCAATCAGTCGGGCAGAGGTCAGGAGGTTGAAGATCATCATGGGCTTGAAGACATTTAGTTCAAAGTGGCCCGTCATACCACCCACGTTTACCGCAACGTCGTTACCCACCACCTGTGCCATAGCCATGGTCAATGCCTCCGCTTGCGTTGGGTTTACTTTACCCGGCATAATCGAGGAGCCGGGCTCGTTGGCCGGAATGATCAACTCTCCGATTCCGGAGCGAGGGCCGGAAGCCAGCATGCGGATATCGTTACCGATTTTCATGAGGGAGCAGGCGACCGTTTTCAAAGCTCCGTGAGCTTCTACGATCGCATCGTGGGCCGCCAGTGCTTCGAATTTATTCTCTGCAGATACAAAAGGCAGCCCCGTCAGCTCCGCAATTTTAGCCGCTACGTTTTCCGCGTAATCTTCCGGGGTATTCAGGCCGGTACCTACTGCCGTTCCCCCCAAAGCCAATTCTGACAAATGCGCCAGAGTATTTTTGATGGCCCGGATACCATGGTCTAATTGAGAGACGTAACCTGATAATTCCTGACCTACCGTGACGGGAGTGGCATCCATAAAATGAGTCCGACCGATCTTTACCACATCCATAAATTCTTCTGATTTGGCCTGCAGGGTGGACTTTAAAGCCTCCAGGGCAGGTATAGTGCGATTGACTAAAAACTGGTAGGCGGCAATGTGCATGGCCGTCGGGAAGGTATCATTAGAAGACTGCGACTTATTGACATCATCGTTAGGGTGTAGCACTTTCTCTTCGTCGGTGAGCTTTCCCCCATTCATCACGTGGCCACGATTGGCAATAACTTCATTGACATTCATATTGGTTTGGGTGCCACTCCCCGTTTGCCAAACGACCAGTGGGAATTGATCATCCAGTTGCCCCCCGAGGATTTCGTCGCAGACCCGGGCGATCAGCGTTGCTTTTCCCTCACTAAGTACGCCGGCTTCCCAGTTAGTCATAGCTGCCGATTTTTTTAGGATAGCGTAGGCCGTGATTACTTCCTGCGGCATGGTGTGGCCCCCAATTTTAAAGTTTTCGGAAGAGCGCTGCGTCTGTGCACCCCAATATTTATCTTCGGGGACATCTACGAATCCAATACTGTCTTTTTCTTTTCTAAAAGCCATGCTTACTTTGTTTTAAATGGTTAATGCTTAAGTTTTTATTAGACAATTTTCAGGTACCTATACCCACCTGTCAGACTAGCTCAAATTTAAGGGTTTCTGTATTTATACAAAACTTTGCCCAACAATAGTTGGAAGCGAGTAAACTTATTAAATGTAAGGACGTTTTATTTTTGTTTAAGCTACCTAGGTAAGTACGCAAGACAAAAATAAGTTTTGATTACTTGGGAAATTTTCATCAAACTATTCATTAAACAAAACGATTTATGGCTTTTCAACTTCCCGCATTACCATATGCAAAAGATGCTTTAGAACCACACATTGATGCCCGTACAATGGGAATCCACCATGATAAACACCATGCTGGCTATACCAAAAAACTCAATGCGGCCATCGAAGGAAGTGATCTTGAAGGAAAAAGCATCGAAGATATCTTAGCGAATGTATCCAAGCATTCCACTGCAGTTCGCAACAACGGCGGCGGTTTTTACAACCATAGTCTTTTCTGGGCAGTCATGTCACCAGATGGTGGTGGTGAACCCGGTGGCGACCTGGGCGAGGCCATCAACAAAACTTTTGGCTCTTACGACGCTTTCAAAGAAAAATTTGCCGCAGCGGCGGGTGGTCAATTCGGTTCTGGATGGGCCTGGCTGGTCGTAGATGCAGACGGTAGACTACACGTTACGTCCACTCCTAATCAGGACAATCCACTGATGGATGTCGCTGAAACAAAAGGAACACCAATCCTGGGACTGGATGTATGGGAGCACGCTTATTACCTAAAATACCAGAATCTCCGTCCCGACTACGTACAGGCATTCTTTAATGTCATCAACTGGGACGAAGTAGCCCTGCGCTACAAAGCTGCGAAATAAGCATTCGCTACAGCAGTAAAGAAAAGAAGGTCATCGGCAAGCGCCGATGGCCTTTTTTTACGATATTGAGCAGACTACTAAATATGTCAATATGCAAAAACCAGATTTCTCCCAAATAGACCTTGATCTCAACTTTCGACCCGATTCCAGCCCCAATACCACGAGCCCCTGGAAAACGGCAGAGCAAATTGAAGTACCTCCCGTCTTCACCCCGGCAGAGAACAAGAACCTGGAGCACCTGGATTTTGTCGCTGGCCTACCGCCCTATCTACGGGGCCCCTACAGCTCAATGTACGCCGGTCGACCCTGGACCATTCGACAGTACGCAGGTTTTTCCACGGCTGAAGAAAGTAACGCCTTCTATCGCCGAAATCTGGAGCAGGGCCAAAAAGGCCTTTCCGTTGCCTTTGATCTGGCTACCCACCGGGGCTACGACTCCGATCACGAGCGCGTCTTTGGCGACGTCGGAAAAGCGGGCGTCGCGATTGATTCCGTAGAAGATATGAAGATCCTGTTTGATCAGATCCCCCTGGATAAGATGTCCGTTTCCATGACCATGAACGGTGCCGTTATCCCCGTTATGGCCTTCTACATCGTCGCCGCCGAAGAACAAGGAGTCGACCCGGCTAAACTCAGCGGGACGATACAAAATGATATCCTCAAGGAATTTATGGTGCGCAATACCTTTATCTATCCGCCCCGCCCCTCCATGCGCATCATTGCCGATATTTTTGCTTACACGGCGGAAAACATGCCACGCTTCAATTCCATCAGCATTAGTGGTTACCATATGCACGAAGCCGGTGCCCCCGCCGATTTGGAACTGGCTTACACCCTGGCCGACGGATTGGAATACATTCGCGCTGGCCTTAAAGCCGGACTTGAGATTGATGACTTTGCACCACGCCTTTCTTTCTTCTGGGCTATCGGGATGAATCACTTTATGGAAATTGCCAAACTACGGGCCGGACGAATGCTCTGGGCCAAAATCGTTAACGAATTCGGGCCTAAAAACCCCAAGTCCACGGCGCTGCGTACGCATTGTCAGACCTCCGGCTGGAGTCTTACCGAGCAGGACCCCTTCAATAACGTGGCCCGAACCACCATCGAGGCCCTGGCGGCTACCCTGGGTGGCACTCAATCTTTACATACCAATTCCCTGGACGAAGCCATTGCTCTACCGACCGATTTTTCGGCTAAAATTGCCCGGGATACCCAATTGTACCTGCAAAAAGAAATCGGCCTGACTAAAGTGGTTGATCCCTGGGGCGGTTCTTATTACGTAGAATACCTGACCAATGAATTGACCCGACGCGCCTGGGCCCTGATCAAAGAGGTTGAAGAGCTTGGAGGGATGGCCAAAGCCATCGAAAACGGCTTACCCAAATTGCGAATTGAAGAAGCCGCAGCCCGCAAGCAGGCGCGTATCGACGCGGGTAAAGACCAAATCGTCGGGGTAAATATTTTCCAGACAAAGGAGCGGTCCGATATAGACATTTTGGAAGTGGATAACTCCGCGGTTCGCGAATCGCAAATCAGCAGGATTAATTCCGTCAAAGCGAATCGCAACGAAAGGGCCGTACAGCAAAGTCTACTAGCCCTAGAGAAAGGCGCCTCCGGTACGGATAACTTATTAGCACTCGCCGTGAGCTGTGCCCGCCACCGGGCTACCCTCGGCGAAATCTCCATGGCAATGGAGAAGGTTTTCTCCAGATACCAGCCTACTACGCGTACCATTAGTGGCGTTTATTCCCGGGAAATCAATAATGAAGATTCGTTTAAGAAAGCCCAGCAAAAGGCCGATGAATTTGCGGTCCAGGAAGGTCGCCGACCCAGGATTATGATTGCCAAATTAGGGCAGGATGGTCACGATCGGGGTGCAAAGGTCATTGCTACCAGTTTCGCAGACCTCGGTTTTGATGTGGATATTGGCCCTTTGTTCCAGACACCGCAAGAAGCGGCCCGTCAGGCCATTGAAAACGACGTACATATTTTGGGTATCTCTTCTTTAGCGGCCGGTCATAAGACACTGGTCCCACAGACCATTAAGGCTTTGGCTGAACTGGGCAGACCTGATATTTTTGTTGTCGTCGGGGGCGTGATCCCCGAGCGGGACTACGATTATCTTTTCGAGCAGGGAGTAGCAGGTGTCTTTGGCCCCGGAACGAATATAGCTAAGGCCGCCGGACAAATCCTGGATGTGCTAATGGCAGATGTGTAGTTTTAATAACCTTTTAATGATTCGTGGGTAACCACTACACCCGAATGCGCTGCTGGACGTTCTGCAAATGGTGGATAATCTCTGGCTTGACCTGGCTACCAAATAGATTGGCACTCTTCTTATCATCTACGACTTCCAGTCGCATCTCCATAGCGAAGCGCTTGGCTAAATCACCCATGGTCTTTGCGTATTCTGCACTCTTGCCCATTCCTAAAAACAGGTCAATAATTCCGGTGCGGATCAATTCGTAACGATCTATCTGTAATAGCATCTGCCGCTGGGTTTTGCCCTTGAGCTCCTTACCAATTTTCTCGAATTCTCGCTTCAGTTTCTCGGGAGAATACCCCAGGATACTAGCGCGATACTTCCACCAGTTGGCCGCTGTACCCCCATTGCGTTGCTCATAAACGGCCAAATGACGTTTCTCACTCGCCTCCTGACAGGACAGACGACTCATGGCCTTCGTCAGATCAAGTACCGTCTCAACCTGCTCTTTGGTCAATTCATCGGCCCGCGATTCATCGCAGGCTGCCTCCAGAAGGATACGGGCGTATTTTTGTTTTAACTTACTTCTGGAATTCAGGGTAATCAACTTTGCCAGCTCAATCGATAGGTAGTAATCCTTAAAAACGGGATTGTCCTTAATCTTACGGCGGGCAAAATCCTGCATCTTAATCGGCTTGCGAATGCCATCGTGAAAGGCGTACACATCGTCTAACCATTTACGGATGTTCATACCATAGTGATGATCGGCCAACTGGAGCACAGCGTGCAAATTACTGGCAGTAACGACTTTGGTTCCTTTTTTGCTGATTAAAATCTGAAGATCCATGCTTACGTTGTTTTTGTTAAAACAAATATACACAAAATGTTTTAATAAAGCAACAAGCAAAACATTTTTTGTTTTAAAAGAACAATTCCATGGCGATACGATCCGCCAATAACTTACCCGTTTTTGTCAGCAAATATGCGCCCTTCAGGCATTCTACCTGCCCTGCTTTCAAGTAAGTTTGAATTTGTTTTAAAAAGTACTCGCGGTAGTCTGTGGGCAGATCCTCGGGTACTACGCCCCAGCGGGTACGCAGGCGGGTAAGTACGTATTCATTATAGCGTTGCTCTTCGGTCAACAGCTCTCGTTCAAAGGGGAGCTGATCTTCGGCTAAGGCCTTCCGGTACCTGGTATTATTGGCCACGTTCCACTGCCGGCTTTCTCCATTGTAGGAGTGCGCACCGGGACCGACCCCCAGATAAGGCTTTCCTAACCAGTAGGCAGAATTATGTACTGCGTAATGTCCCGGCCGGGCAAAGTTAGATATTTCATAATGATCATAACCGGCTTTGTCCAGGGTTTCCATCAGGTAGACAAACTGACGCTCGGCCTGTTCCTCATTTACGGGTTTTGCCTTACCCGTTTTCACAAAATGGTCCAGGGCTGTACTGGGTTCTACCGTGAGGCAGTAGCAGGAAAGGTGAGGTACGCCGTAAGCTAATACCTTTTTTATGTTTTCTGCCCATTGATCATCGCTCATCGTCGGTGTCCCGTAGATTAGGTCTACCGTCAGATTCTCAAAGCCATATTTATGGGCCAGATCAATACAGTGCCCCGCCTCTACGGCATTATGCGCTCGATTCATAAACTGGAGATCTTGCTCCGAAAAGGATTGTATGCCTATACTAAGTCGATTAACTGCGCTGTCGCGCAAATAAGCCAGCCGATCTTCCTGTAGATCATCGGGGTTTGCCTCCAGGGTGATTTCTGCATCCGGATGAATGTCGTGCAGATTCTCTATTGTTCGAAATAGAAGATCGAGTTCTTCAGGCTTTAGTAAGGATGGAGTCCCGCCACCAAAATAAATACTTTCTACCGGTTTGCCCCGCAGGTATGCGCTTTGCAATTCCAACTCGCGGGCAATCGCGGCTACCACCTCTTCGCGGTACTGCATCGAGGTAGAAAAGTGGAAATTGCAATAGTGGCACGCTTGCTTACAAAAAGGGATATGCAGGTAGATTCCGGCCATATTTGATGAATGAATGGTTGATTTGATCGATTGTTGAATTACTCCCCGCCTTAGGCGGTCAGAATTTTGTCGTTTAGGGAATTTACGTAGAATTACATAACAAGCCCAGTACAAATTTAGTTAATTGCTTATGGGAAGTTTTCCACGACCAATACGCTTCGCCCTCTTGCTGGCCGGCGGGCTCTTATTTTCTTTTTTCGGCTACAGCCAAAAAAAGACAGTAGTGCTGTCTGCTGATAGTCTGCAGGCCCGGCAGCGGATCGGCTTCCTTGTGGACAGCCTGCAGAACGAAGGCCATCTCGAAGCATCTATGGATCAGTGGAACTACGACCCCGGGGACTCCACTTACCTGGCCCGACTTCACCTCGGCCCGGTTTACGAATGGCGACAATTAGAGCTGGGCCAACTCCCCGCTGCCATGCAGGTTCTGGCACAGGATCGACTGGCTCCTCGAGCGGGTAAGGCTCTTCGACTAGCCGATTGGCAAGCCCTGCGGGAACGCCTGCTCCGGTACGCCGAAGACCACGGTTATCCATTTGCGCGCATACGGCTCGAGATCAGCTCCATTGAACAGCAAGCCGTACGCGCGAAGGTGATTTTCGACAGTGGAGACCAGATCTTGCTCGATAGTCTGGAGATTATAGGCGATACCCGACTGGACCCTTTCTATGTGCAGTCGTATTTGGGCCTAAAGCCAGGGAATCTATTTAGCCAGCAAGAACTAGAAGCAGCGGATCGTCGTCTGCGCGAGTTGTCCTTTCTAAAAATAGATCAAGGTCCGGACCTACGCTTCAGTGATCAGCGGGTCCAACCCGTCTTTTACCTGAGCGATCAGCGGGCCAGCCGCTTTGACTTTATCATTGGGGTACTGCCCAACAGCCAACAAACGGGTCGCCTACTGGTAACGGCAGATCTGGAGGCCGAACTTCGCAACGCCTTTGGTAAGGGGGAGCGAATCTACGGGCATTTTGAGCAATTGCGTCCCGCCACTCAGGAGTTAGAACTCGCCCTCGATTATCCCTACTTATTCCGCTTACCCTTTGGCACCCGCTTCGATTTTGGGCTCTACAAACGCGATAGTTCTTTCCTGGATCTGGATTGGGAAGTGGGTTTGCAGTATCTGATGCGTGGTGGTAACTATATCCAGTTTTTTTGGCAACAGCAACAATCGAATCTACTGAGTATCGATCGCCGACGGATCGAACAACAGCAGGCCTTACCCAATCGTCTGGATCTTCGTCAGCAGCTTTTTGGTCTGGGCTACGCCTGGCAAAACTTTGACTACCGCTTTAATCCCAGACGGGGCTGGCAGATCGAACTGAGTGTGGCCATTGGCAATAAACGAATTCGTCGCAATGCGTCGATCGAGGAGCTGGGATTTGGCTTTCTGTACGACTCCCTGAATACCAACCAGCTGCAAGGGCGAATGGAACTAAAGCTGGCCCGACACTTTCCCTTATTCCAGAGCAGTAGCCTGCGAATCGCCGCCAACAGTGGTTTTATTTTTTCGGAAGCCAGGATTTATCAGAATGAACAGTTTCGACTGGGAGGTAATCAGCTGCTGCGCGGCTTTGATGAGGAGTTTTTCTTTGCACAGCAATACGCCGTAGGCACCCTGGAATACCGCCTGCTGATCAGCCAGAATTCCTTTTTATTTACTTTTTTTGATGGCGCCTGGTTAAAAGATGCGGAACAGACGCAATACCCCTTTGGTTTTGGTGCGGGTATCAGTCTGGAAACCAGCGGTGGTCTTTTTGGCCTCAGCCTTGCTTACGGTAAAAGTGGAGCAGCAGCCCTTGACCTGACCAGTCCTAAGGTACATTTTGGGTATGTCAGTTTATTCTAAGTACCCGCCGGACGCCCACGATAATTCTTGAGTACTTCCATCTTCAGTTCCCGCAGGGCGATGGCCTGGTCGTAGGCCCCCTCGTAATTATTAGCTTCAATGTATTTACTGAGCTTAAACCCACAGTCTTTGCAGCTGCCTTCGACAATGACATCTCCGATATGATTGAGCCAAATTTCTTTTATGACCAGCGTGGCATTGAATTCCCTTTTACAGCCGTAACAGGCATTTGTATGGATTGCCTTGCGGAAAACTTCGTCAAAACGATCGCCAAGTATTAGTTTTACATCATCGAGACTGATTTCTATTTCAAGATTAAATGCCATGCTAAGAATATTTCTCTTTTTTTCTTTAGTTACACTGGTGGCTTGCGCCAAAAATCCGGAACAGCGCCTCCTGGCCGGACAGGCCACGCTCCGCCAATCGCTTACGCTTAGCGAAGATACCATAATTTGGTCGACCGGGGCCGCAGCCCCCGGACTCACCATCGACAGTGAGGAAGCGGTCACGATTGATTTTGGTGGTGCCTTCGTTCAGTCTTCCACTTTTGGCGAAAGCCCGGAAAAACACCAGGGGCTGGCTATCCTGCTGCTGCGTGCGCCCTCCGTCACTATTCGGAATGCGACCTTTTGTGGCTTCCAAACCGGCATTCTCGCCGAAGCCGTCGGAAAGATACGCCTGGAAAACATCCGATTTGTTGATTTCCACCGTGGTAGCCGTACTTCTTCCGTAGGCTTGCAATTAAAACAGGCAGCGGAGCTCAATGTTGAGCAGTGTCTTTTCCAGCACCTGGACCAGGCTTTCCAGCTGGATGCCCCCGTGGAAATTGACCTTATCCAAACGGACTTCCACTGGCTGAACGGCCCCGTACTGACGGCAACCGTGGAAAGCAGTGGTCGCTTTATACAAAATAACTTTTTCTACATCGGCAACCCAGCAGCAGACGGAACCCCGGCCTTTACCGGTGGAGATTATACCTTTCGGGAAAACAAATGGGCTCATGTACTGGTCAGCGGCCTCCCCGACGACATGCTGTCTGGCGGCGGTAACCTAGCAGCATACCAGCCCGAGCTGGAAGCCGGACAATGGTCGACCGAAGCCATAGAACGGGAACTGCGCGAAATTGGTGTTTCTGCTCCCGGGCTACGGCTGCGAGACAAATGGGGTTGGTACGACTTCTCTTACCCCAAAGCCTGGCTACGCGAACAAACGCCCGAGAAGGATATCTATCTGCTTACGGCACCCAATGGCAATTGGCGTCTGATCGGTGGAGAAGGCTACAACAAAATTGTTCCCAAGACGGGGAGCTTCCCCACTACCCTACAGGCTTTTCGCCCAGCACAGGCTGCGGAGACCTTTTTAACCTTTGAGTATCTTGGTAAAAAATTTCGTAAATACGGCGTACATCCAGCACAAACAACGTCCCTTAAGTTTGGCTTTCCGGTAAGGGAGCAATAGCAGGTAACAATTGGCATATGCAGCAATACAAGATCGTAAAATACCGTGGTGAAGCACATCGGATTCAGGAAGACCAGTTGAGTATCGAAGCGCCGCTGGAGATACAACTGCTGAGGGGTAGTGGGAAAATGCGCCGAAAAAGTCCGCTGGCGATCACCATGCGTACCCCCGGCCAGGATTGGGAACTGAGTTTGGGTTTTTTGTACACGGAGGGTATTATTTCCAGGCGTTCGGAAATTATTGAATGGCGACGGCCTCAACGACTGGGAAAACAAGCAGTTGACAATGTCATTGAGCTTCACCTCGACCCGGAGCTTCAGATAGACCTGGATCGACTCGACCGACATTTTTATACCAGCTCCAGCTGTGGGGTTTGTGGAAAAACGTCGATCGATATGGTCAGCCAGCACATTAGCCATCTCTTGCCGGCCAGGCGCCCTTCATTACGAGCGCAGCTGTTCTATCAAATGCCAGATATTATGCTGCGGCATCAGCAAAAATTCCACCAAACGGGAGGACTACATGGAGTGGGCTTGTTTGATGTCGATGGTAACTGCCTGTTTTGCTTCGAAGATGTAGGTCGGCACAATGCCATGGATAAACTGATTGGTGCGGCACTAGATCAGGGGCTACTGCCGCTGAGTGACCACCTGGTTATGGTTAGTGGCCGGGCCAGTTTTGAATTGGTCCAAAAGGCCCTGATGGCGGGTATCCCCGTCTTAGCGGCCGTCGGTGCTCCTTCCAGCCTTGCGGTTGAGTTAGCCGACGTACACGGTATGACGCTGGTTGGTTTTGTGAAAAAGGACAGCTTTAACGTTTATACCGGAGCGGAGCGATTTAATCTTTAGGTCGCCACCTACTCTCCCCCAGGGCTACTTCCTGTCCGTCCTTGAGCAGGCGCTGCTGCCAGTTACTGTTCTCCAATGGAGCAGCCTGTGCCAAAACATGTTCATCCAGCACACACTCTCTTTTATAAAAAATATCTAATTGCTCCAGTTCATATTTTTGCTGAAAAGCTCCCGGAATGGCATCCAGTAACCACTGCGCGTAATAGATATTATTCAGATGGTTATTGAAGTCCAGTTCGTGATAGCCCACTCGATAATGGCGCTCGCTAGTCGCCTCTGCAAATGGCTGGGGCTTAGAATCTGGTTTGGGTAAGAAATCGTCCAGTTGGTCCAGGATGGCATGGATGCGCGCTTTGATATCATCCGGCACCCGTGCCAGACGGCGACTGCGGGTATCCATCAAAAACCAAAGCGATACGGCCGAGGCCAGCAAATCTCCCTGCTCATTAAAAACACGATAATCCCGATAGGTACGGATGCGTTCAAAATCAGATGGATAGGTGACGATGGTAATGCGCTCTCCCAGCTGGGGTAGCTGATGAATGGTAACGGAAAGGCGGGTCAAGACCCAAGCCAAATGCTGCGGTTCCAGATCCCAAACCGAAAGTTTTAGATTCAGTACGTGTTGCATGGCCGTTTCGTGCATCAAGCGTACCAGATCGGGCACCCGCATATTCTTATCCGCATCCACGGCGTATCCCCTTACGGTAAAAGACTCTTTAAGCTGAGCTTGGATCATGATTGGCCACTTTAGCCCAAAGATAAGAAAGTCAAACCACATTAAGCTTCCGAACCGGTCTTAAGGATCTGCTGAAATATTTCTTGGGTGCTAACACCACTGTCCATATCGTCCTCCTCCAGGTCTTCCACCCCTTCTGCTTCCGGCACCCTTAATTGGGTATTGACGTATTGAAAATCCGACTCATCGTATTCGTAGAGGGACCATTCCCCCCAGCAATACTCAAGCGCCGTAAGGTTTTCAATCCAATCACCGGAATTGAGATAAGTGATACTTCCTTTTTCCATTTCGACCTTTCGAATCTGTGGTTTATGGATATGGCCGCAGACCACAAAATCGTAACCCTGATCGATACCCAGACGAATGGCATGATCTTCAAAGTCCTGAATAAAGCTAACGGCCTTTTTTACACTATCCTTTATTTTCTTGGTAAAAGACATTCGCGATAAGCCTAAAAACTGCGGAAATTATTGACCAGCCGATTGATGTAGATCAACCAATCGTAGCTGAGCCCCCCCAGCCTGGCCATTAGAGGAGAATACTTAATAAACACATCAAAAATATCGCCGTGAAAGATCCAGTAGGACTTGCCATTGAGCTGAAGCTCCAGTTTATCCCGCAGATGAATATTCCCAGAGCTGAAATCAGAATAACGGCGGAGGGCCTCGTCGTGGTTGCCCGTAATATAGTATACCTTGGTACCACGGGCCGACATCTTGAGAATGCGTTGGATGACTTGTAAGTGTTCTTTGGGGAAATAGCGCTTACGAAACTGCCAGATATCAATAAAGTCACCATTCAGGATGAGGGTTTTTGGCTGGATACTCTTCAAATAATTGTGCAGTTCTTTGGCATGACAACCATAAGTACCCAAATGCACATCTGACAGTATAACAATGTCCAGCTCCCTTTTCATCCCTTACGATTAATTTCGGCTGCAAGTTCTACTTCTACTGTAAAGTATATATTAAGACGAAATTAATTTATAACTAAGGAATCCGGAAATACGTGTTGAATCGACTACGGACGGGTTAACACTCTTAAGCTCCCCTGGTTCTCTTCCGACAGAGGAGTAAGGATCAGGGTGTCCGCACTCAAATAAAGCACTTCGGAAACCTGTTCGATACTGTCGAGTTGGAGGTGAAATTCGGTACCTTTATTCTGCAGCTGCCATTTGCCAGTGGCACTCATATCGGAGATAGCAAAAACCGCTGTACCGGAGGATTCCAACTTTAAGGTCGCTCCTTGCAAACCAATCATAATAGATTGGGTGAAATTGAGCATATTCTGATCTGCTCCCTGCTGTTTTAGCTCTTCTAGCGTAGCGGCCATGTCGTATTTCCAATCTCCAGCAATCATGGATTTTTCCGGGCTATCCTGGCAGGCAATCGCCAAAAATAATAGTAAAAAGGTAAATTTTCGCATACGTATGTATTTAAAGATCGCTATGTCTTATTTTTCAGAGGTCAGCAGCTGGGCATTCTGCTTGCGATACTCACTGGGGCTGATACCATTCAGTCGTTTAAAGTGTTTATTAAAATGAGATAGATTATTAAATCCACTTTCATAAGACACCTCCGCAATACTACGGTGGGTATCAAGTAATAATCTGCGGGCCTCTTCAATCCGCATTTCATTAACAAACTGGGTAAAGGTCTTATCGGTCACTTTTTTAAAGAAACGACAAAAAGCCGGCGTTGTCATATTTACCCGATCCGATATCTCCTGCAAGCTAATTTCCTCCTGAAAGTGCTGTCCCACGTATTGATAGACCTCTTGCATCCGGTCAAAATATTGTGAACTGACCTCCAGCGAAAACTGCTCTACGTTTAACAACTCATATTCATCGGTCTTCGCCAGGGTATTCAAGATTTTCATTAGCCCAACCAATCGCTCGAATGGCTCCAAATAAAAAAGTCGATTTAAGTCGGCCCCAACCTTGTCTTTGGTTGCCCCCCTAAAAGTTAAACCTACGTGCGATCGCTCAAAAAGTTGCTGAATATTGCGTAATTCCGGCTTTTGAAAAAATCCCTCCCCTAAAAAATCTGGCTTCATTTGTAGGACAATCTCCAAATGCGGTTCCTTAACCTGCTCGGTAAAACCAAAATGGGGAAGATGGGGACCCAGAAAAATTAAGTCGCCATCTTCAAAATAGGAAATATGGTTGGCAATGTGTCGCTTACCACTACCATTCGATACGTAAACAATCTCGTACTCCGGGTGAAAGTGCCATTCACTCTGGTTGCGATGGGGGCCTTCAAAACGGCGTAAATTAAAAGAGCTACCATAGCCCGGTTCTATTCTTTCTAATCTTGCTTTCATATTCGTTTGGTGGTTTGATGGTTTAGTTGTTTAGTTTATTTTACCTTAAAGATAACAACGCCGGGACAAAAAAGTTAATATAGCATCAAAAGTAGCGAATATTGCGCTAGTCATTTTTTCTGCAGCAGCTTAATTTTGCAAGCGGTACTTTGCCGAAAAGGCTAATGAACGCTACCACAATCCCAATAAACGGTTTTATTCTTATTTTCTCCGCTTTGAAGACGACGCACAATTGGAGTTGATGCAATAAGTAGGAGCTTCGACCGAACAGGCTGGTACAAAGCTCCTGCTTCGTGCCAAAAACAGTAACAGCAGAACAAACCGAATACATGAAATACCCATGCGCCTCAGGCGCACCAAAACGCGGATGAATATGGGGGATTTGCTCTGGGCAAAAGGATAAAGTAAAAAGGGTAAAGGTTAAAATGTGACATGACTTTAACCTTGGGACTTTAACCTTTAACCTTCGAATTCAACCTAAGC
>Ga0102940_1000095_pt1 | contig 60313 bp, 60 predicted proteins | sample SalPonR2_C_D1_MG_FD_78215 | JGI IMG/M metagenome (GOLD analysis project Ga0102940, IMG submission 78215) | Salt pond soil microbial communities from South San Francisco under conditions of wetland restoration - Salt Pond MetaG R2_C_D1_MG | ecosystem: Environmental > Aquatic > Marine > Intertidal... | reverse complement strand
GGAATTGGGAGTTCGGAATTGGGAATTGGGAAGGAGCCACGGTTCTCCAGGACCGTAATGGCTTGAAATTTAGAATGTAGAGAAATGCGGCCCGACGCCTACCCGGCGATCGGCCGCTAAGCCAGGTTCAACCTTAATCTACCTCAAACCTCATACTTCATTGTATCGTGATTTTAGCCGTGATAAATCGCGTCCTGGAATGTGGATCGTGATCCTCCGGATCGCGGAAAATAGGGATGCATATTACCAAATAAGGCTACCTGGTTAACCATACGGATATCTCCTTACGTGTTGATTTTAGCTGCGATAAATCGCGTCTCTACGTTACACCTCATACCTTTCCGTTATCTTTGGAGTGCCATATTTTGTGACGCTACTAAAATCGATACTATGCGCAACCTCTTACTCACATTTATGTTGTGGTTGGCCACTTGGGTTCTGGTGTCCGCACAGGAAAACCTGGCGCGGCTCGACCAAATCGACGTGTTGCATTACCAATTTGACCTGACCCTGGCTGAGCGGGTTGACATCGTCGCCGGGCAGGCCCTGGTGCGGTTTAAGCTCTTACAGGAGCGGTCGCAAATCACTCTCGATCTGCAGGCGAAAAACGGTAGTCGGGGTATGACGGTAGAAGCCGTACAGTACGAAGGTGTTCCCTTGCGCTTTCAGCACGAGGGGCAGGCCCTTTCCATTGATCTGCCGGAGGATGCTCCGGTGGGGGAGCCTTTGGAATTGCTGATCACGTACCGTGGTATACCGGCTGATGGGCTAATTATCGGCAACAACAAATTCGGCGATCGCACCTTCTTTGGCGACAACTGGCCCAACCGGGCCCGGCATTGGCTTCCTACTGTGGATCACCCCTCCGACAAAGCAACCGTGGAGTGGGTTGTAACGGCCCCCGATGGCTATCAGGTAGTAGCCAACGGGCGACAGACGGAGGAAACGAACCTGGATGGCGATCTGGTACAGTACCGTTTTGCTACTGAAGTGCCTTTACCCACTAAGGTTATGGTCATCGGTGTGGCACCTTTTGCGGTTAGCTATGCCGGGAGTACCCACGATATTCCGGTGACGAGTTGGGTGTTTCCCGACAATCGGAAGGAAGGCTTCTACGACTATCAGCCGGCAGTGCGGGTGCTCGATTGGTTTATTGAGCACGTAGGTGATTACCCCTTCCTTAAATTGGCCAATGTGCAATCCAAAACCCGTTACGGCGGCATGGAAAATGCCGGTAATATTTTTTACTTTGAGAATAGCGTGACCGGTGGCCGGGAGCGCGAAGCACTGATCGCCCATGAGATTGCGCATCAGTGGTTTGGTAACTCTGCTTCGGAGAAATCCTGGTACCATGTGTGGTTGAGCGAAGGCTTCGCAACCTATTTTACCCATCTTTATCTGGAGCATACGCAGGGCTATGATGTACTGCAGGAGCGCTTGCAGGCCGATCGCTTGCGGGTACTGCGCTTTGGCCGTCAGCGTTCGGTACCGGTAGTCAATACCACCGTCCGCAATTTTAATGAGTTGCTCAATCCTAATTCCTACCAAAAAGGTGGATGGATCCTGCATATGCTGCGTCGTAAAGTGGGAGATACTGCATTCTGGGAAGGTATTCGTACTTATTACCGACAGTACAAACTGAGCAATGCCCTAACCGAAGACTTTCAATACGTGATGGAAGCCGTATCGGAGCAGGATCTCGACCAGTTTTTTCACCAATGGCTGTACGAGCCGGGCTATCCCGATTTACGAGTGGAGTGGAGGTATGACGAGGACACTAACGAGGTCGTGGCTACCATCCGACAGCAACAGGATTATCTGTTTGAATGCGCGTTGACGATACAGGTTGTCGATGCCAAGCTGGATGAATTGGTCCGGGAAACTGTACAAATTGCAAAACGCGAACATACGGTTCGCATTCCGGTAGGGGAGGGAGAGGTAGAGACCCTGGCGCTGGATCCGGAAACTGATCTGTTATTTACGGCGAATATCCGAAAGAAATAGCGCCTGGCGGGATGATGTATTGGGGTGTTATCGTCACGGTAAGATGTCTTTTAATATAGTCAGGTACGGATGCAGGTGTTACCAAAAGCATAATTTCTATCTGTTCTCATCAAAATAACGGGCTGGCGCGTTATCTATAAGTAAAACAAAAGCTTATGGTCACCTTTCTGATTCTTATTGCCTCGTTTTTTTCTGCTCCGACAGCAGATCATCCGATTCATCTTAGTGTAACGGAAATTTACCCCTCTGAAGTTGGAGGAGTAGAGATGTCAATCACCTTTTTTATGGATGATTTTGGTGATGCCGTAAAATATGAACAGTACCGCGATCAAATCAACCGCGGTGAGTTGAGCGTAGACGATTTGATTATGCGCTATCTTATGGAAAAGACCAGTCTGGAGTTGAATGGAAAAAAAGTAGACTATCAACTCGTGCGTAAAGAAACGAACTTCCCCGCACTCACCTGCTATCTGAAAGTCAGTCCAGAAATTACCGAATTAAAATCTATTTCGGTGGAAAATAGCATGATGCTGGAGCTTTATGACGATCAGCGTAATATGGTGCACGTGAAGATTCCAAAAAAAGAAGGTTCGCTTATCCTGGATAAGAAAAAAACCAGGGCTTCCGCCACCTTCTAGCCGATACTTTTAGCGGATACATGAAGATCGAGGTGGATGGTAATTTCGTTATCTACCTGCACCAGGCCCAAAAGAGCTGTAGGCGGATCAATACCAAAATCAGTCATGTTTATGGTAAGCTCACTAAGAAAGCGGTAGTGGCCGCCGGGTTCCTGTCGCCCCTGCACGTCAAGGTGGACAATACGTTTTTTTCCAGCAATGGTAAGGTAAGCACTGGCTAATAGGGGAACCCATTCGTCACAGAGCATAGGGCTATATCCTTCCAGTTGTCGTACGGCTCTTAACTGAATGGAAATTTCCGGATGGTTGTTGGCCTGCAGGGTTTTGTACATGTCGCGGTTCATACCCCGGTTACCACAATCGAGGTTACGGGTGACAATATTCAGCTGGGCTCGTTCAAAGCGGGCAATCTGATCTTCGGGTTTGAAGTCAACGTTGACCTGTAGGGGGGCGAGTCCTTGCTCACAGCGACAGGTAAATTGATTTACATTACTACTCCCCTGCAGGTACAGTTCGCTACTGTTAAGGAAGCTAACGTGTTGCATCTTAATGGCCGGGCGGGTACCTGAGAAGAAAAGCAGGGGAGCAAGTAGCGTCAGGAGTATGGTGATACGTGGTCGCATAAGCAAACAGAGTTATTCGGTGGATAAAGATAAAGCCCCGGGGTGCAGCCAATAGCTGGCACCTCGGGGCTTGCTTTTATTCGTTGGGTAAATCCAGAGTGTGCCTTAGAAGCCAATGACTGCTTCCAGCATAATTCCGTTAAAATTACCTTCGGCTAATTGACTACCCGTTGGGAAGTCAACGTAGTCCTGATTGACATATTCGGCTTTCAGCAGAACATTATCGGTCAGGAACCAACCGCCACCCAGTTGATAACGGTTGATGGTAATGTCGCTACCACTTGGGTCTTCAGCGGAAACCGTATTATAACGACCACCGATGTAGACATTTTCTTCCGCACCCAGGCGATACAGCAACTCACCAGCTAACTGTGTCATGTTGCGCGTGTCTGGCTCAAACCAGTTGCGTCCAGTGGAGGATTCATAAGTACCGAAGAACTCCAGTCCCTGTGCTTTGAAGAATACGTTCCCCATGAAAGAGGTTACCTTGTCCACAAAGCCCGGGGTGTAACGACCACTTGGGAAGATACCCCGGTCGCCGGCGCTGACACCCGGAGGCGCCATGACCAAATAGTAACGAGAACCACCGCGGTCACCACTGTAAATGTGGTTAACGCCTGAACTGGCCGTCGTGTAGATGGAAGTAGCTACGCGCAGACGTACATCTTCACTAATTTCACTGTCGTAAGCCAGTTTACCGATGATAGACGGGGCGCGGGTGGCCTTATCGTCATTATCGCTGGTATTGGGGCTGGTTACGTTACCGTTAATTTCGCCACCGGTTATACCCAGCATGGCCGTGAAATTGTTATCGAGGTAGTAAATCTCACCACCGATCTCCGTGTTAAAGGCATCGACGATATAGTTTCCTACGAAGGGGTTGTACATGGCATTACCGTTATCAGTACGACGGAAGTGGGCATCACCGTAGTTAACTTCCATGTGACCAATACGGATACGTACTTTTTCCATGATATCGTCTACCAGGTCACTATTGAGGAACGGCATGGCATCGAACTGAATGAACCCACCCTTTACCCATGCTTCGGGGTGGTGACGAGAAGACAGATAGGTAATCAGGTTCAAGCGTACCCCCTGCGCCAGCTGAACGTCAATGTTCAGGTTGGCTGTAGCCAGGTTAAAACCAGACTGCAGGTCGTAAAGTGGGTTGTCGATCATTCCGTCGCCATCCAGGTCAACTCCATTGTTACTGTGGCTGAGTCCCTGGAATTGCTGGGTGAAGTGGCCACCAAGACGAACTTTAAGGCCTTCAAATTCCCCATCTGTGGTTTTAGGATCTTCAAAAACTCCTGTTCCGTCTTTGTCGTACTCGCGGAAATTTTGAATAGTTGGCTGTTGGGCCAGAACCATTGCCGTCGTGGCAAGCAAGATGACAACAGTGGCCAATGTGCGAACTGCGATTTTCATAAGGAATGTTTTTTGTTTGCTAAGAATATGTGAGTGTGTATAATTCCCTAGCGGCTGCTGGAGCTACCCGCAGTATCTAGGACTAGTGAAAAATCAATAGTGATATCGTCTCCGGTCTTGAGTGTACCCAGCATAGCCGTGGGTGGACTAATACCGAAGTCGGTCATTTTTAAATCTTTACTTCCGGAAAAGTGTATGGCATCTCCTTGATAGGTACCCATAGCGACGATCTGCACGGTATTAGTTTTACCGGCAATGGTAAGTGGGCCGGTAGCCGTTACTTGTACGTTGTTGCCTTTGGGCATTATTTTGGCGGAAGCCAGGGAGAAAGTGATGTATGGATGATCATCAGACTCCAGAGCGTTGTAGGTCTTGTTGTCCATGATGCGGCCTTTGCTACTTTCGATGCCTTCTACCTTAACCTTAAGCGACAGGGCAGAAATATCCGTCAGCTTACCTTCTGATACCTGCAAGGCTGCCGATCCTTTAATATCAGTTACTGCTGAAGTCCAATCGTGAATGGTCGATGTACCATTGACTGACATTTCAACATCTTTAATCGTTTGGGCTTCTTGCGCTACTGCGCTATAGCCGAGGACCAGAAAAAACAGGATTCCGGTTAATGTGATATTATTTCTTTGTACCATAGTTGTTTCCTTTGTTCAGATGTAAAGGTATGATTACAGCCCCCCCGTAAGCATGATTTATCTCATGGACTAATAGTGAGTTTAATCAAAAAATACATGAACATATTTTCATGTATTTTTTAAAATTCTGTATAATAGCATTTTGCGTATTTTTATTTTTTGTTATGTTTTGTTTCAAGTACTTCCTGGAAGTCCTTTTTTAAAAAGCAATATTTCTAAAAAGTACCATGCGGACGCGGGAAAGAGGAGAGCAAAAAAAGGCCGCCGAATTTATCCGTAGTGGATCATTCGGCGGCCCTGGGAGTAGTAAATAACAGTTGTACTTTACGTAAGCACGGATCAGATTAGTATGATATTATCTTAAGGCTGAGCGTATCCTATTTATACGAGATCATTGGGTGGATGGCTCAGCTTTTGGTTTTGCCCTATGGCGAAATACAGAACCGTCCCTACGAAAGGGATCAGAACAACCAGTAAAAGCCAAATCACTTTATCGCTATCGCCCTGGAAGTCGGATCGTACAATGTCGACCAGAGCATAGATCCAGAGGGCTGTAAGCGCCATAACCAATCCAAAAAAGAAGAATAGAACGAGGCCTTCCATATATTAAACTATTTGCTAGGCGTTATAAAATACTATTTCAACTTACTCTTTAAGCCGGTGTAAGGCTACTTTTTTCGGCGAATCCGGTATTGTATCCGATGAAATTCCGTTAACGGTTTGTTAATGAGATGCCGTGCAGGGGGTGGTGTGATTATGGTTACTGAATAGTTAGGCAGAAAGCATGACTATTGTAGGGTAATCAGTTACAATTAACCAAAATACGGTACCATGAATACACGAATATTATTTTCCTTTTTTGTGGTTCTGGCCGTTTCTTTTCTCTCTTCTTGTGATGAGGAGGCGACCACGATTCCCGACACCTTTATAGAAAGGGGAAATCAGGGAGCTACGCATGCCAACGGGCAAAACCTGCAATCTATTTTGCAAACATATCCCCTGCAAGATATCAGTTCTGAGGAGGAAGCGAGTCTTTCTTTTATGCGAGAAGAAGAAAAGCTTGCCCATGATGTATACACTTTGCTGTATGATACCTGGGGTACGACTATCTTTTCTAACATAGCTGCCAGCGAACAGACTCATACAGAAGCTGTACTGCTTTTGCTAGACCGTTATCAACTGGATGATCCGGCTGCCGGTTTTTCGGCAGGTAAGTACAGGGATACCACGCTACAAAATCTTTATGAGTCGTTGACTGAGCGAGGGAGGACTTCGGAGGTTGAAGCATTACGAGTAGGAGTCCTGATCGAAGAAGTGGATATACTCGACTTACAATACGATTTGGAGGAATTCGTCGACAACGATGATATAACCCTGGTCTACGAAAACCTTATGAAAGGGTCGCGCAACCACTTACGTGCTTTTGTGCGAACCCTGAATAATCGCGGGATTATCTACGAACCGGAGTTACTTCCGCTTGCCGACTACGAGGCGATTATTGGCAGTGATATGGAAAATGGTCATTAATCAGCGAAATCCTCTGGGAATTCGTACAAAACTATAGCTTATGAAATGGATCGTTTTTATTGCCTTTGCTTTAGCTAGCTTGCCACAGATCGCGTGGGCGCAAGAAGTTAGTGAGGCTACCGCAGCACCGGATATGACTTACCTCACTGAAGAGGAAAAAGTTGCGCGTGATGTATACGAGGCTTTCGCCCAAAAATATGATCAACGCGTATTTGAAAACATTGCCCGCTCCGAGCAGCATCACCTGGATAAGATGTCGGAGCTGCTGACCACATGCGGTGAGGAAATTCCCCGCGCCGTGCGCAAAGATAAACCAGGACGCTTTGACTCTCCTGAATTACAGGAACTCTACCAAACGCTGATCGCGCGTGGGGAACAGTCTTTAGAGGAAGCCTTGCGGGTAGGCGCGTTGATTGAGGAAACTGATATTCTCGATCTGCGAACTGCCGCAGCGAATGCGGAATGCGAAGAAGCAACTATGTTGTATTCTCGCCTGGAAAAAGCCTCTTATAACCACTTGCGTGCCTTCGTGCGCAATCTGGATAAGCAGGGAATTACGTACGAGCCCGTTTTGCTTGCACAAAAAGACTATGCTGATATTCTAACCCAGGAAAAATATAAGGGTAAAGGCCATGGGAAAAAGCACGGAAAAAATAAAAAACACAAAGGGTGAAAAAAGTCATTTCATCGCCAATATTAATTGCGTATCTTTTGCGAAAGCGAAAATCAACATACGTTCTGACTTAGCCTATTATTAATCAAACACAAAAAACTACACACAGTATGGACAATCAAACTGCTGAAAAAACACCAAAACCAATCCCTAGAATCGGTGAAAAAGCACCGGACTTTACCGCGCCTACCACGCAAGGAGAATTATCCTTATCAGAGTATGGTAAAGATAGCTGGGTGGTTATGTTTTCTCACCCGGCTGATTTCACACCGGTATGTACCACGGAGTTATCAGCCTTTGCGAAGGAGAAGGATTTTTTCGATCAGCATAATACCAAGCTGATTGGGCTGTCGATCGACAGCATCCACTCTCACCTGGCGTGGGTGAATAATGTACACGAAAAAACGGGTGTCTATATGGACTTCCCGATCATTGCCGACCTCGACATGAGCGTGGCCGAAAAGTACGGTATGGTACACCCCAACGAAGACACTACGGCTGCGGTACGGGCCGTCTTCTTTATCGATCCTCAACAGACGATCCGGTTGATAATGTACTATCCCTTAAATGTGGGGCGTAACATGGAAGAGATCAAACGTACGCTTATTGCCCTGCAAACAGCGGATAGGGAAGGCGTAGCCCTCCCTATCAACTGGAACGTGGGCGATAAAGCCATCGTTCCTCCGCCCAAAACATTGGCCGAGATGAAGGAACGCGTGGAAGGTACTTTCGAAGAGAAAGTCGACTTCTACCTGGTGAAGAAATCCATCTAAACCAGCATAGTCCCGGTGAGACCCCGTTCGTGGTGTCTTGCCGGGACCATTTTTTTACTACCTTACCGTTGAACAAACGACCTAAATAAACAAAAAACAAATGCGCGCAGTAGCCTACATACTGGCTGTTTATATGGCTTTAGGAAGTCTCCTCCCGGGGACAGACTTTAGTCAGCTATCGCGTATTCCTTCTTTATTAGATCATTTTTCGCTGCATCAGCAGCTGGCTGAACAAACCGGGGAACAATTGAGCTTTCTACAGTTTGTACATATGCACTTCTACCAGACCAATAGCCATGCTGAAGATGCCAACGGCGCCAAACACGATCATCAGGAACTGCCTCTACAGTCCGTATCCATCCATTTAGAACTTGCCCTGTGTACTGCGTTACCCTCGGATATCAATTTTCCGGCCGCGCAGGTCCTTTCTATTTTTACGTACCGCATTCCTCAGGGGAGCAATTATGCCAGTACGCTCTTGCAGCCCCCGATTGCCTGAATGCTATCCACATATTCATAGTACTTAATGGAATACAGATCGGTGCTACCGGTCTGTGCAGGCTTGCGTAAGGTAAGCTGGATTAGATGATCTTTTAAGCAATTATATTCATGATTGATGCAATTATTCGCTTCTCTGTGAAGCAGAAGCTCATTATCGGCCTGTTGATTGTGGGGTGGATTGCGGCCGGCGTGTATTCCGCCAGACAGCTGCCGATCAATGCCGTGCCCGATATTACTAACAATCAGGTGCAGGTCGTGACCGTCTCCAACTCCCTGGCACCTCAGGAAGTCGAGCAATTTATTACATATCCGGTGGAGGTGGCAATGGCCAACATTCCTCAGGTACAGGAAATTCGGTCGATCTCCCGCTTCGGTCTTTCCGTGGTCACCATCGTTTTTGATGAAGGGATGCCGGTACTCGATGCCCGTCAGTTTGTCAAGGAACAAATTGGTGTGGCAGCTCAGGAAATTCCCAAGGAATTGGGCCAACCGGAACTCATGCCGATTACTACTGGTCTGGGAGAAATCTATCAATATGTTTTGGAGGTGGAGCCCGGCTACGAGCACGAATATGATGCCATGGCTTTGCGCACTATTCAGGATTGGATTGTAAAGCGGCAGCTCGCCGGCATTTCCGGCATCATTGAAGTAAGTAGTTTTGGGGGATACCTGAAGCAGTACGAGGTGGCCCTCGACCCCATATTATTGCAATCGTACGATGTATCGATTGCCGAAGTATATGATGCGCTGGTACGCAATAACCAAAACAGTGGCGGTAGTTATATAGAGAAGGGACCAAACGCCTACTATATCCGCACCGAAGGGTTGGTCACGTCCATGAAGGATGTAGAACAAATAGTCGTTACCAACCGCGACGGGACTCCCGTTTTGGTGGATGATGTAGCCGATGTCCAGCTAGGTGCACCCAAGCGTTTTGGGGCTATGACGATGGACGGTAAAGGCGAAGCCGTAGGAGGTATTACTCTCATGTTAAAGGGGGCCAATTCTTCGGATGCTATTGCCAATGTGCACACACGCGTGGAAGAAGTACGCAAAAGTCTGCCCGAAGGCGTACGGTTGTATCCCTATCTTGACCGCTCTGATTTGGTCGCGGATGCCATTCATACCGTACAGACCAACCTGCTGGAGGGTGGCCTGATTGTCATCGTTGTACTCATCCTGTTGCTGGGGAACTGGCGGGCGGGCATTATAGTAGCTTCGGTTATTCCACTGGCGCTGCTTTTTGCGCTGATTATGATGAATCAGTTTGGCGTATCGGCCAATCTGATGTCGCTCGGAGCTATTGACTTCGGGATCGTGGTCGATGGGGCAGTGATTATTGTGGAGGGGGTGCTCTTCACCCTCACGGCTGGCTACGCTGGTCAACAGTTGTCACAGCAAAAAATGGATGAGGTCATTATTGATTCTTCCGCAAGACTATTCCGGGCAGCTGTTTTTGGAGTCTTTATCATTCTGGTGGTCTTTGTGCCCATCATGACCCTGACCGGAATTGAGGGGAAGATGTTCCGGCCTATGGCCCTTACGTTTAGTTTTGCGGTACTGGGAGCCCTTATTTTATCGCTGACGTATGTGCCTATGATGTCTGCACTGCTTTTGCGCAAACGAATTAGCGAACACGATTCCTGGGCGGATAAGCTGATCAACGCGCTCAAGCGAGTTTACCGACCTGTATTGGAAGGAGCACTGCGACTGCCTTATCTGGTCATCAGTCTGGCCCTGGCCGTGCTGGTGGGTACGTTTCTTCTTTTCCGCAGCCTGGGTGCGGAGTTTATCCCTACTCTGGAGGAAGGCGATTTAGCCATGCAGATGACCATACAGCCGGGCTCCAGCCTAGAGGAGAGCATTCGCACGTCGACGAAAGCCGAGCGTATTTTACTCGACAACTTTCCGGAAGTGACGCATGTCGTCTCTAAAATTGGTACGGCTGAAGTGCCGACCGACCCTATGGCGGTAGAAGATGCTGATATTATGATTATTCTTAAGCCCAAAGCGGAATGGAGCAGTGCTACCGGCCGCGAAGAGTTGGTGGCTAAGATGAAAGAGAAACTGCAGGTGGTTGCGGGGGCAGCTTTTGAGTTTACCCAACCTATTCAGCTGCGCTTCAATGAGTTGATGACCGGCGCAAAAACGGATATCGCCATTAAGATTTTCGGAGAAAATAACGAAGTCCTCAAAGATTTGGCTGATCGTACGGCCCTGCTGGTAAACGATATTCCAGGTGCCGCCGACGTGCGGGTCGATCAGACGGAGGGGCTGCCGCAGCTGAAGATCGAGTTTGACCGGGGCAGGATTGCTGAATACGGACTGCAAATCGATGCACTGAACACCATTATACGCACGGCTTTTGCCGGCGAGGTAGCAGGTACCGTATACGAAAACGAGCGCAAGTTTGACCTGGTGTTGCGTTTACAGGAAGACTTCCGTCAAAATGTCGACCTGGGACGGCTTTTTGTCCACCTGTCTGACGACCGGGCTATACCGCTGAGTGAAGTAGCTACAGTACGCTTTACGGAAGGTCCCATGCAGATCAGCCGGGAAAATGCCCGTCGCCGGATCAATATCGGAGTCAATGTGCGCGAACGCGATGTGGCTTCTCTGGTAGCCGATATTGAGGATCGCCTGGTGGCGCAGCTGGATCTGCCGCCAGGATATACCATACAATACGGTGGAGATTTCGAGAACTTACGCAAGGCGCAGCGCCGTTTATCCATTGCCGTACCGGTAGCTCTGGCGCTCATCTTTGTGCTGCTGTACTTCACTTTTGGTAAAATAAAATATGCCCTTATGATTTTTACGGCAGTTCCTCTTTCCGCCATCGGTGGTGTGCTGGCCTTATGGTTGCGAGATATGCCTTTTAGTATTTCGGCCGGAGTAGGCTTTATTGCCCTGTTCGGAGTAGCCGTACTGAATGGTATTGTCTTAATCAGTCACTTTAATGGCCTGCGGTACGAAGAGCAGGTGAAAGACATTTATCAGGTTATACGACGAGGTGCTATGGATCGTTTGCGTCCGGTACTGATGACCGCAACGGTGGCTGCCCTGGGGTTCTTACCTATGGCTTTATCTACCTCAAATGGCGCCGAAGTACAAAAACCATTGGCTACTGTCGTTATTGGTGGTCTGGTCACGGCGACGTTGTTGACCCTGGTTATTATGCCGGTACTCTATTATTTGGTCAACCGCGGACGCGACCTTAGCGTACCTAAAGTGGCTACGAGTATTGGATTGTTGTTGCTGGGAAGTTCCGCTCTTTTGGCGCAAGCGCCGGCTCAGGAACAGGTACTTACCCTTGGTGCGGCCATTGATAGTGCCACCTTATATCATCCGGCTTTGAGTACGGCGGCCCTGCAAGTACGTCAGGCTGAGCTGGGGATCGATCAGGCCCGGCAAATTCCGGCGACCAATATGAACCTCACGCTAGGACAGCTCGACGGCAACTTACTGGATTACAACTTTACTGTTACGCAGGGCCTGGGACAGATTGGTGCCGATAAGCAACGCAAGGTAGTGGCGCGGCAAACGGTAGTCCTCCAACAGCGGCAGCAGGAACGCCTGGAATACCAAATTGTCAGTAGAGTACGCCAATCGTGGTATACCTGGACGTACCAAAATTTACGAGTCCGTAAGCTGGAAGAAATACGGGATTTATATGCCCGCTTACGCGAAAAATCCGAGCTGCAATACCGCAACGGCGCCATTGATGCGCTCGACCGTACGCTGGTGCAAAACCGGTTGACGCAGATTAATCAGCAATTAGAGTCGGCCCGGGCTATGACGGTACAGGCCGAAAAGAATTTGCGGCAGGCAGCCTGGATCGATGGTTCCGGTTGGGTAGCGGATACTACCCTGGAGGCGCTACCGCTTCCGCCGGAGCTACAGGTAAATGCGACGCTTCTGGCCCCGGAAGAAGAACGCATTGCCGTAGCTCAGGAGGAGACCCGCCTGCGCGAAAAAGAGCTGGGGCCTGCTTTTTCCATTGGGTACTTTAATCAAAGTTTACGACCGAGTTACAGTCTGATGGGCGTGAGTGCGGGGCTAAAGATTCCTATTTTCCGGAAGGCAGGAGAAGCGAGGATTCAGGAACAGCAACTGCAGCAAGTCGTGGCGACCAACCGCTGGCAACAGGCCCGTCAGCAGCTGCAGCGAGAGGTGACGAGCCAATCGCAGCAGGTACGTATTCAACGCAACCTTTTGGATACGGAGGGCAGCGCCCTACAGCAGCAGTCAGCGGATCTGCGCCGCCTGGCTGCCCGTCAGCTGGAGCAGGGCGAGATCGATTACTTCCGCTATTTTCAGTCGCTTGACGCCGCAATTCAGAGTGAATTGCAATACCTGGAATTGCTACATGCCTACAATCAGGCAGTACTCCAGCTCAATTACTTCATTCAGTAAAATATACATCATGATACGCATGCATAAATATGTTCTGTTCTTTTCTTTTATCACCCTGGCAGCCTGTACCTCCGAGCCTTCTCCCGGTGGAGAAACGGAAGCCCCTGCGCAAGAAGAAGCCACATCAACTACGGTGTCCATTACTGGCGAACAGATGCGCCTGGCCGATATCCAACTGGGGCGACCGGTATCCCGTAGCATTAGTGATTTTGTCGAGTGTACCGGGATGGTAGAAGTACCTCCCAATAACCGTCATCTGGTTCATGCTCCCGTGACTGGTTTTGTGGGGAAGGTTCCCCAGTTGATTGGCGACTATGTGCGAAGAGGCTCTCGATTAACCACCTTGCGGCACCCTGAGCTTATTCAGAAACAACGTCTGCTACTGGAAACGGCTGCTCAGCTCGATATGCTGGAGAACGAGGTGGAGCGAAAGCGGGTACTAGCGGCGGAAGATGCTGCTTCCCAGCGTGCCTTTGAGCAGGCCGAAGCTCAGTTTTTTACCCAAAAAGCCACGTTTGATGGCCTGGCAGTGGAATTGTCGATGATTGGTATTGATACCAGTCGGGTGTTAGCCGGCAACTACCAGGCGACCATTGGTATTTACGCACCGGTTAGTGGGTACGTGGAACAGGTCAATGTCAACCCTGGTAAATTAATTAATGGTGCTGATCTGCTTTACGAAGTATTGGATGTGACCCATCAGCATATTGAGTTAAAGGTCTATGCTCAGGATTTACCTAAAATTAAGGAAGAACAACGTATATCGGTCAATGTAGCGGGTAGTGATCAGCGGATACCGGCATACGTTCACCGGGTCGGTCAATCTATTCACCCGGCGACCAAAACGGCCGTGGTACATGGGCACTTCCGTGGTGAGGAAAGCCCACTCAAGCCGGGTACCTATATACAGGCCCGCATCTTTCTGGATAGTACCACGGTGCTGAGCGTACCGGAAGAAGCTGTTGTTCGGGAAGGAGAGGATGCGTTTGTCTTTGTACAAATGGACGAATCGTTCAAAAAACAGCCCGTACGGACAGGGCGGGAAAACGATGGCTATGTGGAACTTCTTGATTTTAATTTACCGGAAGGCCGGCAAATGGTGGTTAAAGGAGCGTATTACCTAAACGGCAGCATGGGAGGGGATGAATAAGATTTTTCACTACATTTAACGTGAGGTTGGAGGTGAGCTGGTTACTAAATGGCTGACTGTAAAAACCTCACGTTATATTTAAACATATCTTAAGGTTAGCATATCTGCGACGCGGGTAGAAAATCATCGAAAACCTACTAGTCTATGCATGCACATGACGAAGAGTCTTTACACAATAAGAAGGGGTTTTTACAAAAGCACCAGAATTACCTCGGCGAGTTTGTCTACGGCGGCATTGACGGTAGCGTTACCACCTTCGCGGTCGTATCGGGTGCAGTAGGCGGTAGCCTGGATACCTCGGTGATCATTATTTTGGGTTTTGCCAATCTGCTGGCTGATGGCTTTTCCATGTCGATCGGCGCTTATTTGTCGGCCAGGTCAGAGCAGGACAACTACGACAAACATAAACGCATAGAATATCTTGAGATTGAGGAAATGCCTGAGATGGAGCGGGAAGAGATCCGGGAGATCTACGCCGCCAAGGGATTTGAAGGCGAACTGTTGGATCAGGTGGTCGACGTAATCACAGCCGATAAAGACCGCTGGGTAGATGTGATGATGAAAGAGGAGTTGGGGATGATGGAAGAAGACCGGTCGCCCTTTGCTATCGGAGCGGTGACATACATTGCGTTTATTCTGGTGGGACTGGTGCCACTCATGCTGTATGTGTACGATTATTTCCGAGCTTTTTCTGGTGACCTCTTTCTGTGGACCTGTATTTTCACCAGCGTGGCCTTTATCATCATTGGGTGGTTGAAAACCTATGTTACGGAAACCAATACCTGGAAAGGAATTCTGGAAACCCTCGCACTCGGGGTAATTGCGGCGGGAGTCGCTTACTACGTTGGATTCTTCCTGGAGAAAATGTTTGTGTAGCCTGGGTAAGGATATACTGTAGATAGGGCAATCTAGTTTAGTTTTAGTAGGCCTTTTGCCTGCTTAAGGGGGCATTTTTCTGTAATTCCTGGTTTATAGTTTTTTTTATCCTGTAGGCTAGGGACAGAATTTAAAAAGGTGTTTATTGTTAACCGCTTTAAATCAGTTGGTTGTGTATTTTGATAAAAAAAATATAAATGCACCTGTGATATTTTTGCGTAAATCATTTTCTGCGGAATAAAAAAATACCTTTATTAGCGCAGACGAAACATTCCCTTAATTAAAAATTATCCTACAGTATGAAGAAGCTTACACTTCTGATCGTGGCCGCTATGGCTATGGTCGTCTTTTCTTGTGAAAAGGAAGACGTCACATCTAACGAAGTTGTTCCTCAGTCAGTCATTGATCAACTTTACGGACTTGGATTTAATCCCGACGGCATTGAGCGCGTGAAGGATGGTTATCGCATTGAACGCGATATTATTATTACCGATGAGTACTTGTCTACTCAGCCGGTCGACGTTCGCGTACCGAATGCCGAACAGTACCGCACGTCCAACGTGGTGAACACCGGCGGCAGCCGTGACATTACGGTATATATGGAAGTAGAAACCAGCGGCGGCGGTGGCGGCGGTGGAAACGGAAACGGTAATGGTAATGGTAATGGTCGAAATAAGAACACCTCCAGCGCCGCTTTCCCCAGCACCTACGACCTGGCACTGAACGAGGCTATCGCTCGGTTTAATGGTGAAAACCTGGACCTGACATTCTCTCGTACTTCTGATCCGAATGCGGCTGATATCGTAGTGACCCGCCTCGGTAAGCGCGACGAGCGTCGTGGCGTTCTGGGCTCTGCTGGTTTCCCGACAGGAGGAAATCCGTACAACCAAATCTTGATGAGTGGTGTTCTGGAGACTTCTTTTGGTCTTTCCGTGAATGGTATTGCCACCATTATTGCCCACGAAATGGGCCACTGCATTGGCTTCCGTCACACCGATTACTTTGATCGCAGCATCAGCTGTGGTGGTACGCCGACGGATGAAGGCCAGGCTGGCGTAGGCGCTATTTTGATTCCGGGTACTCCTTCTGGAGCCAGCTTGTCTGATGCTTCCTGGATGCTATCTTGCTCGGATGGCTCTGATCGTCCGTTTAATGGCGACGACTCGGTTGCCCTACAATGGATGTACAGCGGAAACTACTAAGCACTAGAGCTTTCGCTAAAAAAAAGAATGCCGCCTTCCGGAATTTCCGGGAGGCGGCTTTGTTTATTGGATGATGAGTCTTCCGCTGGCCACCGGAGCAGCATCTGCCGGCACTAGTTGATAGGTGTAAAAGCCGGCCTGCAAATTACCTAGAAACAGGTTCTCCCGTTCGCTCAGTACATCGTAGCGCCGTACCAATCGCCCCTGCGCATTATAGAGTTCAAAGTAGCTGCCGGTGTATTCCGAGGTAATAAAAATGGAAAGTAGACTATTGGCAGAAATAGGGTTGGGAAAGACGAGTATGGGCTGATCGCCAAAATAGTATAGTGTACGGGGTAGGGTAGTAGTGGTTTGCCCATTGTCGCGGTGCAATACTGCCCGGTATTGATTGGGCCCCGTCTGTAGACTATGATCAATCCAGGTAAGCTCATTTTGGGCAGGAGTAGCCCTACTCAATGATTGATACGCTCCGTCTATCCACTTTTCCAGGGTAATGTCCAGTAATCCTTCCCGGCTACTAAGGGTGAGTGCAAGGCGTGCAACGTTACCGTCAATCTGTCCGCTCAGGCCACTGGTGTAGCAGGGCACCGACTGAAATTGCAGATTCAGGGCAAGCGAACGCAGTGCCTCAGTACCGTCAGGCAGCACGGGCGCTACGGCGAAATAAGTGTCGATATCTTCTGGTGTTGGCAACATGGTCCGGGGCTCTTCACTCTGGGAAATGACCTGCATCTCCTGATCAATGAGTTGATACAGGCGGTACCCTATGGCTTGTGGAATATCTTCCCAGGTAAACAATAGATTATCGCTACACTGATAAGCTACTTCTAATTCCAACGGGCGGGCAATGGTGAAGGTGTCCGAAACGAATGTTTCCGTTGGGGTCAGCATGCGCAGTTGGGCCCGGGTAAAGGTATCGGCGACGATCCATGGGTAGTAGCCTGCGTCCAGAACATCGTTCGTGGTCACACCCTGCCAACGGGCATCTCCTGCGTAGCGCACCTGAATCTGTCCAGAGTCAGCAGCGGTTAATGTCTGTGACCAGCGGAGGACTTGCTGTTCCCCGGCTCGTACCACATCATCTTTGGCCGGAAAATCCCAGGAAAATTGCCCGGGGGTATCCCAGTTGTACACCAGATAGAACGACTGTGTCGCATCAGCAGTAATACGCCTACCTTTTACCTGTATTTGATAAGTACCGGCTAAGGGCTGTTTGAGGGTAAGTAGTTCCTGATTATGTAGGGTATCAATAGCCCGGCGTGCGGGTGCACGCAGCGAATCAGCGTTGGCTACGGTTGATTTCACCCAGGGCAGTGTAGTCGCCTGACCGGCTGGATGGAGCAGCGATAAATCGAGATCGTGGACCAGCGCCGTAGTGGCCTGTAGATCAGCCGGCGGATCAACCCAGGCGAGGGTGATGCGAAGATTTAGAGCGTTTTCAGGTATGTTCAGGGTATAGGTGAATGAATCATTTTGTCCCACGGTACCATGCACGTAGTGGTTGGTGTTTGCCTGTCGGAGTGCTGCTGGGGCATCGACCATTCCGTAGCCATATCGATAATCAGGTCCCTCGGGGCCCAGGTCGCGGGCACTGTTGATCAGCAGCGCTCGCAGCAGAGCGGCATCCATGGGCATACCGTTGTGTTGTTGCTGGTATTGCTGTTGCAAAAGAGCGGCCAGCCCCGAGGTGATCGCCGCAGCTCCGGAACTGCCGTCGGTACCGTAGGCCGTAAGTTCGGGTTTGATCCGTCCGTCATAAGCGGGCCCCCGCGAACTGCGGGCTACCATAATACCCAGTGAGTCGAGGGCCCCTACCGTTAAAACATTTTTGGCTTGTTTAAAGGTGCCGGTGAGGTTGGCCGTACCAGTCAGGGCAGCGTATACTCCTGATTCAGGAGTAGCTTCACCTTGATTACCGGCAGAGAAAACGTGCGTTAGCCAGGGGAGCATATAGACTTGCTCATCATAGGCGCGGGCTTCGGCTCCATAGTAGTTTTCAATACCCAACCCATAGGAATGATTTTGCACGTGGATGTCGTAGTCCAGAAAGTAGGTGTCGGGATCGGGAAACAGGCGTAGAAAACTGGTTGAAGATAGCTGGGCAGCTGGTGCCACGCCCAGCCCGGTAATAAAGGACTGCCCACTTCCGGCAATCATGGTAGCCATATTGGTGGCGTGTCCGGATAGGTAGGAGGTCGCCAGCCCCGAAGGAACATACCGCCCGCGCAAGTCAATGTCTGTACTGTCAAAGCGCGGTTCTTTTACGGAGATAATCTGTTGTTGCCCGCTTAGCTGTGGGGCAGCGCGCCGTAGTACGTTCACTCGATTTAAGCTCAGGTCAAAACGCTCCTGTGCCCGTTCGGGAATAGGGTGGCGGTCGCGTACGTCGACAAAGCGCAGATCAGAATAAAAACGGACGTTTTGCCTGTATTCTTTTGGCGAAAGCCGAACCAGGACAGCACCCTGCCGTGGAATAAGCTGTATCGGCCCGCTAGCGGGTAAGTCGCGCTGGCGTAAAAAGGTGCTAAATGCCTGGATGTCTGAAGTCAGGATGAGGAGCGTTCGGGATTGAGTGTGCGCTAAAAAAGACCGAACGGAAGGTGCTTCAAACGACTGTAGCGTAGCCAACGAATCGAAAGGGAGAACGGATTGAGCAAAGAGAGGGATACCTCCCAGCCCAAGGATAAAGAGTAATATGATACAGATGCGGTGCATGGTAGTCAGTTTTATCAGCTCAAAGGTAAGGTTTAGCGTGTACTATCGTATCCGCAAAACGGATATGAAGACTATGATTGCTGGGAATTGACGCCGGGAATGACTAATTTAAAGAAGTTAATCCGGGCCAGGCCCTCTATACGAAACATGCATGTTTACCAAGTTAATACCCTACGATGCGGCGTACATCATTCTAGATGCCTATCTGCAGTACAATCACCTCTTCAAGCGCATCACCAAACGGGCCAAGATCCGGTTTGAGCATCTCGACTGGCACGGCATTCAGGAGGATGCCCGGTCGCGGCTAACGCTGTACCGGGATAGTGTGGGCGATACCACCGAAAAGCTTCTGGCTTTTCTGGGAGAACGCCGGCACGATCATGCCATCTGGCAGGAGATGAAAGAGATGTACCTCAATGAAATTACTAATTTCAATACCCGGAACATTGCTGAAACCTATTATAATTCTATTTTTCGCCACAGCCACCGTGGCCTTAGCGTGGATGAGGATTTGATGTTCGTCCACGCTACGGGGTCTTACCGGGAGTTTAAGTCGGCCATTCCCATTTACCATACGCTCTATTTGAGCGTTCCGGTGGAAACGACCCTACTACAAATTTTCACCTACTTTCGCTTTGATGCGCCCTACGAAGACCTTGATCGCGATATTAAGTTGATGGCGACTACCCTGCAGCAGAAGCTACTCGATGAGCGCCGGGCCTTTCGCAGTGCCCGTATTGAGATGCTGAAGTCTGTCTTTTATCGCAATAAAGCGGCGTACCTGGTCGGTCGACTATTTCTCGACGATAAAGTGCATCCCTTTGTGGTGCCCCTGCTGAATGAAGAGAGGGGCATCTACGTCGATACGCTGCTTTTGGATATGAATGACGTAAGTTCTATCTTTTCCTACAACCGGTCTTATTTTATGGTAGAAACAGACATCGTTAGTGAGCAGGTGGACTTTCTACGCTCTATCTTACCTACCAAAAATTTGGGAGAAATCTATAACTCCATCGGGTTTGAAAAGCACGGTAAGACGGTACTTTACCGCGATTTTCTACGTCACCTGGCGGTTTCTTCCGATAAGTTTGTCGCGGCTCCGGGGATTAAGGGGATGGTGATGTGTGTCTTTACGTTGCCCTCGTATAATATGGTCTTTAAGGTGATTCGCGACCGGTTTGCGGCACCAAAAAATGTGACCGAGCAGCAGGTGAAAGATAAATATGAGATCGTCTCCCTCCACGATCGGGTTGGACGCATGGCGGATAGCCACGTGTTTCAAAACTTTGTCTTTGAGCGCCACCGCTTTTCAGAAGATCTCCTGCAGGAACTGCGGGAGGAGTGTGGCTCCAAGGTTACCATTGAGGAAGATACCGTGGAGATCGAACACATGTACATCGAGAAGAAGATGGTTCCGCTCAACCTATATCTGGAAACAGCTACTCTGGATGAAGCCCGCGAGGTGATTAATGAATACGGTAAAGCTATTAAACAGTTGGCCTTTGTCAATATTTTTCCGGGGGATATGCTCCTGAAAAATTTTGGTGTGACCCGCCTGAAACGAGTGGTCTTTTACGATTATGATGAGATCGGTTTTTTGACGGATTATAATTTTCGTCGTATTCCAGAAGCGCGTTCGTACGAAGAGGAATTATCCTCAGAGCCCTGGTATTCCGTGGGGCCAGATGATGTGTTTCCGGAAGAATTTCCCCGGTTTTTGATTGGTCGCCGCGAGGTAAAAAAGATGTTTTTGGAGCGGCACCAGGACCTGTTTGACGTGACGTTCTGGATTGATGTACAAAAGCGTTTGGAAGCAGGAGAACTGGTGACCGTTTTTCCGTACCGGCAGCGGTTGCGCTTCAAAAAAGTATTCCGGGAAGAATGGGGAGATATTACCAAATCTACAGAAGGACGTGGGGAGCAGGTAGATATGGATTATTAGCAGCCGGCAACTCTAATGATCACCGACTGCTGATGCTTGTTTATGCCTGGGTTTTGGTGGGGCAGGTTGATAGCCCGACCAGGGTGTAGAGCGGACAGAAGCTGACGATTGAAGTCAGGACAAAGACACCGGCCAGTACCAGTAAAACGATGCCCAGGGTGCCGGTGACGACCCCGGTGAAGTATAAATAACCCACCACAGCAGCAATAATGATACGGATAATACGATCGAGATTTCCCATGTTCTTTTTCATAATGTTTTTTATTTGAATGATTGAATCAACAAGCCTACTATACCCGCCAGAGCGAGGCACAGCAGACAGACGAGTAAAAGCTTTTGTGCCTTTTTCATCTTTTTGAATTAAGATATGGATTATATGCAAGGGATGATAGTGACTTTAGTCACATGCTCCAGATAAAAGTTATTCTGCCCCGTCCCAGGGCGATTGTTCCTTCGCGTTCCATTTGCTTGAGTAAGCGGGAAACGACCTCGCGGGAGGTAGCAAGTTCGTTGGCTATTTGTTGATGGGAAATGTCGATGATATCAGTTTGTAACGTCTGTCTCTTTTTTTGCAGGTATTGCCTCAGACGTTCGTCCAGGGAATGAAAAACAACCCCTTCCAGGGTGAGCAGTACTTCTCCAAAACGGCTGCTGAATGTTTCGAGTACAAAATTTTGCCAGGCAGGATAGCGGGTGAAGGAAAAAGGCATTTGGGAAAGGTCGACCACCAGCAATTGAGAAGGCGTTTGGGTCACGGCGCGTATTTTACTGCGATGCCTGCGCAGCGCCGCTTCCAGGGTAAAGGCACAAGATTGCCCTGGACTGATGTAATAAAGCAAAATCTCCCGTCCGGCATCATCTTCCCGAAATACTTTAATAGATCCTTCTAAGACCAGTGGTATAAACTGAATGAACTGATCGGGGCGCAGAATTTCCGTTTGTTGGGGTAATTCGATCCATTTGCTATGCTTGATAAATAACTGCACGAGCTCCCATTGGTCCAGTACCGGAAATAACGTCTGTATTTTTTGCGCAAGATCAGTTGTGGAAGGAGATGGCATTACCGAAAGGAACTGCACATCCACAATTTACCAAATCGCAGGTACATCCGTTTGCGGGCATAGTTGTATTGAATACCAGCCGAGCGCATAAACTGTTGCCATACCGGCAAGGTTTGCAAAGTACTTAATTCGGCTGATTCTTCCCGGTAGAGGTCATCTAGTTCTTGCTGGTACCCATCCGGTTGTAATGATAACAAATGCTTCATTGGTTTAACATTTACCCTATAAAAATACAGATATCAGAGGGATAAAGCAAGTATTCACAGGTTTACACCAAAAAAGTAGCAAGTATTGCCGGGATAATAGGCCTTATATTCCGAAGCTGATGGCTCATATATTTTGGAAACGTGCAAGCCTTTTTAGTAGGCAGCACCCTGGGGCATGAGCATGCCGGCAATGATAAACAGCCACAAAAAAGCACCGAAGGCCACCAGCAGCCACTGCCGATTGTTAAACGTGTCTTGAAGTCGTAGGTTGTATCCGGGATCCAGGTCCAGGGCCGAATAAAAGGCCCGATAAGGAGGTAAAAGCAATAGATAAGCGGTAAGGGCAAGGAAAAAATAGGGATCCGGCAGATATCCGGTTAGGTTGAGCACAATATAGCCCAGATAAATAAGAATGGGCGAATACGACTCGGGATATCCGCGCTCCTGGGCAAAATGAAGAATGCGGTTGAGTAAGCCGGGGAGAAAAAAGATGGCCAGGATAGCCCGCAGGGCGGGTAGTAGGTTTTGCCCTTCCCGTTCATCAAAAAAACGCCAGGTCTTATACATCCACCACACGGCATATAACCCAAGCGTAAGCACGCAGAGTAGGATGAATTGATTTTCGTTGGGAGTGTGAATTTCTTCCGCACCGGGACGTGAGGATAGCCATTCCTGATTGTCGTCTAGCGGTTCATAGGGTGTCATAACTGTACGTATTGTTGCCCTAAATATACAGATAATCGAACCAATATTCCGGAGTGAATAAACCAGTGGTCGCTGCCTGTGTTATCCATTGCAGAGCTTGTAATAATATAGCTCTGCTTTTTTTACACTAAAAACGAACCTTATGAAGTGGATTGTATCCATCGCTATGTTGTTTTTCATGTCTTTGAGCGTAGTTCAGGCGCAGGAAATGCCCGAACTGGACAAATCGCCCATGGACGCCGCGTATTTTCCAGCTCGTGCTGCTTTTCGTTCTTTCGCGGATACGGAAGAAGAAAAAATGGCCAATAAGCCAGTCATGCGCGTGCTGTACTCTCGCCCACAAAAGAAAGGGCGGGATGTATTTCCGGAGCTGGTAGCCTATGACAAGGTATGGCGTGCCGGAGCCAATGAGTCGACCGAGATCATATTCTTTGAAGATGTGGTACTGGGCGACACCAAAATCAAAGGCGGACGCTACACCCTCTATACCGTACCTGGAGAAGAGGAGTGGAAAGTCATGATCAATACTGACCTGGACGGTTGGGGTGCTTATGCCTACAATCCGGACAATACGGTAGCCTCCATGACCGTGCCGGCTATGGAGACAGAAGCCCCTGTCGAGGCCTTCACTATTATGTTTGAAAAAGTGGACGATGGTGCCCACATGATCATGGCCTGGGACGACGTGATGATTCGCGTACCGTTCAAAACCTGGTCTATGTAGAGATTAGATTGCGCGCCTTTGGCTTGCTGCTAGAGGCTAGATCGTACACCTACGGTGTACGATCTAGCCTCTAAGTTAATACCTCAGCTGGACTACTGACCATTGCCCTTCCTGTCCACTTACCACAAAGACTTTATCGTACTCCATTTCCTGTAAATCAGCGTAGCTGCTCCCGGTCAGATGATTGACGGTAGCGGGAATGGTATTGGAGTGTCCGGTCATGAGGATATGTTGACCGGTGTGTTTTCTGGGTAGTGCAGTGATGAAGGTGCTGTCGAACGACGGGTAGGTGGTCACCGGTAGTCCCAGGGTATCGGCCAGGGGTTTGGCGGTTTGGCGTGTACGCTGATAATCGGTGCTATAAATACGTTCAATATCGGCGGCCAGCAGCATATCGCGTAAGCGGGCTGCGCGGGCTGCACCGGCAGCCGTAAGGGGCGGGTCTTTGGTACCATCGTCAGCTTTCTCGGCGTGGCGTACCAGGAAAATGGTTACGGGGTCGGCAGAGGATTGGTTGTCGGGAGTAGTCGGTGCGGTGGGTTGGCAACCCACCAACAGGAAAAGAGTGCTAACGGCAAGTAAAATTCGAAGCATGGATAGTTGATTTTGGATGATGAAAAAACACCTCCTGTCTGACCGCCAGACCCGAAAGTTTTCGGAGATAGAAAATTGTTTTGACTGGCAGACAGGGGAATCCTCTACGCAAAAAGGTCGCTGGAGAGGTAGCGGTCACCGCGGTCGCAGATAATACAGACGACCGTAGCCGATGCGTCGAGTTGTGCGATCAGCTTGTGGGCGGCAGTTACGGCCCCTCCACTGCTCATACCGGCAAATACGCCTTCTTCTTTTGCCAGACGGCGGGCCATGGTTCGGGCTTCTTCTTGGGAGACATCGATAATCTGGTCGACGCGCTCTGCGTCATATATTTTGGGTAAAAATTCGGGAGACCAGCGTCGAATGCCCGGTATACGGCTGCCATCGGTGGGTTGTACGCCCACGATTTCCACGTTTGGGTTTTGTTCTTTTAGATAGCGCGATACGCCCATGATGGTGCCCGTGGTACCCATAGAGGATACGAAATGAGTTACTTTACCATGAGTATCCTGCCAGATCTCCGGACCGGTGCTGCGGTAGTGCATACCCCAATTGTCAGGGTTGGCAAATTGATTCAGCATGAAGTGATCGTCGCGTTGGGCCAGTTCTTCGGCTTGCTGGCGGGAGTACTCAATAGTTTTATCCGCAGGGGTTAGTACGACCTCTGCTCCGTAAGCGCGCATAGTTTGTACTCGCTCACGGGTGGCACTTTCCGGCATAATTAAGGTAATGGGAATCTCAAAAGTACGGGCAATCATGGCCAGGGCGATACCGGTATTTCCACTCGTTGCTTCTACCAGGCGCATCCCCGGCTGTAGATCACCCCGGTCCAGAGCTCCTTTAATCATACCGTAGGCAGCCCGGTCTTTTACGCTACCCCCGGGGTTCTGTCCTTCCAGCTTACCATAGATTGTATGGGGCCTTCCGGCAAAAATAGTATCCAGCTCTACCAGTGGAGTGTGGCCAATCAAGTCAATAATGCGCGGCATAGCTTTTTGTCTAATAATACGGAAAAAAGATGAGTGTATTGAGCACCATCAGCACGCCTACGGCTGCTGCTGCCCGGTAGCTTCCTGTTGCCGGATGTATCCGGTGTAGTAAATACGACAATGCGGAGCTACACTTTTGGTAATCCATACATTACCTCCGATGATGCTGTCGTGGCCAATTATCGTATCGCCCCCCAGAATAGTAGCTCCCGCATAAATCACAACATTATCTTCAATTGTCGGATGACGCTTGGTCTTGGCCAGCTCTTTACGCACGCTTAAGGCGCCTAGCGTGACCCCCTGGTAGATTTTTACGTTTTTGCCGATCAGGCAGGTTTCTCCAATGACAACTCCGGTGGCGTGGTCGATACAGAATCCTGGCCCGATGGTTGCCCCGGGATGGATGTCGACTCCCGTTTTACTGTGGGCGTGTTCGGTTAGGATACGTGGAATCAGAGGTACCTCCAGGTGCAAAAACTCGTGGGCCAACCGGAAAACGGCAATGGCATAAAACCCGGGGTAGGTTCGGATAACTTCCGTCAGGCTAATCGCGGCCGGATCTCCTTTTAGAATGGCGTGCGCATCCTGCATGAGCACATCGCGCACCTGAGGTATGCGATGCATGAACCGATTTTCTACTTCCTCTGCCATCACCCCGTCAAATTCCTCCAGAGATTCGAGAATATGGTACAACTCCAGCCGGAGAGCACTAAAGTGGTGATTGAATTCCCGCTGCGAATGGTAGCGATGATTCGAAAATTCGGGAAATAAAACGCCCAAAAGGCCTTCCAGCCATTTACAGACTAAAGAAGGCTCGGGGAGGCGTGGACCCATCCGGTGTGCTTGGTAAAGATGGTTAATAAAAGAATTCTCCATGGGCAACGTTTAATTTCTAACCGTCTGAAAATATATTCTCTATTTCAATAAGGAATATACGGTAGAAATAGTTGACTGGAAGGTAGATACTAGATGCTAGATCGTACACCTGTGGTGTACTTCTAGATAATCTAGCCTCTAATAAGACGTATCATCCAACTCCACCTTACCGCGGAAGGTATAAAAGACGAAGGCGGTATAGCCCAATACGAGAGGTGTACCAATAGCAGCAATAGTCAGCATAATACCCAGCGATTTAGTAGAGGAAGCGGCGTTGTAGACCGTCAGGTTGTACTGAGGGTCGACAGTGGACAAAATGAGTACAGGGTATAACTCAATAGCTACCAAAAGCAGTAATAAAGCTACAGTTACCGATGAAAAAATAAAAGCCAGTTTGTAGCGACGTTTTGAGGTGAGTCTTGGGATATTGGCTATGGCCAAAAACGCCAGTAAGGGAACCACAAAAAGTAAGGGCATGGACTTAAAACGATCGGTTAGATGAGGAATGTAGATGAGGGTATACATCGTCACCAGGCCAAAACTTACGATAAAGAAAATAATGGCCCGCCGCAATAAGACCGTCACTTTAGCGAATAAGCGCCCTTCTGTTTTCATCGTCAGATAGATAGCGCCGTGCATCATGAATAGGGCCAGGGTTGTGATTCCTACCATAATCGCATACGGGTTAAGGAACTCTGTCCAGTGGCCGGTAAACTCAAAATTGGGGCCGAGGGCAAAGCCTTGCAGGACATTGCCTAGTACGACTCCGAGCAGTATTGCCAGGGTGGCACTGGAGACACTGTAGGCAATATCCCAGCTTTGCCGCCACCATTTCATGGGTTCTTTGGAGCGAAATTCGATACTGATCGCACGAAAGATGATGAAGAGCAAAAAGAGCATAAAAGGAATGTACATAGCTGAAAACATCGATGCGTACAAAATGGGAAATCCGGCAAATAGTGCACCGCCGCCAATAACCAGCCACACCTCGTTGCCGTCCCACACCGGGCCAATTGCGTTGAGGGCTATTCGCCGGCTTTTTTCCTTGCGGAAAAAAAGATGCCAGGCGCCGGCCCCCAGGTCAAAACCATCGAGAATTGCGTACCCGCTAAAGAGTGCCCCCACCACAAAGAACCACAGGGTGGGGTAATCAACTCCGAGAAATGTATTTAGAAAAAGCATAGTATTTTCTATTTGCCAAATTGAAAAAAGAGGGGGAATTAAGCACTCCGCTTTACTGGGCTACTCGCTTTACCCATTATTACCTCGCTCCATTACTCATCTGATTTAAGCACGTCAGCCATACTTTCGTGCTGCGGGCTGTGCTGTATTTTTTCGTGGGCATAGGGCCCGGCTTTAATCTTCTTATTCAGCAGGTAAAGGAACAGAACGAACAACAACGTATAGACCAGGGTGAACATAATCAGGGAAAATAATACCTGATTGGCGGTTACTACCTGGGAGAGGGCATCGGAGGTACGCAGTAGTCCATACACGACCCAGGGTTGCCGTCCCATCTCTGCGGAGTACCACCCAAACTGATTGGCTAGTTGGGGTACGATGACCATAAACACAAATATCCATAATAGCCATCGCTGTTGGAACAGGGTGCCTCGCCACCAGTAGAAAACGGCGAGTAGCGTCAGCACAATCATCGAAATACCAAAGGCTACCATGAGGTGGTAAAATTGAAAAATGGCATTAATGGCCGTAGGACGTTCATCCTCCGGGTAATAATTCAAACCTTTGATAGGTTCATTAAAATCGTAGTGCACCAGAAAAGACAGTCCGCCCGGTATGCCGATCCCCGTTACTGTTTCGGCCTCTTTATCGACCCAGCCCATAATGTACATTGGCGCGGGGGCAAGGCTGTCAAAGTGCCCTTCCATGGCGGCTAGTTTTGCCGGTTGGTTTTCAGCGACACCATCGGCTGACTGATGTCCGGAAAGCAGCTGACTTAGTGAGGCCACGGTAGCTACAATCAAGGCAATCTTGAAGGCTTTCTTCGATAAATCGACGTGCTGGTTTTTAAGTAGGTAGTAGGCGTGTACGCTGAGCACCAGGAAGGCGCCGGCCAGGAAGGCACCAAACCATACGTGAGTGAGGCGGTCTACTGCTGAGGGGTTGAATACCATAGCCCAGAAGTCGGTTATTTCGGCCCGGGCACGCATACCTTCGCCCACCACGTGAAAACCGGCCGGCGTCTGTTGCCAGGAATTGGCGACTACGATCCAGATGGCCGAAAACATAGAGCCCAACCATACGCCGATGGTTGCAATAAAGTGTACCCGGGAGCTTACCCGGTTCCACCCAAATAGCAGAATACCGAGAAAGCCACTTTCGAGCGCGAAGGCAAAAATACCCTCGGCGGCCAGGGCACTACCAAAGACATCGCCCACGTAGCGGGAATAGGTGGCCCAGTTGGTGCCAAATTCAAACTCCATTACAATACCGGTGGCTACCCCGATGCCAAAGGTGAGCGCAAAGATGCGGGTCCAGAAGCGCGTCATATCTTCGTAGACTTTATTGCGCGTTCGGAGGTACATTCCTTCGGTAATGACCATAATTAGCCCCAGGCCAATACTTAGTGGGGGATAGATGTAATGGAAAGCAACAGTAAAAGCGAATTGTATCCTGGAGAGGATTTCAACATCCATGAATTAAGTTTTTATACGTTATTGGCCGCTCTGATAATACTTGCGGAATTTTTCAGGAGACGTACCGGCATACTTTTTGAAAAAGCGGCAGAAGTAGGAATTATCCTCAAAATAGAGTTCGTGTCCGATTTCTGCAACTGTCCGATTATCGTGCAGTAACATGCGTTTTGCTTCCAGCATGATACGTTCGCGGATGAGTTCTCCCGCTGATTTCCCGGTAATGCGGGAACACAGAGCGTTTAGATAATTGGGTGTTATAAGTAGCATTTCTGCATAATCGCGAACTTTGTGCTTTTTTGCAAAATGCTTTTCAATGAGTTGTATGAAATTTTGTACGGTTAGTGCCGCATTTTGATCTTTGGTATCTACCTGAGTGTACACATGATCGTAGAACCGCTTACAGTTAACCAAAAAAATGTTTAAATAAGAGCGCAATAATTTCAGATGGTCAGAAGTCCTACGCTGATGCTCATGGAGCATGGTATCGCAGATGCATTTCAGGTGCTCCATGCGTTCTTCGCTAAGGTCGACAAAAGGTTGAGGGGCACCGGGCTGGAAAAAAGGAAATTCAAGTAGATTGTTGTTGTTGTAGCGCAGGGTGAAAAACTCAGCGGTGAAGAAGATCAGGTAGCCTTTCAGATCGTTGTCTTCCTGCCAGGCGTGAATCTGCCCGGGAAACAGGAGGAATACTCTGGCTTTTTGTATAGCAAATGAATTGAAATCAATTAGCTGCTTGCCGTTTCCTTCTGTGGCCAAAAGGATCATATAATAATTGTGGCGATGGGGGCGCTGAAAAGTACCAACAGTTTCCACCATAAAATCTTCATAGCGAACGACATCAAAGGTCTTTCCCGCACGCCGAAAGGCATTACAGCGCAGGTTCTCAATGTTGAAAGATTTAGGTTTCATGCTCTTGCGATAGTACTTTTTACAAATGTACCGGCCGGAAAGCACATTTACATGGTGGGTTTTAGTTTTCTTGTGGTACTTTTTAGGGATTTGACTAATTTTATCTGGCAAGATGGGAGAGGGAATGGGCATTAGCGGGCATTTTTCCGGTTGCCGCGCCTTTTTTCTAACTCCTGATCAATCAATGCACCGACTTCTTCGTGATGACCATTTCCACGAAAGGCAAAACGCAGGAAAAATTGACCTAAAATAAAGACGAGGAAGGAAACGGGAAAAAGAACCAGCAAACAAACGCCCAGCAGGGACCAGTGTAGCGCGGAGGCCGCCATCCATAAAATCAGCCAGATGGGCGAAGTGGCAATCACGCGGATCAACAAGAGGTTGAACTGTTTAAAGAGCTGATGTTTTACCTGCCATTGGCCTTTCAGACGGATGAGTTGGGCCGTACTGAAATATTCTGCCCCTGTATCTGCTAAAAAGGACAGTTCATTCTCTGCGTGTTCCTCCAAATGTTGGAGCATTTGGTCCAAGTCGCGAGGCGCCATAGCTGACTACAAATTTGCTGAATATATTTATGTGCTGTAACGGCAAAACCCTGAGAATGTTGCTGCTATCATGAATCGTCCGATAGAGCACATCTCGAATAATCGCTAAGGGGCTGCCTTGGGTCATTCGTAAATCAATATAAATATTTTACAGGGTATGCCCTAATTTTACCCAATGATAGCACCGTAAACCTGATTCGGCCATTTAGACATCGTCCATTTTGATGTCTATGCGGTTGCGTCCGAGCTCTACCTCACCTTCTTTTTCTAGTTGCTTTAATAAGCGGGAAACGGCTTCCCGGCTGGCATTCAAGTCGTAGGCAATCTCCTGATGCGTGGCGTGAATCGTATGCGATTGGATAGCTTCCGCTTTTTTACGCAAGTACTCAAGCAGGCGTTCGTCCATTTTTTTAAAGGCAATGCTGTCAATAGTCTTGACCAGCTCCATCATGCGGTTATCATAGCTGCGCATGACAAAATTTTTCCAGCTCTGATAGCGCGACATCCAATCATCCATATACCGAATGGGAATGCCAATCATGGTGGTATCTTCTTCGGCTACTGTGCGGATTTGACTTTTTTTGTCCATCATGCAGCAGGTGAAAGACATGGAACAGGTATCGCCGGGCCGTAAATAGTACAGGAACAGTTCCTTACCTTCTTCATCTTCACGTACGACTTTGATAGACCCCTCTACGACCAGGGGAACGAGCTTGACGTAGCTGTCGATGTCCATTATAGTTTCGCCGGCATTGAAATGCAGAATGCGACCGACATTTGTAATTTCGTCCTGTAGTTCGGGTTCGGCAATTTGGGGGTAATACCGGCGCAGCAGGTTCATTATTTGCGGATTAGTGTCTTGCATGATTTGGTATTCAAAGGGTTATTATCTCGCTCCGTAGCGATTAGACAGGGATTGATTATCATCTTTGTCGATTACGCCGGGCCGATATTTCACATTTAGATTAATCCAGATAGAACGGGCCAAGCGAAAAATATACACGAAGAAAATGGCACATACGCCAATGAGGGCAGCAAACGACGCGGTGGTACTCCAACCAAATACCCAGTGGACGATAAGGACAAAGCCAATACAGAAAAAACCAGTAAATATATACGAAATAAACATAGCCCCGTAGTAGAAACCAGGCTCGGGCCAGTAGTCCTGCCCACACTGTGCACAGCGATCGGGCATGTCAAAGGGTTTGCGGTAGGAAAAAGTAGGCGTTTCGAAGAGTTTGCCCTCATGACAACGGGGGCAACGCAGTCCAAAAATAGCGTAGAGTGGATTTCCTTTTTTAAATAATCCCATATAACTAGTTCTTTTGAGCAACCAGGCGAGTCAGGTGTGCTTCTCCTTGGTGATAGGCACCCTCGCTCAGGTCTTCTGTTATTTGTTTGAGGTATTGAATGTCAAGTTTAGTAAAATCATTGCGCAGCAAATCCGCGGAATACAGCAGATCTACTTTTTTGGGGCCACCCGATTGTCGTTCCAGTTGGTCGGGGTGGAAGGCCTCCAGAATAATTCGTCCGCCCGGTCGCAGGGCATCTATCACCTTGCGGTGCAGAAAACTACGAAGGGGTGGCGGTACGTGTATAAAAAACAACCCAATTAGATCGTATTGTTCGGTCTTATAGGAGAAATTTTCGAGGGAAGACAAAGTGTAAGAAATGGTCACTCCTCGCATCTTAGCTAATTGTCGGGCTTTTTTTTGCGCGGAAGCGCTGAAATCAAAAGCCTCTACCGTCCATCCCTGCTCCGCAGCATAAACGGCGTTGCGCCCCTCTCCTTCGGCGGGAAAAAGCGCACGGCCGGCTTTTCCTATGGCGGCCATCTGCCGGCGAAAAAATGCGTTGGGCTGAGTGCCGTATACGTAAGGCTCCTGCGCATAGCGCTCGTTCCAAAATTCCTGCATTGTATCGTATTAAATATTTTGAAAAGTTTTGTCGAGAGCGTTTTTTCCTCCTTCCAGGTAGCAGGTAACCATAAACCCGGCTTCCATAATACGGGCACAGGCCATGGCTGACCGCTTGCCGGTATCGCAGTAAACGTAACAAGGCTGGTACATGTCTAAAGCGGCAATACCGTGGTCAAATTCATCGGTAAGAAAGTCGAGGTGGATGGCTCCGTCGAGCGGGGCAGTCTGCTTGAGCTCCTGCTGAGTGCGCACATCAAGGAGGATGGCACCCTGAGTGAGTGCCAGTTCAGCCATAAACAGCTCGGGGGGAAGGGCACGCAAATTAGTCATATGTATCTATGATCTTTTATTCATGCAATTAGGTAAAAAAAAGCACCCGGGGTGCTTTACATATTGCACTGGCAATTTTCCAGGCATTCAATGATCAGAGAGACGTCGCGTTCTTTGAGGGAATACATCATATTACGACCGTCGCGTTTGACACTGAGGATCCCCTTTAAACGCATATTTTGTAGGTGGTGCGAGGTGAGGGATTGTTCGCTGCCGAGCATCTCGCAGATTTCCGATACCGATAGCTTGGGATGCTGCTCGAGCAGGTGAATAATTCCCAGACGTAGTGGATGCGCTACCGTTTTTAGAATATACGCGATGCGCTCCAGCTTCTCTGCTTCTTCTTCTTTGAGAACACTCTTATTGGTATCCATATGGCCCGTTTATTTAAGTTAAATATCGAATGCTTGTTTCTGGGCAGTTTCTACTAGTCGGGTGCTTACCACCAGCTAAATAGGTCTTTTATTTCCTCTGTTTTAGGGGGAGATGTGTGCTGATGAGTGATTTTGCATAATCACTCTGATGTTGTTGTATCCATAAAAATAACAAAAAAAGAGTACAAAGGGGATAGGAATATTGTTTAGGTCGGTCAAGGAGGGCAGGTTCTGCCGGGATTCCCGGTATGCAGTACTAAAAACATATAGGCTTTAGCAAAAAATGCCAGAGCGAACAAAATGGGTAGAAACTGGTGCCCGAGGCGGGAGTCGAACCCGCACGCCCTAAAGGACACATGGCCCTCAACCATGCCTGTCTACCAATTCCAGCACTCGGGCTTTATTAGTAAACCATTTTGTTGATGCTCTGACATTAATTATTACTGGCGAAGAACGTTTTCTTCGAGCGGTGCAAAACTACATTATTTTGCCGATGCAAACAAGGCTATTGCTGGTTTTCAATCGTATTTTTGCGCAAGCGCTGTAAAAATGGCGACGCAAAAATAAAGTTCTGGAGGATCATATTATCACTGTTCAGTACTTCTGCTTTATTTCCGCGCCAGGCAAGCTTGCCTTTGTGCAATAAAACGATGTTGTCGCCAATCTCCATAACGGAGTTCATATCGTGCGTATTGATCACCGTAGTCATCTTATGTTCGTGGGTAATACTCAGGATAAGCTTGTCGATGAGGATGGCTGTTTTGGGATCTAGCCCAGAGTTGGGTTCATCGCAGAACAGGAATTTTGGGTTCATGACAATAGCCCGGGCGATACCTACGCGTTTCTGCATCCCACCACTGGTTTCAGAGGGAAAAAGGTCATTAACTCCTTCCAACTCAACGCGCTCCAGGGTTTGATTTACCTTGTTTTGCTTTTCTTTGCGAGTCATGTTGGTAAACATGTCGAGGGGAAATCGTACATTTTCTTCGACCGTGAGGGAGTCGAACAGAGCTGATCCCTGAAAAAGCATACCTACCTGCTTGCGCATTTCTTTAACCTGTCTCCGGTTTAGCTTGGAAAACTGGGTGTCGTCGTAGAAAATAGCTCCACTAGTGGGGTGCATGAGGCCTACGAGGCACTTCAGTAAGACGGTTTTACCCGCACCACTGCGGCCAATGATAAGATTAGTTTTTCCGGGATAAAACTCCGTACTGATTCCTTTCAGTACCTCATTATCTCCAAACGATTTATGTAGGTTCTCAGTCCGTATCATATTAGGTCAGTACAATTGCAATTACATAATCGGCAATCAGGATTAAAATATCACTAAAGACTACCGCGTTAGTGCTCGCTTTACCCAGTTCGATGCTGCCTCCTTTGACGTAATACCCCTGGAAACAGGAAATACTGGTTAACAGAAAGGCAAAGGTGACAGCTTTAACGAACATCATAAAGACGTTGTTGGAGTCAAAAAACGAACGTACGCCCTGCACATATTCTTCGCTCGACATATAGCCGGTCGGTACTGCCGCAATATACCCACCAATAACACTGACAAAGGCGGCAATCGCCACCAGCATTGGTATAACTACGAGCGCCCCGATCATCCGCGGCATGATGAGGTAGGATACCGTATTAACGCCCATAATTTCCATGGCGTCGATGTGTTCTTTCTGGCGCATTCCACCAATCTCGGCGGCCATATTAGAGCCTACTTTACCGGCTAGCACGAGGCAGGTAATGGTAGGGGCCAACTCGATAATGGTACTATCGCGTACAATATAGCCAATATAGTATACGGGTACGAGGGTACCGTCCAGCTGGTAGGCAAATTGTACAGCAGTTACGGCCCCGATAAAAAAGGCAATCAACACGACAATGACCAGGCTACCCACTCCGATATCATTCATCTGACGCATAGTCTCCTTGTAATACATGGAGGTCTTTTCCGGGCGGGAAAACGTCTTGCCCAGCATCATCAAGTAACGGCCAAAGGATTCAAGGAAATTTACTATGATCATAATTGTTATCTTCCGGTTGTGCAGCCTGACTATTTATTTATTTTGCCATTTCGGATGGCAAAAGTAGCGGAATTATACCGAAATGAAGTGGATTCAGGGAGGTAATGCTCTTCTGTGATCCCTCTTCAAATGATTTTCCGCATACCTCGGGGGTAATTTGCAACGCTTTGGGGTACGACTGTTCCAAACATTTAACGACCGGAAGAGTTGAGTGCCAGAAAGATATTCAGCGTTAAATAAAAAGGGAGACTGCCCATCAGAATTTTTGAGTACCACATTATGAAGCAACCACATGCACTTATTACCGGGGTAACGAAAGGCATCGGACATGCCATTAGTCGGCATTTGGCTGCTGCCGGATGTTGGGTGACGGGCGTTTCCCGCTCAGCACCAGCATTGACGCAGTGGCAACGGGAAATGACGGAGTCTTTTCCCGGCCTATCGTTCAATTTCCTGGTCGCTGACCTGGGCGACCAGGCATCGAGAGCAGACCTGATCGACCGGCTTCGTCAGGAAAATACTCCATATACTATCCTGGTTAATAATGCAGGTATTTACCTACGGGGCCCTTTATTGGAAGAGCCAGTCGAGCAGTTTGCACGGATGTGGCAGGTAAACGTACAGGCACCCTATGCGCTGATCCGGGCTTTGGTGCCGGGCATGGTCGAGCGAGAGATGGGGCATGTCTTCAATATTTGCTCGGTGGCTTCCCGGGACCCTCAGCCCGGAAGCGGCGCCTATTCCGCTACTAAAGCGGCCTTGTATAATCTGACGCGGTCGCTGCGCGCAGAATTACGGCAGCAAAAGGTTAGTGTAACGGCAATCTTACCGGGGCAGACCTGGTCGGCTTCCTGGGATGGGGTAAGTCTTCCTGAGCATCGACTCATGCAGAGTGACGATATTGGGGCCGCGGTTGTCCATGCCTGGCGACTGGCACCTTCGGCGGTAGTGGAGGAAATTACTATGCGGCCGCAGCAGGGCGATTGGTCACCTGATTGACGAGCAAGTTAAGGATAGTAGAAGACCATAAAATATTTTTAGAAAAGTTCTATACGTAAAGATTACGCAGACTATGAAAATTATCATTACGGGCGCCAGCCGGGGCATTGGCTATGATACCGCTCTGGCCCTGGCCGAAGATGAACAGCACCACGTATTAGCCATTTCGCGTAACAGCGTCCGGCTTGACGACTTGAAATCAGAAGCCCATCGGCGTTACGGATACGATCATATCGATACCCTCTCATTTGATTTGACCGACCCGGATTGGGCTAAACTGGCCGTTGCGGTGCGCAAGCTGGGGGGCGTTGATATTCTGATCAACAATGCCGGCCTTCTGATCAATAAACCTTTTGCGGAATTGGACGCTGCCGATTGGCAGCGGCTCTTTGCCGTCAACTTTTTCTCTGCGGTGGAGATGATTAAACACCTGCTGCCGGAGTTTCGGCGTGCCGACCAACCCCATATTCTCAACGTTAGCAGTATGGGCGGGTTTCAGGGCAGTAGTAAATTCCCCGGCCTGACAGGATACAGCACCAGCAAAGCCGCCCTGTCCAATTTGACCGAGTGCCTGGCTGAAGAATTTAAAAATGATGGAATAGCCGTGAATTGTCTGGCACTGGGGGCAGTACAAACGGAAATGCTCAACGAGGCCTTCCCGGGCATGCAAGCACCGGTATCCAGTGAGCATATGGCTGATTTTATGGCGTATTTTGCCACCCGTGGGCACGCATTTTTTAACGGGAAGGTGTTGCCCGTCAGCGTATCTACTCCGTAAAATTGTCTGCAGTCTTAAGTGCGGGCTTATTTTTTTACCAGAAAAATCAATATGTCTTCCAACGATAAATCCTTTACGTCGTATCGTGGACTGCGGTATACCCCGGCGGATATGCTTAACCGGTCCCGTTCGTTTTACCAGCTACTGGAGGAACGCCGGAGTTTAAGGATGTTTTCCGATAAAGAGGTGCCGCTACAGGTTATGGAAAATATTATTATGGCGGCATCAACAGCGCCTTCGGGAGCACATAAGCAGCCCTGGAGTTTCTGTTTGGTAAGTAACCCTGGCCTGAAAGCAAAAATCCGAAAAGCCGCCGAAGCGGAAGAATACGAAAACTACCACGGTCGCATGTCGGAGGAATGGCTGGCTGATTTGCAACCTTTTGATACAAATTGGCATAAACCTTTTTTGGAGACAGCACCTTATTTGATCGTTCTTTTTAAGAAGGCCTATGACCTGGACGACGATGGCCAGAAATCCAAAAATTACTACGTCAACGAGTCGGTGGGGATTGCTGCCGGTTTTTTACTGACTGCTATCCATTATGCGGGATTGGTAGCCCTGACGCATACACCCAGTCCCATGAACTTTTTGCGGGATATTCTGGAGCGTCCGGCCAATGAGCGACCCTTTCTGTTGATTCCGGTAGGCTACCCTGCGAAAGATGCGAAAGTACCCGTTTTGGAGCGTAAATCGAAGGAAGACATCTTGTTCTATTACGGTACGGAAGAGGAATAGTGGTGAACACGGATGAGATACGCATCGTTTATTATGAAATAGAAGCTATTCTAAAGTATTTTTTAAGATGTACTCGCTAGACGTGGTTGGACAAAGCCCAAAGCACTTCGTGAGTAGTATAGCTTCTGGATATTTCCAAATCCAAACTCCAAGTCTCTGCCTATGTGCACGGTGACCTATGTTCCGCAGGGAGCGAATCAGTATATTCTCACAACCAACCGGGATGAAGCACCGGGGCGTTCCCCTAAAGGCATTGAACAGGAGAAGTCTCTTATCTTTCCCCGCGACACCGGGGCCGGTGGCACCTGGGTGGCAGCCGGGGCCGATAATCAACTGGTTTGCTTGCTCAACGGTGCCTTTGAGCTACACGAGCGGAACCCGCCTTACCGGATGTCCAGGGGGCTGATGGCCCTGGCGTTTTTTTCGTACAAAACGGCAACGGATTTTTTTGAGCAATTCGATTTTGCTAATATTGAGCCATTTACCATGGTTATTTTTGATCGGGGTAAATTGTATGATTATCGGTGGGACGGCAAAAAGCAGTATATTAGCCGGCTAAATGAGCAAGAAAGATACATTTGGTCATCAGCAACCCTTTACGAGCCGACGGTTCGCAAACAGCGAGAGCATTGGTTCCGGCAATGGGAAGCCGAAGGTCAGTACCATGCCGAAGCTATCCGTCAGTTTCATACTACTGCCGGTACCGGCGACCCCTGGAATGACGTTATCATGAACCGCAACGAGGTGGTGCGCACGGTAAGTATTACGCAGGTAATCAAACAAAAACATGCTGTATCTATGAATTATTACGACCTGCTGCGGTCGGGGTTCGATACGGCCCAAATTAATTTGGAAGGTGAAAAAGTGGTGGAATCAACTTAAGCAACGTCCTGGTTTAATCAAACTGTTGAACTGGGAATACTGGCCCTCCGCGGCCTTTTACTGGCCAATGACCATTGCCGGACCCCTTATGGCCTTGCGCGCCAAGCATCCGTGCTTTTTCACGGCTGCCAACCCGGCGCTGCACGCAGGAGGGGTGGGAATGGAGTCGAAGTTTGAAACATTAAACCTGCTGCCAACCGATTACCAACCCAAATCCATCCTGGCCCGGCCGAATGACCCTTTCGAGATCATTGAGCGCCGCTTACTCCATGCGGGCATCACCTTCCCGTTGATTGCCAAGCCGGATATCGGATACCGCGGTTTTCTGGTACGAAAAATTGATAATGCCGCTGATCTGGATAGTTATTTACGCCGCTATAATATTGATTTCATTATTCAGGAATTTCTGGATTACCCCGAGGAGGTTGGCATCTTTTATTATCGGTTACCCAGCGAGCGCCGCGGTAAGGTGATTTCGCTGACGCTAAAAGAATTTCTCTACATCTCGGGCGACGGGCATTCCACGGTGCGGGAATTGATTGAACAAAAGCCCCGGGCCCTCCTGCAATTGGAAGACCTGGAGGAGAGTCAGCCGGAAATCCTCTCTCAAATACCCGAATTCGGGGAAAAAGTACCCCTCAGTGTGATTGGTAATCATTGTAAAGGAACCCAATTCCTCAACGGTAATCAGTTCATTGATGAGCAGCTTAACGATACCATTGACCGCATCAGCAAAACGATTGATGGGTTTTACTACGGCCGCTTTGACGTAAAATGTCAAAGCCTGGAGGCTTTAAAAGAAGGACGCGACTTTAAGATTATTGAACTAAATGGAGCCTTCTCAGAGCCTACGCACATTTATGATCCCAGCCGTAGCACCTACTGGGAAGCACTGACCACTATTGTCAGGCACTGGCGTTTGGTGCGTCGGATTGCGGAAGCAAATCACGAGAAGGGAGTACCGTTCATGCGGTTGTCTGATATGGTGGCGGAGCTAAAAGCCCTGAAAAACTACCACCGTAAAATTAAATCGGCTCTTGAGCACGACGAAGTAGTGCGTAAGCAGCGCTTAGCGCTCAGTACCCGCCGTTAAAACCTGGTCGGCAACACCGCGTCCGCGGTACACGTGCAGGGCGACCCCCAGGGTAGGCGGTGTGAGCGCAGGAGTTTCCGTATTCACTTTATACAGGTCTTCCCATTTTTCCATTTCGGTTGGCGTAAAATAGACCGTTTGGGCGGAAGCCGGAAAATCTAAAAAGACCAGATCATCTTGCCGGTAGCGAATGGTCGCCTTTAGATAAGCGTCCGTCTGCGGGCGCTTGCGGGCGATTTTCTTGATGCCTAGTGATTGGTTGTTTTGCTGTAACTCGACAAAGACGCGTTGTCCCTGACGTACCGGAAAAGATACTTCTGCTTCCTCCGGCAAATTCACCGGCAGATAAATACCCCGATAGCTTTCTTGTGGCTGTATTAGCGGCGCCGTGGCCCGGTACATTTCCCCTTTTTGTACAACGACTTGTTTGCGTTGAATTAAATAAAAGGGGAAGCCGAGGTATAACATACACAACAAGCCAAACAAGCTCCATTTCCAACGTTTCGTCATAAGCATTGCATAATAGGCTGCTACGCCCGGCAAACTATACCGGGCGCAGCAGTATGGTATCTATCGAATCATTATTTTTTGTGACCAGTACCCCTGAGCGCTTTCGAGCTGCAGGACGTAAATGCCACTGTGCAGGTTGGACAAGTTAAGCTGCATTTGTTGCTGCTGGGTGGTCCAGTTTTTCAATATACGCCCGTTCAGGTCGATTAGTCGCAGTTGTCCATTGGCCGGCAGTCCCTGTACCTGTAGGTAATTGGTAGCCGGGTTGGGCCACACGCGGACGGGCATTTGGTAGCGCTGGTTGGTGCTGGTGGTAATCTCCCGATAATTCCCAAAGAAGAAGATGGTACTTACCAGGGCCGGCGTAATACACTCCCGGTGATCAGCTGTTGCACTTAGGTCGGAAGACACCAGGTCTGTCGCACCATTAGCCTGCATCACCGAGTCGGCCAGTACACTATTCCTAAAAGGCACCTGATCGTCTCCTTCACAGTAGTAAATGCGGGTAGGTACCTGTGGCGCCCAGTCGTAGGTGTCATTATCGGCGAGAGCTACTCGCATGGGGTGATCAGGATTATCGGTGATCGCCGCAATGATGCTATCCTGCAACATGAATTTGGTGACGGAAGCGCCCTCGCGCGCAATTAGCGTATCGATCAGGCGTGCGTTGAGGTCAAATAAACCCACCTCACCGCGGTAGAATTCCCGGCACATATCGGCATAAGGCTGCTTGATGTATTCCCCCAGGTCGTCGTAAAGACCATATACTTCATTGTACGACATCAGGGTGTAGGGGGCATAGGCCACCGTACCGTAAGGCTGATCACTCACGATAAGGTCGTACATGACCCCGGAGATGCTATACGGCCCCGAAAGGTGCGTAGCGGCGGTGACGGGGAATTCATCACTGTAATCGGCCTGCAGGTCGCGGTGCAATGCCTGCACGGCGTGTCCTCCCTGTGAATATCCGGTAAGAAAGAGCTGCCCATTGAGGGTGACGTCAGCGCTTTCGGCATCAAATTGCTGCATGGCATACATCATATCGATGGCAGCGGACGATTCGGTCGCGGCGTGTACATAAGGGTGAAAACCACGTGCTTCGCCCAGTCCTAGCATGTCGGGTGCGATGACGGCATAGCCCAAAGCGCCGAAAATACCGGCGAGCTCCCAACCTCCGCGAATGTTGGAGGGGACATCGTCCGGCCCGTCAACGGTGCCGTGCTGTACGACCATCATAGGCACTTGTACGTTTTCCAGCTGAGGCAAAACCATAAGGCCGGATGCGGTATCGGTGCGGCCCTCAATATCGGGCGTCGTATACAGCACTTTGTACAGGTCGATGCCGTTCTCAGCAAACAGCTGGAAGTCGGACGGCAATTCAGATTGGGCGACGCCTTGTAAAAAGGTCACCTCGATTAGTTCCTGTGCTTGCGCCGTTCGGGAGGCAAACAGGGTAAGGCATAGAAAAAAACTGGTGTAAAAAAATGCTTTCATAAGTTGCTTTTGAGTGATTTAGGGATGAAAACTGCAGGGCGCTCATTAGGCTGACCCTGTACAATCTTTTGACAAGATCATCTTGATTAATGGTATTTTATGATTTCTGTTTCAGAAAGCTACGCTTTTCCAGCGAAAAATCGATAAAGGGTAAGCTGTCTTTCAGTTTAGCAATTTTATCGAGTTGCTTGCGCAAAAAATGCTGATGACTGGGGGTGGCAGGGTGGAGTGGCCGGTGCTGACTTGCCGAGACCACCCCCTCAATGGCTTTTAGAAGATGGTGCTGTTGTGGATCGAGCAGGGTATTGATCCATTTTTCCCATACGTAGTCAATAGTGACCTGGGAAGGATGGACGAGGTCGCGGGCATAAAAGCGATAATCGCGCAATTCGTCGAGTACAATTTCGTAAGCCGGAAAATAGTGCACAAAGGGCAATGCGGAGCAAAGTTGATCCGCTGCCAGGATCAACGCTGCTTTGGAGCGCTGCGAGTCGATGAGGCCGTCGCGTAGGTAGCGAACCGGACTGACGGTAAGTACTACCTGCATCTCTGGATTGTGCTGCTTCCAGGCAGATAATTCGCTTTGCAAGGACTCCACCATAGCTGCCACGGATAACCGCTGCCGGACAAATAAATGAGGGGGCTGCTTGTGGCAATTGGCAACTATTTGCCCGGTACTTTTATAGGTCCAGGCGTGGGCTGTACCGAAGGTGATGAGTAACCAGTGGGCCCGCTGCAGTTTTTCCCGGCCGCGTTGTGCATCGGTACGAATATGCTCGAGGGTAGCCTCCGGGGTAGGCGCTGCATAACGACCGTGATGGTCAAAACTAAACCAGAGCTCTTTTCCCTGTATGAGGTCCTCAGCCTGATACGAATATCCGGTACGCATGCGTTCCAGGGCCTTTACTATAGACAGTGGGTTGTAGAGAATACCAAAAGGATTGACAAGGGGAGCAAATTTAGCTTCCGCTAAACGATGCCCCATATGCTCGGCAAAACACGAGCCCAGAGCAACGATCGACTGCCCATATTGCAGGTCGTTGGAATAAGCAGGAATAGAAACGGACGTTTGCCAGTGTGAAGCCATAAACTGTTTTTTGCGTAAGCATAAAGATAAGGTACTACAGATGAAGTGGAGTGACATTGCCAAAACCACTTATACCAGGACTTTTTATTCAGGAATCATCGGTACCCGACAAGCTAAGTTAGCAAGCAAAATCACAGTACTTAGCATCATCACAGCCCAGGTGCTTAATTAGAACAGCAGGCTGGTTGAGCGAAAGAATAGTAATCCTTTACCGCATTTTTTCATGCAACAACGCCAAAAATTAGTAAATTCCCGGAACGTTCCCAAGCGCTTTTATTATGGGCATTTGGGTATTCTTTCATGATGCCGTCGCGTCAATCGAATAAATTACATGGGCCTTTTAGACCGCCTTTTTGGTAAGGATACGGATGATAGTCCCCAACCCGACATTCGGTTTGGGCGCTATACCGATTCCTACAAACGTCCTGAAAACTATGAGGCCTGGGATAAATCACTGCGCGCCTTTGAAAATGAAGATTACCTCACCTGCTATCGGCAGTTCTTTGCTTATCTGCGCGATGAAAGCGAAGATAACGTGCACGTGGAAGAAGAAGGGGAGGGGATTCGCTTCGAGCTATATCAGGGGTCAAAGAAGATCTGTGGGTTTGCCGATGCATCAAAACTAAAAGCGGAGGCGCGCATTGCCTATTCCCAGCAGATGAATGTCGCTTTTTTACGCCGCCTGATTGAAAAAAATTTCAGCCTCAAATACAGTCGGTTTGCCCTTGATGATTCGGATAACATCACGATCGTCTTCGATACCTATACTTTAGATGGGTCGCCCTATAAGTTGTACTTCGCCCTCAAAGAATTGGCGACCAACGCCGACAAACAGGATGATCTTCTTCTGGAGGAATTCGACGCGCTGATTCCGGTTGAAAATGATCACTTACAGGAATTGAGCCGGGAAGAGAAGGAAGCAAAGTATCAATATCTGACGGATGAAATACGCAAAGCTTTGCATCTGTTAGAGAATGGTGCGCTTAGTCTGGAAAAATACCCCGGCGGCTATGCGTATGTTTTTCTGCATTTACTCTATAAGCTTGATTACCTGACCAAGCCAGAGGGGAATACGATGGAAACGCTGGAGCGATTGCATCGCAAGTATTTTGCGAAAGACAAAAAATCGACCCTGGAAAAGGTTCAGTTGATTGGGAAGGGCTTACGCAAGCTGACTGATCGCCCCAAAGCCGATTTTTTTAACGAAATGTATCAGGTGCGATCCACCTTCGGTATTACCACGCCGGTTAATCATGACCGGGTAGTCGGCTTTATCGATAGTGAGGTGTCTAATATGGATTGGTACAATGAGAATGGCCACGAAGAGATAGCGCTCTCGATTCCGGGGTATATTGTAGGGTATTGTCTGTTTAATTACGCTATACCCAAGCCCGATCGCGACCTTTTCCATCTTTTTTATCAGATTACAGAGGCCGATTTTTTCCGGAGCCTGGGCTTTGCCGTTCCGTATACGGAGTCTACATCCGGTGAGCTTAAAAAGCGGGCTATTCGCAAGGGGATTCAGGCCATTGTCAATGATAACCGGGATCAGTTCCCTGGTTTGAATCCTAACCTAAGCATTCTGGATTTTTCCACCCGGCCTAATTTTGCACGCTCTTACCTGCGGATGCTCCGCACCCTCGACCTAACGAGAGCAAGGTGAGTAGGACGCGTTCACTATCTCGTATTTTCGAAATAGAGGAAATACCTCTCCGTAATCGCGACACGATTTACCTATTTGATAATGCGAATTACGACGTTGCCGAAGATTACATCACGGACGTAGCTATGCAGGTTGATAATGTTACTGAAGGAGTTCAATTGGAGCTGTATCAGAACGTACCAAACCCATTCGTGGAAGAGATACGTATCGGATTCTTTTTGCCGGAAGGCGGAAAAGCCAAACTCATCCTCCGCGATGTTCAGGGACGTATTGTACGGATTATCGAAGGTGATTATGCACCTGGTTATAATGAGGTACGCGTCGACCGCGGCCAACTGCCCGCCAGTATGCTGAACTACACGCTACTGCAAGATGGTGAAATTCGTACACGTACAATGTTGCTAAAACGATAGTGTTATCAATTCCCGGGGTAAATCCTTCGTTTGCAAGGATCACTTTGGGTCTTTTTTAGTACAAAAGTTCAAATAAATAGCATGTATTGATGCAACGAATTTATGCTCCCTTGCAGGGAGTAAAAAATATAGATTAGAACTCACTGTATTGAGGCCCCGGGCTTTTTTTATGGGGCACTAACTCAACGTGGCGTTTGTCTGTATCCTACACGCGCATACGCATGTATCCGCTAAAAGTGGATGAGCAAAGCCAAACGACTTCTTGAGTAGTACAATGGGTGGGGCATAAAACCTGGCGGACTTTTAGTGTATTCCCTTAATGACACTTGAAGTAATCAAAGGGTTCCTTACAATCCAGGCACTTGTACATGGCTTTGCAGGCGGTCGAGCCAAACTGAGCGATCAGTTCCGTATGTTGGGAGCCACAATGGGGACACTCTGGCTTGGGGCTTTCGCCAAAAAGAGCGCCTTTATCCGCAGTACCCTCAACCGGTGGTGCAATGCCGTATTCCTTAAGTTTTCGCTTCCCCTCTTCGCTCATCCAACTGGTCGTCCAGGCCGGACTAAGTACCGTCGTGACTTTGAGCGGATCAATGCCGTTCTCTTGTAACACTGAGCGGATATTCACTTCAATCATATTCATGGCCGGACAGCCAGAATAGGTCGGGGTAATGATCACTTCCGTGAGCCCATCATCATGGATCTTTACATCGCGTATGATGCCCAAATCAATGACCGTGAGGACAGGGATTTCCGGATCAGCTACTTGTTGTAAAAGATCCCATACATCTTGTTTGGTTAGGGTAGCCATAGTTTTGGTTTTACTACAAATATAACCAATGATGTAGGATGAGGTTGAGGGAGTAAGGCCAGAGATGGAAATTTTAGACTCAGAAATTAGGCTGAAAACCAACCGGGATTGAGCCTCAGCAGGTAGGTTGCGGGATTTATTGCTGATCAGGCGATTTTCATCGCGTTCCTCCGGCCGCACTTGCAGGGCTATAGCAAAGAGAGCTAAATCACTGGGGAAATTATATAGTATAGCTTGTTAACAGCGATTAATAAGAATCAGCTTCGCTTTCTGAATACCCAGGTTTGGTGCTACCTGCGGTTGGCCGGTGAGTAGCTTTCGTAGGGCAAAAAAGGACCAATCGTTCGGGTCTTTCTCGTATTCGCTGTATCTTTTGCACGAAAAAAATAAAAATTATGATACAGACGAAACCATGGCTACTTCTAGCAGCCCTTCTTTTGCTTGGCCTGCAACTACCCGGGCAATCTCTCAATATGGATTTATTTGCGCAGATGAAAGCCCGCAACATCGGTCCGGCCGGGATGAGCGGCCGGGTGACGGCCGTCGACGTAGTGCGGGAAAATCCTGATATCATTTACATTGGTACGGCTTCCGGTGGGGTATGGAAATCGGAAAGTGGAGGTACAGACTGGGCGCCGCTTTTTCAGCACGAAAAAGTAGCCTCCGTTGGTGCTATCGCCATCAACCCCAATAACCCCAACGACATTTGGGTAGGAACCGGCGAAGGCAATCCCCGTAACAGCCTGACTAGCGGCTACGGCGTCTATCGAAGTCTGGACGGCGGTGATACCTGGACGTTCAAGGGGCTGGGCCCCACGCGCCATATTCATCGCATTATCATTCACCCCGACGATCCGAATACCGTGTGGGTAGGCGCTATTGGCTATCCCTGGGGTGAACATCCCGAGCGGGGTGTTTACAAGACGGCTGATGGGGGCAATACCTGGCAACATACGCTATATATTAATGAAAAAACCGGATGTGCCGACCTGGTCATCGATCCTACCAACCCCAATAAACTTATTGCTGCCATGTGGGAACACCGCCGCTGGCCCTGGTACTTCAATTCGGGAGGTCCGGGATCGGGCATGTACGTCTCCTGGGATGGTGGAGAAACCTGGACCCAAAAAACCAGTAGCGATGGTTTGCCCTCCGGCGAGCTGGGGCGTATCGGGTTGGCTATCGCGCCCTCTATGCCGGACCGGGTCTACGCCCTGGTCGAAGCCGAAAAGACTGGTTTATATCGCTCAGATAACGGTGGTAAATCGTGGTCGCTGGTAACTACAGAAAACATCGGAGGACGCCCTTTCTATTACGCAGATTTGTTCGTTGATCCGAAAAATGAAAATCGCCTCATCAATGTACACTCGCGTGTTGATATTAGTCAGGATGCCGGAAAGACGTTTGAGCGTTTTATCCCGACCAGCTTGATTCATGTAGATAACCACGCCTTTTATATTCATCCTGACGATCCGTCATTCATGATTGATGGCAACGATGGTGGGCTGGCCATTACTCGCGATGGGGGTGAGACATGGGATTTTCCCGAAAATTTACCCCTGGCTCAGTTCTATCATATTCGGGTGGATGATGCTGTACCCTATCATGTCTACGGTGGGCTACAGGACAATGGCTCCTGGCGGGGTCCTTCGCAGGTGTGGCGACGTAAAGGCATTCGCAACCTGTACTGGAACCGCATTGGCTACGGCGACGGCTTCGATGCCGCTCCGGATCCGCTAAATCCGCGCTACGGTTATTCGCTGTCGCAAGGTGGTAACTTGTTGCGCTGGGATTTGGAGACCGGTGCTATGCAGTCCGCCAAACCCTATCTGGCCGATGGTCGCGACCTGCGCTTCAACTGGAATGCGGCCCTGGCCATAGATCCGCACGACCAAAAGACGATTTATTTGGGGAGTCAATACGTGCTAAAGAGTGAAGACCACGGTAAGAGTTGGACGGCTATCTCTCCTGATCTGACCACCAACGATACCACGAAGCAGCAGCAAGAAACTACGGGTGGTTTGACCTTTGATAATACCGGGGCCGAATTGCATACCACGCTTTTGGCGATCAGCCCCAGCCCGGCGGAGAAAGGTGTATTGTGGGTTGGCTCGGATGATGGCCTGGTCCACATTACGCGCGACGGAGGAGAAAACTGGACGAATGTTACGGACGGCCTTTCCGGATTACCGGCAGGTGCCTGGATCAATCAAATCCACGTAACGGATCGTGCCGGGGAGGCCCTGGTGGTGGCCAATGATTACCGGCGCGACGACTGGACACCCTACCTGTACCGCACACGTGATTATGGACAATCCTGGACCCGCCTCGTCGATGAAGATCAAATCTGGGGCTATTGCCTCTCGGTAATTCAGGATCCGGAGGTGCCGAATTTACTGTTCCTGGGAACAGAATTCGGCCTTTACGTGAGTATAGACGACGGTGATAACTGGACCAAGTGGGATCAGCATTACCCCACGGTATCCACTATGGATATGGCCCTGCAGGAACGCGAAGCAGACCTGGTGCTGGGTACGTTTGGCCGGGCGGTTTGGATTCTTGATGACATCCGCCCCTTGCGTACTATTGCTCGCCTGGGTATGGAAGAAGTATTGGCCAAAGACGTGCATGTCTTTACTGCGCCACTGGCATATTTGGCCCACATGGGCGAACCCAACGGCTACCGCTCGACGGGGCATGGGCTCTTCATGGGCGAAAACCGTCCCCAGGGTGCTCTGTTAAGCTACTACGTAGCCGCTCCGGATAAAGGCAAGAAAGCAAAAATAGAGGTACTCGATGCAGAAGGTGCGGTTATTCGTACCCTTTACCACCAACCCGATACGGGCATCAATCGCTTTACCTGGGACCTCACCCGGAAGGGAGTACGCTATCCTTCTCGCTCCAAGCCAGATAATGCCGAGTACGAACCGGGCGGACGGGAAGTACTACCGGGCACATATACGGTGCAGGTTACCTATGGCGACCACAGCAGCCAAAGCGAAGTCAAAGTACGCATGGATCCGAATATTCCGCTTACGCAAAATCAGCTTGCGCAAAAAGCGGAGCTCCTCGACGATTTTGCCGCCCTGACGGCGAAAGTTACGGAGCGGGCCGACCGTATTCGGCAAGCGCAAAGCGACCTCAAGCGGGTACAGGAACTAGCGAAAGCGCACGACCACGAGGAGTTGCTGACACAGGGTAAGGCGCACCGTAAAGAACTAAAGAAGTTGCTGGAGATGATCGTTGGCCCGCAGGATGTGCAGGGCATCTACCGCGACCCCAACACTCTGACGAGCATCCTATCCACACCAGGACGACTCTTGCAGGGTATGCTCTTCGAGCCGACGCCCTCACAAAGGGCCGCCATCGATAATGCGCGAGACGAGATCATGCCTGGACTGGAGGCTATCGACGCCTATTTCAACGGCCCCTGGGCTGAGTTGAAGGAAGAGGTGGCGCAGGCAGACTTGTCCGTGATCAAATAGAACCATAGAATAATGGCCCGAGGAACCCCGGCTCTCCAGTAGGAGGACCGGGGTTCCTCACGTATTGTCCCCTTTGGTTGAGTTCAAAACGCAAAATTGCCTTATTCGCCGGAGCAACTAGCCGGTAGGTAGGCCCATGCTTAGAAGCCATCTCAAAATCTTACTTTTCGCCATCAAAAACATTTTTGAGATGGCTTCTGGAAGTTTACCGCGAATAAGCTATTATTCCACGGGGCGTAAGACCAGGGTATAAAGATTGGAGTTCCCAAACGGCCAAAAAAATCAGGTAACCTCTGACAACAGGCTCCCGTAACGCGCAACCTCCTGCCCTTTTTGTATATTACCCTGACCAAAACGAACCAAAAAACATGGAAGAAAATATTTTATTCCACCAGGAAAATAATGTAGGCCACATTACCCTTAATCGCCCGGATGTCTTTAACAGTTTTAACCGGGAAATGGCACTCAATCTGCAAAAGGCGCTCAAGCAGTGCGAAGAAGATCCCGGGGTGAGAGCTATTCTGCTGACCGGTAACGGCAAGGCATTCTGTGCCGGGCAGGACTTAAAACAGATGACGGGCGATAATCCGCCTTCTTTTCCCACGGTATTGAATGATCAGTACAATCCCATTGTGCGCCAACTGCGGGGAATTCCCCTGCCGGTGGTTTGCCTGGTCAACGGTGTGGCTGCCGGAGCGGGAGCAAATATCGCCCTGGCCTGCGATATTACCCTGGCTGTAGAATCCGCTTCTTTTATACAGGCATTCAGTAAGATCGGCCTCATTCCGGACAGCGGCGGAACCTTCACCTTACCCCGCCTGATTGGTTGGCAACGGGCGGCAGCTTTAATGATGACGGGCGATAAAGTGCCGGCTACTGAGGCTGCTGCAATGGGAATGATTGCCCGGGTGGTAAACGATAAAGATGGGGTAGCAGAAGCTACTGCGCTGGCTGAAAAACTGGCTAAAATGCCGACCAGGGGGCTGGCGTTGACTAAGCGTGCGCTGAATTATTCCTTCGATAGCGATATGGAGAAACAATTAGCCATCGAAACAGAATTGCAGGACATAGCTGGTCGTACCCACGATTATCAGGAGGGGTTGCAGGCTTTTATTGAAAAACGGAAACCAGAGTTTAAAGGCGAATAACGTATGCCCGATGATCCACAACATACCCGGCCACAAGTACAAAAGGGGGTCGCACAGCCCGGTAACTTAAATCCTGCACTGCGACAACGCAAAGTACGCAAACCTCCCACTACCAACGAATACGTCGAAGGGATTCGCCGGGGTGATCGCGTCCTGTTGAGCCGGGCTATTACTTTAATTGAAAGCAAACTGGACGAACACCGGCAACAGGCCAAAGAGATCATTGAGGCCTGTTTGCCGTTTAGTGGGCAGTCTATTCGCCTGGGTGTCACCGGGTCGCCGGGGGTGGGAAAAAGTTCTTTTATCGAAGCCTTGGGCGGCTATCTGACAGCGGGGGAACATCGCCTGGCAGTACTGGCCATTGATCCCAGTAGCCAGGTAAGCCATGGTAGTATTTTGGGCGATAAGACCCGGATGGGAAAATTATCCACCAGCGACCGGGCCTTTATCCGGCCTTCTCCGGCGGGAGACTCCCTGGGAGGTGTTGCCCGCAAAACAAGGGAAACCATTATTCTCTGTGAAGCCGCCGGCTACGATACCATTATTATCGAGACTGTGGGGGTGGGGCAGTCAGAGATTGCGGTCCATTCGATGGTCGATTTTTTCCTGCTGCTATTATTGCCGGGCGCCGGCGATGAGTTGCAGGGGATTAAACGCGGTATCGTGGAAATGGCCGATTTGGTCGCCGTCAATAAAGCCGACGGAGAGCGGCTGCAATTGGCTAAACGCGCCCGTCAGGAATACCGCAATGCCCTGCACCTCTTTCCGCCCAAAGCAAGTCAATGGATTCCACAAGTTGTTATTTGTTCTACCTTGAGCGGCCTGGGAATTGATGAAATCTGGCAGTTAGTACAGGAATACCTGGTATCCACCAAAGAAAATGGATACTTTGATCAGCGCCGGCGTGAGCAGGCTCGCTATTGGTTGGAGGATACCATAAAACGTCAGTTGCAATACTTGTTTTATCATCATCCGGGGGTACAGTCCCGCCTGTCCGCGATTCAGCACGCAGTCGTTTCCGGCCAGATGTCTTCCTTTAAAGGAGCGGAAGAATTGTTGGACTTATTTGCGAAAGATCCCTCTGAGAAATGAATTAGTCGTTTATTTAGTGGGGTTCCTCGTAATTTGTAGCTGAAATGCCATCTAATGTGTTTATCAATGGTGGCGAATCTATAAGACTCAAAATATCAAAACAATGAGAAATCTGACCTTAGCGATTGTACTGATCATTCTGGGATTGGTTATCCTGGTGCCCGGCTGTAATTCGTACAATAAATTCGTCGAGCTGGACGAAAATGTAGAAAATGCCTGGAGTAAAGTCGAATCGGACTATCAACGCCGTGCCGACTTAATTCCCAACCTGGTAAATACCGTAAAGGGCGTTGCTGACTTCGAGCAGGAAACGCTGACTGCCGTCACGCAGGCACGCGCCCGGGCTACCAGCGTTAATGTCGATCCGAGCAACCTGACGCCCGAAAAGCTGGCCGAATTCCAACAAGCACAGGGGCAACTGTCCCAGTCATTGGGCCGCCTTCTGGTTTCTGTCGAACGCTACCCGGAGCTCAAGGCGAATCAAAGTTTTCTTGAGCTACAGGCACAATTAGAAGGAACGGAGAACCGTATCAAGGTAGCGCGTAACAATTATAACGATGTGGTAACCCAATACAATAAAGCTGTGCGGCGCTTTCCCAGTAGTTTGTTCGCCGGCATATTCGGCTTTGATCGCCGCGCTCAATTTGAAGCGGAAACGGGGGCCGATCAGGCTCCGGACGTAAATTTTGAATAGATGATCATGCGGCCGGTAGGGAGAAATGCCGGCCGCCATCCCAAACCGACCCTATATGAAACGCTTTTTTAGTCCCGGAGAAGAAAAAGAAATACTAAATGCCATTCGGCTTGCGGAAAGCCGTACCTCCGGAGAAATTCGCGTACACCTGGCCAATCAAATCGAGCAGGGCCTTATGGTCGATGCTGCCGAGGTCTTTGACGACCTGGGAATGTCCAAAACGGCTGCCCGTAATGGGGTGTTGATTTATCTGGTACCGCTGGCACACCGGTTTGCTATTCTGGGCGATCAGGGTATTAACGAGGTGGTGCCTGAGGGGTTCTGGGACGATGTACGTGACTTGATGCAGCAACACTTTCGCCAACGCGAGTTTGCCGAAGGAATTATCGCTGCTATTAGACGCGTCGCTGAAAAGTTGGCCGCCTATTTTCCGCATCAGGGTGAAGCTGATGAAAATGAATTACCGGATGATATATCCTACACCTAACTCGCTCTTAAGCGTCTAACAGCACTGCTACCTGAACCCGGAGGCCTGTTTATCCAAAAAGCGGCATCCTTGTCGTGATAGGGAATGTCAGAATATAAATATACTCCACTGGGGATAATCGGCTGTAAACAAACCGTTTTACGTGATACTCAATACCCGATACCATTATCTAGAAGTCCTCAGGTTGAAACGGCCATACATCTAATGTCTAGCTTCTAGTCTCTAATATCAACACCATGCATATCCGTAACATAATATTCTTTGTTCTGCTTTCTTTGCCACTGCTTGCGCAAAAAAGCATACCGCCGAAACCCAATACCCTGGTAAACGATTACGCGGGTATCCTGCAGCCTTCCCAACGCGAAGCGTTGGAGCGTAAACTGGTAGCCTATGACGATTCTACGTCTACCCAGATTGCGGTGGTTATTGAGGAATCACTGGAGGGGGCTCCCATTTTTGATTACTCCTACGAGCTGGCTCAAACCTGGGGTATCGGCTCCGGTGAAAATGATAACGGGGTACTGATTTACATTGCCTTCCAGGATCGCAAGTTGTTTATTCAGACTGGCTATGGCGCGGAAGGCTTTCTGCCGGATGCCCTGGCAAAACGCATTATAGAGAATGTTATCAAGCCCAATTTCCGCAATGGGGAATATTATCGGGGCATCGCCGAAGCGACCACTATCATTATGAAGCTGGGCAGTGGTGAATACACTCGTGACGATGTCGAGTCAGAGGATGGAATCCCTGCTTTTGTGGTGCTGCTCATTCTGTTCCTCCTGGTGGTGGTTATCTTTAGTTTACTGGGTGGAAGCGATGATTTTGGTGACGGCGGTGGCTACGGCGGTGGCGGTTGGTACGATTATGAGGATGACGATTATGGGCATCCGCGTCGGCGGCGTCGCGGCGGCGGCTGGATTGTCCTTCCTGGCGGCGGCTGGTCCGGTGGCGGTGGTGGCGGCGGCTTCGGCGGCGGCGGCGGTGGTTTCGGCGGCTTTGGTGGTGGTGGCTTTGGCGGTGGTGGAGCCGGAGGAGGGTGGTAAAGCCCTTAGCCGGGTTTTACCATTCGGAAGACACCCCAGCGTAACCAGCCTTTTTCCCCACCTTCGATCCAATGCTGTAATCCTTCGGCCATATTGCGCAAGTAAGTAGATGAGCAGCCTTTTTGACGTAAGTCGACTTCCTGGCTACGCAAGATATTTAGGATAGCACTATAGTGGCGCGTCAGATGTTGACTGAGCTCAAAGAATGTGGTCGTGCCAAAACCGACTTTATGCGCGGCCTGCCGGTAGTAAGCCAGCGTACTTAGCCCATCCAGATCGAGGCGACGCAGAATCGGTTGCAACACACTGGGCGGGCAGTCGGGAGCCTGCATGGGGTCGGTAAACAGTAGCACCCCACCTGGTTTCAGCACCTTCCAGGCTTCTGCCAAAATCTGTTCTTTGTGGGGGCTGTGTAGAAAGGCCTCTTCTGACCAAACGACCTCGAAGGTGTTTTTGCCGAAAGGCAATTCCTCAAAATTACCGTGTACGACACGAATGGCTTCCGTGAGTTGCTCCTCGGCGTTGCGCTGTCGGTTGTATGCGTTTTCCACGGCACTTACATTCAGGCAGGTTACGGAACATCCTACCTGCCGGACAATATGCCGGGCGGCACCACCGTAGCCGGCGCCCAGGTCGAGCACTGTCGAATGACGTGTCAATTCGGGAAGCAGGCGAATCATATACTCGACCGTTGCCTGACTGGCGGTACGCACCGTATCTTCTGCTCGCCGGTAAAGCCCGACATGAATGTCTTCACCGCCCCAGACAGTGCGGTAAAACAGGTCGGCGTCGGTGCTGTCGTAATAAGCTTCGGTACGTTTTACGGAATCCATCTTTTAGGCTATAGGGTACAAAAAAATACCGGAAACAGCCGCTGCTCTTGCCCTAAAGTTTACTACCTTTTGGCAAAAGCATAAATAAATATGATGCGATCGGTTTGTGGATTACTCTTTCTGGTCTGGGTTGCGACTGCCTGCACACCGCGTCTAAAAAGCCGGTTTCTTGGGCAGGGTGATGTTTGGTTGCGGGCCGGAACGCAACTGGAACAAAAGGCCGACCAGCTCGTGCTTAAGCGTTTTTTGGGTAACCAATATGGTACCTGGTCGGATTATGTGCCTGATACGAATCGCCTCGATCACTTCCCGGTGCGCTACGTTCGTATCAATCTGCACTTTATGAATACCACGGATAGCGCCAGTAATTATTCCGGTGAGGAAGCGCGACGCTTCGCGGAAGGTTGGCTGATTGCCGCAAATAAGGACCTGGAGGAAAATAACCGCTCGTGGCAACCACATAATAATTCGCTGCCGGTTATTCCGACCCGCTACCGCCTGCGCCTGACGGCGCCACCCGACGATCCGGCTTCCGGCGGGGTCTTTTGCCACTACGACGATGAGCTCTTTTACTACATCCACCGGGGTAAAAACCGCAATTTGTACAATCAGCAGGTACTGACCAAATACGGAGTACAACGCGATAGCGTACTCAATGTCTTTGTGCAACCGCATCATCCTGACAGTATTGCCTCGCCCACTTACAACGCCGGTCCGGTAGGGGTGATGGTGGGTGGAGCGATTAAAATTGCCGGGGTATATGAATCCGGACAGCCGTCGTGGGCTTACCGGGGCGTATTAAACCACGAGGTCGGTCACGTTTTTTCCCTGGCCCATTCCTGGTTGAACGACGGCTGTCCGGACACCCCATACGGTAAGAATCCCTGCTGGAGTAAAGGCAATGCGCCACCCTGCGATACGGGGGCGACGAATAACGTCATGGAATATAATGCGCTGCAAAACGCCTGGACGCCCTGCCAAATTGGTCGCGTTCAACAAAAGATGGCTAGTGAATCATTTTCCTATCGGCGGTACCTCGACCCAGTATGGTGTACGCTTCGGGAAGACCGCCCTGTGGTGGTCACCGATACGGTGGTCTGGAAAGGGGCCAAAGATTTCTCCCGACATCTGGTCATTGCCGCGGGAGCCCAATTGCGCATCGATGGCCGGGTATCCCTGCCCCCCAACGGGAAAATTACGTTGCGGCCCGACGCTACCCTGATCCTGGGGCCAGAAAGCCGGTTGCATAATGCCTGTGGTGAGCAATGGGCCGGTATCATCGTCGAGCAACGTGGTCGCGAGCAGGGGCAGGTGATTGTGGAGGGGAGCCCGACCATTGAGCATAATCGAAATCCGATACCACTACCCATTCCTCCGAAGAATTAGGTTGAGCTTGGAAATGCGAAACCTACTGTAGACGCTAACTCTTGCGTCTCTATAATGCGGTCAGCTGTTTTCTGCCAGTGCTTGCTCCAGCTTTTTCAGATGCTCTTTAATTAGCAGGTCATTTGCGTTTTGGGCTTCGGCTTCCCGTTTGAGTTGAGCACATTGCTTCCAGTCTCGTTGCAGATAGGCAATATGAGCCCGGTTGAGTAGGGCCAGGGCGTAGTCGCGTGTTTTCTGCAGGGGCCCCTGCAATGCTCGTTGTAATAGCTCATCTCCTTGCTGCAACTGATCGGATTTTAGGGCCAGTATACCCCGTACAAAGAAGTAATAAGCCCGCGGTCGCGGGAGTAGGAGAGACGGCGAGATCACTAATCCTACGATGCGGTCGGCCAACGATAAGTTGCCGGAACGCATGGCGGCAAAGGCTTGCCAGATATTACCAAAGAGCAAGTGAGAAAGAAATAAGAGCGCCCCGGCCAGGTAAAGATACCATGCCTGTGCAATACCTTCCTGAGCTTGCATGAGCCCACCAATGACCAGAGAAATGAAAATTAGCGAAATTCGGGTGTACGCACGGAACATGATTGGATGTTTTTTTTGCCGGGAGGCAAAGGTAGGGGTTTCGGGTAGAAGGAGCAAGGACGAAGGGTTCTGGACCGTGATCCTGTATTGGCTGCGGGAAGAAGGAACGGAGAAACGTCAGCTATGTCTGGGTGACCGTGGGCCATGGTCCACGGTTCGTTGTCGGTATAAAAACGGGAGGTATTGGTCGATGCGATGCAGCGCTCTAATTATTGTATCTTTACTTTTAGCAAAACGCAAGATATTTTCTTTGGGAATTATTTTTATGCAACCCGAGACGCAGCAAGATATTCTGGCCCGTTTGCAGCAGGGCGATAAAGCGGCGCTGCAAGAACTGTTTGTAACGTATTATCCATACGTCTGCAACAGTATGCTGCGTTTGGTGAAAGATCGGACTCTGGTCGAAGATCTGGCGCAGGAAGTATTTCTCCGGTTTTGGCAGAAGCGTGATCGGATTACCATTAACAGCTCGCTAAAGGCATATTTAGGCCGCATGGCGGTCAACGAAGCGCTAGCTCATCTGCGTTCGCGCAAGCATTTCACGGACGAAGTTGATGAAGAACGGCAATCGCTGGGAGCAGACCGCTCGGTGGAGGAGGAGTTTCTGCATGGCGAGCTGGCCGACCATATCGCGGCGGCTATTGATCGGCTTCCGCCAAAATGCCGCCTCGTTTTTACCCTGAGTCGTTACGAAGCCATGAGCTATAAAGATATTGCCTCCCATTTGGGGATTTCCATCAAGACGGTAGAAAACCAAATGGGTAAAGCATTGCGTGTATTGCGGGAAGATTTGCGGCCTTATTTAGGCCTTTTTCCCGTTTTACTGTTTTTTTTATCATAAAAGGGGGTCCTCCCATAGGGGTACTCCAGCTAATAGACCATCTGAATATAAGGAATAGTTGTTTTAACGCATGAACGAAGTCAGAGCCCTGGAATTAATTGCTAAAGATCTCACCGGTGAAATAAACCGTACTGAGCGAGGGGAACTCATGTCGTGGCTGAGGGCTTCGGAGGCGAATCAGGTTTTCTACCAGGAAACCAAAGAACTGTGGGAAACCAGTGGCGAAGTAGAGCCTTTGGAAACGATGCCGGTAGATACCCATCAGGCCTGGGAAACGCTTTCCGCAAAACTGGACGACCCACCGGCCGCTCAGGTAGTCTCTATACGCCCCAAATTTCCCTGGTGGCGATTGGCCGCAGCTGCCGTTCTACTGGTAGGCGGTGTGCTGTTATGGCAGTGGGCTAATCCTTCCCCCGTAATGGTGGCGTTGACAACGGGGCCCGACGAGCGCCGCACCTGGACGCTCCCCGACGAAAGTACCGTAGTGCTTGACGAAGAATCAATCCTGCGCTATCCGGAGAATTTTACGGAGCGGCGCCTGGAATTGACGGGGCAAGCCTTTTTCTCAGTAACCGCTAACCCGGAACGTCCCTTTTCCGTGGAAGCCAATGATGTGGTTACCCGGGTGCTGGGGACTAAATTTACGGTGCGGGCCTACGAAGCGGAAAACTCTGTTAATGTGCAGGTGCAGGAAGGAGTAGTGGCGGTAGAGCCAAAAACAACTACCGAAGAAACGGTGAAGGTAACCGCCGGGCAGCGCATTGCTTACCAAAAAGAAGAAAGAATCTGGATGCCGCTGACTGAAGCCAGCCCCAATGCCGATGCCTTTGTGGACCAGATCCTCGTTTTTTCGGATACACCACTACGGGAAGTTTTAGCCGATATGTCTGACTTTTACGATACCCCTCTGCGCCTGGCCAATCCCGGATTGGGCAATTGCCGGGTTAATATTACCTTCGAAGGGATAGACCTGGACGAGGCCCTGCAGCGGCTGTCTTTCATTAGCAACCTGACCATTAACCGGGCAGACGGTGCACTCGTTATCGATGGGCAGCCCTGTGAATAGAAGCCGTTGTCAACTGTCTGGCATAACTTATGTCGTAAACGATACTGCATATACCGTATAACTATTCGCCTCAGACGGATGATAAAACCAAATCTTTCCATGTCCACATTCCGATTGCTGTCGATACTGACTTTGTGGTGTATGGGGCTGGTATCGGTCCATGCCCAGCCGGGTGAGGTGCGACAAAATTGGTCGTTTACCGGCCTTCCCCTGGAGGAGGTACTATTAGCATTAGAAGAAGGTTACGGTGTACGCTTTGCCTATAGCCGGGACTATTTACCAATGGAGGATCCCATTGTAGCGAGGATGTCATCATCAACCCTGGAAGAGATCCTGGCGGTCATCCTGCCTCCCCGGAATATTCGCTACCGTCGGTCAGGTAATCAGGTGTTATTACGCCGATTGAGTAACGAGATAGAAGAGCTTTCACAAAAGATGCCTGCCCAGGAAGTTCCTCAACAGACTCCGCTCTATACGGATCAGCGTAAGCGGGAAATATTGGCCGCCAAGCGAGTACTCTGGCGCCGACAGCTCCCTGTACTGGCGAGTAACCGCGTGTCTCTGGAAAAGAACGAGCCCCGACAGTTGATTCCCGAAGCGTATATCTTGCCCATCATGCTGCGCCGCCGCATATCCGTTGATTCGGTAGCACTCTCTCAGCTCGAGGCAAATTCTCCTTTATTTATACCGCTTCCGCAAAAAAACACGCCTGCGCCAGCACCACTTCCGGTTGGAGGAAATGATCGGCCTGGTAGTCGACTGGCCCAAATTTCCCTGCTTCCTTATGTTGGCACAAATTTGCTACAATCACCCCGAACCGTTAACCACGTTTCGCTTAACGTAGTCTGGGGAACGAATGGCGGGGTAAAAGGCATGGAGGTGGGTGGCCTTGGTAACTCCATCATGGGCAGTGTGCAGGGCATACAGGTAGCCGGCTTGGTTAATACGGTTACTCAGCATGTGGTAGGTACCCAAATTGCCGGTTTGTCCAATATGGTGGACGGCAATGTGCAGGGCGTGCAATTGGCGGGCATACTTAATCGGGCAGGTTCAGTAGATGCTATTCAACTGACGGGAGGATTCAATGTAGTCCATGGAGATTTCTCCGGGGTGCAGTTGGGCTTACTGTTTAATGCGGTGAGGGGCGATGCGCGGGGGGTACAGCTTTCTTCTTTCTTTAATAGCAATGAAGGGAATGGTCGTATTCAGGTTGCCGGTCTGTTTAACCGCGCCGATACGGTTGCTTTGGTACAGGTCGCACCCCTCATTAATATAGCCGAAAATAATCAAGGCCTGCAACTGGGCCTGATCAACGTAGCGGATACCGCGTCGGGCGTGCCTATTGGGCTACTCAACTTGGTGCGCAAGGGGTATAATCGGGTAGAATTAGGCACTGGAGAAACTTTTTTCGGAAATGTGGCGATCAAAATAGGGGTACGCCGCTTCTATAACATCTTCTATATAGGCGGACGCTCCGATGAGGAACAAGATCCAGACGGAGCGTCTACCCGGGCGACAAGCTGGAGTCTGGGCTACGGGCTGGGATCATCAATCCGATTGGGACAGCGATTCCACCTCGACCTGGAAGCTATTACCATGCACGTGAACGAAAAAGAAGACTGGACTACGCAGCTCAATCAGCTGCATCAATTTCGTGTGCTGTTCGACGGGCGGATCGGCAACCGGATCAGTGCTTTTGCCGGACCGGTGGCGAACCTGATGGTTTCCCGCCTAAAAAACCCGGAGAACGGTACGATAGGTACCAGCCTGGCTCCGTACTCGCTGTACGACGAAACCCGCAACGGCACCAATACCAAAATGTGGGTAGGCGTACAGGCCGGACTCCGTTTTTGAGGTAGGGCATATGTAAATCAAGTAGGGTAATCAAAACGAGTCGTACTATGCGTAATGGCTTTCCCATGCCCATGTCGAAGGGTAGGGGTGGGCATAGACGATTTCATAAAGTGACGCTAGTCAAGGCTCGGCCTCTCCGTATAGGGTACAAGGTAAATGGTATGGGGTTTAAAACTTATCCTCTACCGAATGCCGCGTGAGATGTTATGTTTAGAAGCCATCTCAAAATTATCCTTTGGGCTACAAAAGCATCTTTTGCCCCTGAACTGTGTAGCAAAAAGCTTACGTAGCTAAGGCTATGTGCACTTTTTG
>Ga0102940_1000094_pt1 | contig 60359 bp, 53 predicted proteins | sample SalPonR2_C_D1_MG_FD_78215 | JGI IMG/M metagenome (GOLD analysis project Ga0102940, IMG submission 78215) | Salt pond soil microbial communities from South San Francisco under conditions of wetland restoration - Salt Pond MetaG R2_C_D1_MG | ecosystem: Environmental > Aquatic > Marine > Intertidal... | reverse complement strand
TCAGCCGACCAATATTCTCATCCAGGTTATCGACCATACCGGCGTAGAGCTCCATCTTACGTGCTTCTTTTTTCTGCTGCTCGGCCGGCAGCGAATCCCAGGGCGTAACGGAGGGATGCATAGCGGGCAGTGCGGCATCTTTCGGGATTATACCCGCTGTTTTCAGACTGTTGAACCGTTTTTGTCGCAAGGCTTCGTAGCCCCTATCGTATTTACCTTCGTATTTTTTCCAATAGGCCTCATCTACCTGCAGTGGCCAGTGGGGAGAGGTATAAGCAGCGTAGGCAAAAAAGGGTTGCCCGTCTGCCCGGTCCTGATCCATGTACTGGATTAGTTTCTCCGTGTAGAAATCGGTAGAATAATCCCCATCGGCCCAGGTGATGCTGTCTCCGTTCTCGGTATATCTGGACTTCCCCTTACTCAGGGCACTCTGATTGGTATAGTGATTGCCCGCACCGGATAAAAGAACAAAGGATTGTTCAAAACCTTTTTGAGCAGGATTGGCTTCGGATGTTCTTCCCATATGCCATTTACCGGCCATATAAGTGTGGTATCCCGTATCCCGCAACAATTGTGGGATGGTCACGATGCGATCCGTCAGCTGTCCTTCGTAACCAAAATCCTCAGACACCCGCGCTTGCCGGCCGATTCCCGCGATGTGATTGTCATTACCGGATAGCAACATGGCCCGCGTCGGAGCGCACATGGGTGCCGTATGAAAACGACTAAAGCGGATGCCACGGGCAGCCAGGGCATCAATATTGGGCGTTTCAATATCGCCCCCAAAGCAGCCGATATCGCCGTAGCCCAGGTCATCCGCTACGATGAGAAGAATATTGGGACGCTCCTGAGGCGCCGACAAAGAACAACAACTCACTATTAATGATAATCCGAGATATAAAGTCACAGTAGTAATCAATCCCGGTTTACTTTTCCTTTGCTGGTTCATATGTATGTGTATTAATAGAAAAACCAAAATACCGGATACGCAGGTATAGCGAGCAAAAGACCAATTTACTAAAACTGGAATAAAGTTTATGCCCCAACTTTAAGGATTCAATTAAAGAAACCCTGATCTGGGAGAATGATCGGGGGTGGCGGGATTCATAAAATCAAAAAAAGCCATCCGCCTCAGGCGGATGACTTTTTATTTTAGTCGGGATGACAGGATTTGAACCTGCGGCCTCTCGCCCCCCAGGCGAACGCGCTACCGGGCTGCGCTACATCCCGAGTTCTATATGGTCATTAGCTATGTGGTCATATCGTCCGGTAATACTTGAACTTGACTATATATCCACCCGGCCAAATGACCACCTGTTTTATTCGGTGGGCAAATATAATTGTTTTTTCATTTAAAAACCAAGAGAATTTGCTGGATTCTTATTGATTATTGTCTGTGTGGTTTTATCACATTTTTTTTAACTTTATAACCTTAGCTTAAGATCAACTTTTAAGCCCATGAGCTTGTTCTCATGTGTTCACTAAAATTTATAGACAAAAGAATGGATCAAATCACAAAACTTACCAAAGCAGATAGCAAAACTAATATAGGTATTACTCAGGATAATCGTTCTAAGGTGGTAGAGGCACTAACCCTGCTATTGGCCGATGAGCATGTACTTTACATGAAACTGCGTAATTACCACTGGAACGTCGAGGGTATGTTCTTTGCGCCCCTACACGAACTTTTCCAAGAGCAATACGAGGAACTGGAAGGCTCCATCGATGATATTGCCGAGCGGATTCGCAGCCTGGGCTACTACGCCATGGGTTCCATGGAGGAAATTAAAAAAGTAGCTCGCCTGGGAGAATCTGATCACCTAAAGGGAGATGCTAAATTAATGCTGCAAAATCTATTGGTTGATCACGAAATGATCATCAAAGTACTACGCAACGATATCGATGAAGTACAAGATCAGTATAAAGATGCCGGTACGGCCGACTTTATGACCGCCCTGATGGAGGTGCACGAAAAAATGGCCTGGATGATTAGAGCACACCTTGCTTAAAAACATCATGTCGTTTTCTATACGGAGTATGGCTACTCCGGTTTTAATACCCTTCGTAACCTCGGTTGTGAAGGGTATTTCATTTTTACTCCTCCCCTATCCACTGATAAATATCACCCCGGAACACTTACCATTCTCATCTGCTCGCCTCAACTGCCTTTTTACATTTGAGGTATCCCGTGCGGAATGACAAAAAGCTTACAATTTTTTATTTTTAATTAATCTAAATAAAACCGAATTGCTTATATTTGCGTTTGTATTAGCAAATAGAATAGCAAGCGGATTTAAGGAAGATATTTGATCTATGGATAATGCATGTAAAAGACTGGCAAAACTAGCTATACGTAAGCAGGTAAAAGAAACGGCCGATCCTCTGGTAGCTTTAACCTTGCGGAAAAAAGAACCGGAATTACAAGCGGGTATCCGCGTTTCGGCCTACGCCGCACCCGATGGGGACCGCTATAATGCTTTTCTGGTTTACTCTAGCAGTCAGCAGGGATGTTCTTTTTACAAAAAATGTATTCGCAAAGGCTGTAAATCTCGCACCGCGGCTTTACTAGTCGCCGAATATGGAAAAAATACAGCCTGTATCAACTGCCCACTAATGCAGAATAAACCCAATAGAGAACTGAATCTAAATTAGCAACAACAACAATAACAACAGAAAGATGACAGAAATACAATGCGTACCTGTCGAAATCACCGCAGCACCGGATTCGCCTATCATGCAAAAAATCAAGGCGGCAAAAAAATACAAAAAGAAGTGTTGCAAGAAATACAAAAAGGGCAAGCAGTGTAAGCGTTGCCCTAAATTACGCGCCTGCCACATGCCAAAAGCATTTCGGGAAGAATCTTTCAAATTGTAATAGCTATCTCTTCAACAAATGATCAAATGCGTCCGAAAGCTGAGGATAGCTAAAGCTAAATCCCGCTTCTGATAAGCGTTTTGAATAGACATACCGACCATAAAGAATCAATTCCGGGTCTGTGTTCAGAAAGAAGCGGGCCCCGATCTTTACCATCCAGGCCTTCGCCGGCAGGGCCAGAGGCATACGCAGTTTTTTTCGCAGCTTACGCATGAAGGTCGCCTGGGAAACCGGCTTTGGGGCAGAGGCAATATAAATACCTTCAAAAGTCTCCCGCTCGATGGCCGCTAAGATCAATCGGTTCAAATCCGTTTCGTGAATCCAACTCATCCCCTGCCGACCGTGGCCCACTCTTCCACCTAAGCCCCAGCGAGCCAATGCTTTTAAGGTAGGCAAGGCCCCTCCCCCTTTTCCGATCACAAAACTCGTCCGTAAAACCACCCCACGGATATCTTCGGATTTTGCGGAAGCAAAGGCCGCTTCCCAGGCTTTACCCACGAAGGGCGCCAGGCCGTAACCCAGGGTATCTCCTTCAGAACAATGTACCTCGGGCGGGTCTCCGTAAATATGAGCGGTCGACATCTGAATCCAGACCTTTGGCTTTTGTTCTACCTCACAGAGGGCCTGCCCGATAGCGCGGGTTGCTTCTACCCGGGAACGCAGAATTACATCGCAGTTCTCAGGGGTCTTTTGGCAATTGACCGACTTCCCCGCTAAATTCACAATGGCCCGGGCGCCTTCCAAAGCTGCTTTCCAGGGCCCTACCCTCCTGCCATCCCAGGCGACAAAGGGGAAATCTAAATCCTTCACCTGATGACGAGCTACCAGTACGGGGCTCCAACCCCGGGCACGCAGGTATTCCGCCAGACTCCGGCCTAAGAAGCCGGTTCCACCAAAAATTACCACCTTATTTTTCATGTATTTTTAACTTTAGTAAAAAATTCAATGCGCTGTCATCCCCCTTTTTGCTTAGCTCTTTTGCCATAGCCATCCCTTCGGGGGTGCCACTGGCACAAGCTCGCGCCTTCCCTTGTCTAAGCAGGGATGATTGGTTCTAAAATTCGTCTGATTTAATTGTGCCGTTAGGCACAAAACGTGGGTAGACAGGAATGTAGATCATAATAAAAACGGTGCCGTTAGGTACCGAACGTGATCTCATTAATCAAACACCTTGCGTACCTACCTGAGGCAGGCAGGCCTAAAGGCACGCATTTTATCTATTTTAGCACTGGTCCTAGAACCAATCAACCCTGCTTGTCCAAGGGGGACCGCTTTATCCAGAGCTCTAGCTTACTATTAGAACCAATCACCCCTGCTTCAAAGGGATTAGCGATGGCTTTGCTACCCTACACATATTCCACCAATTCTTCTTGTTGCGCGGCTTCAAAGTCTTTGCGAGACTGACGCAGGTAAAAAATCGCACTGGTAAAGGGAATTACCACGTAAGCGAAAACCGCTAAAATTTGTAATAAAGGCTCGGGAAAAAGATCTAAAATCCCCTCTAACCAGGGATGATTGTTTTCAATGATGAGGAACATCAGACCGCCGCCGTACAGGCCGGCAATCAAAGCAAATATCCGGTGTCGGTAGCTGTCTAATAATACTCCCTTTGCACCGGCGCTAAGCACCTGATAAGCCCCAAAGGGTACCAATAGCATCAATCCAAAAAAAGTCAGGGAAGCCATCGCAACAATAGAAAAAGTCACGACTTGAAAGTAATAATCGAAGGCCAGGAGTTTGTTTTTCATAGCGGGTATTTTATGTGTAATGGAATTAGTACCATAACGTCAACACCTTCAATTTAAGTATAATTTTCAAAACTTTCAATTATTTTTGAAAGTTTATTTCTACTTTAGCCTTACATCAACGTTTTCCCCTTAATACTGGCTGCCGCTACCCGAGCCGTAATCAGACAGCCGCCCAGGAAAGTTCCTTCCAGCGATCGCCGACCGTGCATTCCGCCACCGCCAAAGCCCGCCGCCTCTCCAATGGCGTATAGATTGGGGATCGGATTTTGCTTACCCGTGGCATTGGGTCGAGTGAGTACCCGTCCTTCCAGATCAGTTTGAATACCACCCAGGCTTTTTCGCGAAAGCACAAATTCCCGAATCGCGATCAGCGGCATCGCTTTGGGATCCATAATAGACTGAAAGTTGCAGGTGCGCAATTTATCGCTGGTAAATTGCCGTACCTGATGGATAAACTGCAATTGCCAGTCCTGAGTGGCCTCCGGTCCGAGTGCTACCTGCTCATCGTATTGTCGAATGGCATCTCTCAAGCGATCCAATTTGATGTCCTGATTACCTTGCAGATCGTTCATTTTCTCCACTAATTCTTCCATCGTATTGGCCACCACCACATCCGGAAACTCCCGCATTGCCTGAGCCACTAGTTTTTTATTCCCGGTGACCAAGGTCTGCCAAATGAACTTCAGGAATTTTTTGTCCCGCATCAGGGGGTTCGATTCGGAACCGGAGATAGCCAACTCTTTAAGGGCAATTGTTTTATTCAGTACCTGCCAGGAATACTTTTTTTCTTCTTGACAAATTTGCTCGACCAGCCAACGCGTATCAGTTGCGGTAACCAGGGGTCTGGGGCCGATACGTTCGCCCCGATAATTGAGCCAGATGGCCGATTTACAGGGTACCAAGCTCAGGGCGTGGTTCTGGAAAGGTGGGTTGGGATGGTGGATGCCGGCGGCATAGTTCCACTGTTTTTCGAGGTTAACTACATGACCCGCTATCGCTTCGGTCGCCTGGTGTAAATCGCCGATGGCGTAGGGATGGGCGCCGTTCAGGATGGTTTCCGGAGGTGTGCCGAAGGCTTTTCGATCCCAATGTTCTTTGACCTTTTCGATACTGCCGTTGATCCCGCCGGTCGCGACGATGGTGCGTTCGGCTTTCGCCAAAAAAGGCTGCCCCGTGGCTTCGTTCTGTCCCCTCACCCCCACTACCTCTTCATTTTCCGTAAGCAGTTCTTCCACCCTGTGCTCAAAGAGGTAAGAAAGCAGATGCGTTTTGTTATGCTGCTGCAAAAGACGAATCATACGGTAGGTCAACTCCCAACCCGTTCCGTAAACCATGTGAAAACGAGCCACGGAATTCCCCCGACGCTCTTTCGTACCACGTTCTACCCAATTGAGAGCAGGGAAAAAAGAAAAACCCTTATCCCGCATCCAGTCGTAGCCATGAGGAGTGCAGAGATGAATATACTGTTCGGCCCATTTTTTACCCCAGTATTCCCCCTCATCAAATTCGGCAAAGGACCACCAATCTTTCATAGCCAGATCAATACTATCCTTGATACCCCGTTTGCGCTGCAGGTTCGAATCGACAAAGAACATACCCCCGAAGGCCCATTTCGCAAGACCGCCAAGGTTTTTTTCTTTATCCCGGTCAATCAGCAGTACACGATGTCCCGCCTCGATAAGTTCGTAAGCCGCTATGATACCCGCAATACCGCCCCCCACGATAATAACCTCTGATTGATGTTCTTGCATAGTCCTGAATTTGTGCCTCATCAGTAATATACGCCGCTGTCGCGAAAAAAAGTAATTAGAATACAGGAGTTCTTTCTACCTTTGCCCGCATGAACAAAGCTGCCTTTTGGGCGGTGCTCATTGCCGCCAGTATTGCCGGTGTTGCCGGTCTTTTTATAAAAAGTATGCAGATCAATCCAGTCTCGCAGGCCTGGCTGCGTATGGCTACCCCAACCGTCCTGACGGCAATCTGGCTAAGCTTTACCGGGGTGCCACTGCTCCAGGGCAATTGGCGAAAAATGAGCCTGGTTTCGGTGCTGGGTGCGGTGCGGATGGTCTTTTTCTTTGTCGCCTATACTTATGCCACCATCGGTAATGCGGTGATCATATTTTATACCTATCCGATTTTCACGGCTTTACTGAGTAAGGTCATCCTGCGAGAGCAGATTACCCGTCGTCAGGTTGTCTTATTATTCGTTGCCTTTACCGGTATCCTTTTGGCTTTCTCCAATAAACCCTTTGACCTGGCCAACAATGACATCATCGGCATGTTAGCCGCCATGGCCTCTGCCCTGATCTATGCACTGACGGTAGTGCTTTTTAAATCAGAATCCAAAAACTACTCCTTGCCCCAGCTACTGTTTTACCAAAATGCGGCAGGATTATTCCTGCTGGCCCCCTTTTTTCAATTCCAGCAGGCCAGACTTATGGACTACAGCATCGGAATTGGCTACGGACTCCTAATCGGAATTCTGGCTTTTTCTTTGTTTTTCTTTGGTCTGAAAAAGCTAAAAGCCTCCACCGCATCGGCACTGATGTACATGGAAGTCGTCAGTGCACTAAGCCTGAGTGTCATCTTCTACGAAGAACAACTTACCTGGACCATGATTCTGGGTGCCCTACTGATTGTGAGCAGTAGCCTACTACTGAAGCGCAAATAAAGAAGGAAGTTCCAGGATTTTTTTATATTCCTTCCTAAAGGAAGTGAATTCCTCACCCGGATGATTCAATAATTTACCATTCAACAATTCAACAGATGAATCTTAACGTAGGACTATTAGGCGGCGGCTCCTGGGGCACCACAGTGGCTTCCCTTACGGCAAAAAATGTTCCCACCAAAATCTGGGCCCGGGATGAGGACACCGTCCGGGAAATTAATGCGCAACATACCAACGAAAAATACCTGCCCGGCGGTCGACTGACGCCTTCTTTACTGGCAACGGACGAGATTCGAGAAGCGGTACGCGATGCAGACGTCGTCATTTTGGGTGTACCCGCCCAGGTCTTTCGACAAGTACTGGAAGAAGCCAAACCACACATTCGCCCCTGGGTACCCATTGTCAGTCTGGCCAAAGGCCTGGAAAATGGTACCCGGATGCGCATGACCGAAATCATAGAAGAACTGATGCCCGGTCATCCGGCGGGCGTCCTTACCGGCCCCAATTTAGCCAAGGAGATTATCAGGGGACAAGCCGCCGCCGCCGTGGTGGCTATGGTCGATGAGTCAATTGCGCAAGAGCTGCAAAAGATCTTTAGAACCGGACTCTTTCGGGTCTATACCAATACCGATGTCATCGGCTGTGAAATTGCCGGTGCGCTTAAAAATATTATTGCCATCGCGGCCGGCATGGGCGATGGTGCGGGGGCCGGAGAAAACACCCGGGCGGCCGTCATCACACGCGGTCTTGCCGAGCTATCTCGCCTGGGCGAAGCCATGGGGGGCAAACCTAAAACCTTTGCGGGTTTGGCTGGTATGGGTGACCTGGTGGCCACTTGCAGTAGTGAAAAGAGTCGCAACCGCACGGTAGGCTACCATTTGGGTAAAGGGCAGACCTTAGACAAGATTATTGATAAAATGGCCGAAGTGGCCGAGGGAGTCAAAACCAGTCCCGTGGTTATGGAATTAGCTCAGGAGTATCAGGTACCGATGCCTATATCAGAAGAAGTGTATAAAGTCCTGTACGAAGGCAATACTGTGCAGGATGCTTTTCGTGGCTTACTAAGTTATGAAATGGGTTCGGAAGAAGAACCGGGATAGGGCAGGTGGTCGGGTGGTCATTTACCAGGTCTTTTCAAAGTAGGACCGATCCAGATTTCGTTCGCAGGTCTGAAATTGACTCTCTTTATTATTTTTTAGCGAAAGCGGATCTTCCTTCCCGAATAGCCTTGATAAAAGGGCCAGTGGAGTCAAGAAGAAGAAGAATAGCAGCGTGAGCAGAATCTTCGGCATGAACAGGCTTAGCACATAAGCCAACTGACGCCAGAGATAATCAATTCTCCGGGCCAGGAAAGGAGAAACACTCCCCAGCGCACCAATTACAATAGCCAGGAATAGCCAGCCTTCCCATCGACGAAAACAGTAGAGTACCAGAAAGCCGGCCGTGATAACCCAAACGGTATAGATGGGTTTTGATCGAGGTAAATTCATCACTTAAAATAAGGAATAAATAAAAGGAGCTACTACGCTACCTCCCCCCAGGACTAATAATAGGCCCAGTAAAACCAGGACGACAATCATCGGTGCTAACCAGTAGCTTTTTCGCTCCCGGATAAATAAGTAAATATCTTTTAGAGATTCCATTTTATGTTAGGCTTATTGAACAAATTGGTACCTTAGCAAATGCTCCGCAATTTCTTCCGCAAACTGCCTACAACCTGCTGATGAAAAATGACCACTATCCAGAAAATGCTCCCGCCGCCAGGAGGCTTCCCGGGTAGAAAGATAACTTTTTACGGGTAATCTTTCTGCGCAATAGCGGCTTAATTCCCGACAATAACCGGCGGCCCGCTGTTCGGTGATCCCTGGCATCCAATATTTGTAGGACTGTCCTTTCTCCCGGATCAATTCAAAGTTCATTAACTGAGGAATGAATAAAGAATTATTTTTTGTCGTCTGCAGGGTGGCTATATTCTCATGAATCTGCTCCATAACCAGGTCTTCCGTTGGCTCAACTACTTCTTCCTGATCTAAAGCTTTAGCATGAATACGCTTTTCTATCAACGGGGCGTGCAGCAAAGTGTGCATCTTCATCAATAAGGCGCTCAAAAAAACGGTACGACGCTCCAGAAAATTTATTTGGTTGGCTACGTTTTCATTCACCAGATTCATGTAGTAATAATTAAAGGCAATGGAGCCCGGTCGTATCCGGTCCAGGCCCGTCATCAGGCGATTGGTTTTGGCGTGCCATTTTTGTAGTTCCTCCTTTACGGCAACGGTATTAGGCGGCTTAATCATCCTAAAATCATTCCACCCGTGGTAGTGTATATCCAAACGTTTTCGATAGCCCAGGGAAGCGCAAGTAAAGAATTCCCGATTATGCATATTATCAATAAAGGCATGTCCCGGGATACCATGGTTATGGACTTCCACCGCAATACCTCTATCCCTGAGTTGTCGTTCTAATTGGGAAGGCCAGGAAGCCTCCTGACTCAGGTTAATGCAGTAAGTAGAAGACCCTCCGTAACAACAAATTAAGATATAGCTGGTGTCTACTGGCTCCCTTTCATTGGTCTGGCGAGTGTAAGCATTCAAATGCTGACCAAAAACACCGTCAAAGTCCTGATAAGCCGGGTTAAGGACAGTAGGCTTCAACTGCTCGTGTAATTCGAAGGCCCTGGCTTGAGGCTTAGCACTTAGAAATGTGCTGAAGATCCAGCCCAGCCCAAAATCCAGGAATAGAAAAGCCAGTAAGCCCAACGCCATCTTTTTCCAGGGGCGGATTGGGGAAGCATTAATGGCCAGCAAGACCACAAAAAAAAGTAGGAAGAATGAAGCCAGTACCATAGTTTTCCTTTGTCTGCTGCCTAATAGACTTTAGCCTAATGAGCATTAAATGATTAAGTTTTCTCTCGCTGCTGCTCTTTTTTATCGTAAACATAATCACCGATCACCAAAAAATCTATTTCGGTTTCCATAAAACAGCGGTAAGCATCCGCTGGACTCGCAACTATTGGCTCTCCGCGCAAGTTGAAACTCGTATTCACCAGCATGGGACAGGCCGTTTTTTTGGCGAAAGCCTTTAATAAGGCAGAAAAGCGTGGATTGGTCCGGTCCGATACCGTTTGAACCCGAGCGGAATAGTCGACGTGGGTTATCGCCGGAAAATCACCCCGGTATTTTTCTTGCAAAGGGACCACAAAAGACATATACGGGCTACTGCGATCCAATACAAAATATTCACTGGCCTGCTCCTCCAATACTGCGGGGGCGAAAGGGCGAAACCCTTCCCGACGTTTTACTTTCCGATTTAATTGTTCCTGCATATCCTTTCGACGGGGATCCGCCAGAATACTCCGGTTACCCAGCGCCCTGGGGCCATATTCCATACGTCCCTGGAACCAGCCAATAATTTTCCCCTTGGCTATCTGTTCGGCGATAAAGTCAACCAGTTCGGTAAAGTCCTCGTAATAGCCCGCCACCGCAGTTGCAAGCATTTGCTTTTTCGGGAAGTCCCTTTCGGAAAAAGCAGGTCCAAGGTACGCGCCCTGCATCAAATCATCACTGGAAGCAGGGCCCCTTACTTCATTAAAATAGAGGTAGTTAACTGCTAGTGCAGCACCTAAAGCTCCGCCGGCATCTCCCGCTGCGGCTTGTACAAAAACATCATCGAAAAGACCGGAATGCAATAATTTACCATTTGCTACACCATTCAGGGCGACCCCACCGGCCAGACACAACCGGCTAGCTCCCGTTTCTTTTTTTGCCGTCGCAGCCATCCGCAGAACGATCTCTTCCGTCAGTTGCTGGATGGCCAGGGCCAGATCTTTGTGTTCTTGTCGGATTTCGGATTCCGGCTTGCGTTTTGGGAAACCCAAAAGACGCTCCCACTTTCGTACCCGAACCATCCGCAAACCGGTCGAATAATTAAAATAGGACTGATCCAACCAAATAGATCCATCCGCTTTGATGTCGACTAAATGCCTTTTGATGAGCGCCACGTAACGCTGGACTTGTTCCGAGCCCACGTTGCCGTAAGGCGCTAAGCCCATTACCTTATACTCTCCGGAATTTACCCGAAAGCCTAAAAAATAAGTGAAAGCGCTGTATAACAAACCGAGCGAATGGGGGAAATTCATCTGTTTGATCAGCTTAATCTGGGCTCCTTCCCCCAGAGCAATGGAAGCCGTGGACCACTCTCCCACTCCGTCGAGGGTCAGAATAGCGGCCCGTTCAAAAGTCGAGGGATAAAAAGCACTGGCGGCATGCGAGAGATGATGCTCCGGAAACAACAATTTCACTTGCTTCTGATCAAAGGCACCCAGTAATTTCAATTCCTTGTAGATACGATTTCGCAAAAACAGCTTTTCATCCATCCAAACGGGCATAGCTTTCAGAAAGGACAAAAGCCCTCTCGGGGCAAAGGCGTAATAGGTTTGTAGTAACCGTTCAAACTTCAAAAGGGGCTTATCATAAAAAGCGATGGCATCCAGCTCACTAAGCTGGCAATTCACTGCTTCCAAACAATACCGAATCGATTGTACCGGGAAAACGGACGTGTGTTTATCTCGCGTAAAACGCTCTTCCTGAGCCGCCGCCATAATTTGACCATCCACAATAATCGCCGCCGCTGAATCGTGGTAATAAGCGGAGATTCCGAGAATTATTTTTCCCATACCAAGCTCAAATGGTCCATTCAAAAGGCTGTCCTGCCCGGAGGGAAACCTCTTTTCGTTCTTCTCCATAGATCAGCTGGAGCGACTGATCGTATTGGGGGTAAATAGTAAGTTTCTCCAAGGCGTTTTCCTTCCACGTAATGTCTACCGTAAGGCCTCCTCGTGCTCCCAGGCCCTCCACCGAACCCGCCTTCCACTGTGGAGGTAAGGCGGGAAGGATGCGTAGCAATCCTTCTTCGTGCGACTGCACCAACATTTCTGCAATTCCGGCGGTATAGCCAAAATTCCCATCAATTTGAAAGGGAGGATGTCCATCGAAAAGATTTGTATACATTGAGCGCTCAAAGAGCAGCTGAATATGCTCATGCGCCATAGCGCCGTCGAGCAACCTTGCACTGCAGTTAATGAGCCAGGCCCGGCTCCAACCAGTACCCGCTCCGCCGTGCTCTAATCGGTATTCCAGCGTTTGTTTCGCAGCAGCGAAGATATCGGGCGTGGCGGACTTGGTAATCGCGGTTCCGGGATGAAATCCGTAAAGGTGTGATATATGTCGATGACCGGGCTCCAGCTCCTGATATTCCCGATCCCACTCCAGGATGCGACCGTCACTGCCCAGGACAAACCCCGGCCGTAGTTGCTGCTGCTGTTCCCTAATCGTTCTGGTTAAGTCGTTCTCTATGTCCAGCAAAGAGCAAGCTTTTAGATAATGATCAAATACTTCCGCGATCACCTGTTGATCCATGGCACTACCCAGTGCCGTGGCTACCGTATCTCCATTGGGATGAATAAATCGATTCTCCGGCGAAGTGGAAGGTGCCGAAATTAAAGTGCCATCGCGCGGATCTTCAATGAGCCAGTCGCTGTAAAACTGAGCCACTTCCCGCAGGGCAGGATAAGCCCGTTCGCGCAAAAACATCGTATCGCCAGTGAAGGCAAAGTGCTCCCAATAGTGCTGCATCATCCAACCGGCCGCCCCCATGGAGCAACCCCAGTAGGCCGTCGGGGCACGCATAAAGGTCGGTGCCCACAAGTCGGTAGCGTGCGGCATAAATGAGCCCCTACAACCAAAATTATCCCAGGCCGTTACCTTACCATTTTCTACAAGCCGATCCAGGTAATCAAACAGCGGTTGATTCAGTACATCCAGGCTGGTTAGATTGGCGGGCCAGTAATTCATCTGCAGATTAATATTGAGGTGGTAATCCGCATTCCAGGGGGCGGTGATGTGTCGATTCCAAAGTCCCTGCAGGTTGGCTGGGTTCGTTCCGGGTCGCGAAGAAGCGATTAATAAGTATCGCCCGTAATGAAAAAGCAGCGCTTCCAGTCCCAGATCCGTTTTTCCGGCCTGCATCCGCTCCAGACGACGGTCCGTAGATAGAGTATCTAATTGTGGATCTGCCGATAAATCCAACCGGGCTTTCCGGTAGAGTTTCTGATGATCCTGAACATGTTGTCGCTTAATACTTTCGTAATCTGTCTCCTCGATAGCTGCCAGTTCCAGCTGATTCTGAGCAGCGTAATCCTCGTGATAATAACTAGAGTTGGCGACCAGGTAGAGGACGGCTCGCTGTACGCCTTTCAGCTCCAGGTAATCTTCTCCTGCTAAAACTTCGCCCTTCTCGTGATCCACCTTAAGGCAAGTCTGAAATTTGACGCCGCGGCGGATGGGAGCTGGTTTAGAATCAAAGGCTCCTTCCAATTGGGTAACTTCGCCATCCATGACCAGCCACCCCTCTTCATTCACCCGGGTGCTGGCCGTAGCCTGGCCTTCATCTTCAGGCCTGCTCATGCGCAGTTTAGCATTAATTCCTGCTTCAGATTTCAATTCTAACACAATTACCTGATGCGGATGGGAAGCAAAAACGGTCTGCTCAACCAGTGCCCCATCAGTTCGGTAGCGAACGCTGCTAATAGCTCGATCCAAGTCGAGGGATCTTTGATAATCCGTAATGTTTTCATGACCTAGTCCCATATAAAGGTCGCCCATAGTCTGGTGGGACCGTACAATGCGCTTACGGGAAAAACGCGCTACGAATAAAGCATCCGCTTTAGCGTGGTCCCCCGCAAATAAGTGTTGTCGGATTTGTTCTAAATCCTCGGGCGTACCCGCCGGATTATCCCAGCCCGGATCACCGGGCCACATAGAATCATCATTCAATTGCAGATGCTCGGTCTGGGGATCTCCAAATACCATGGCGCCCATACGTCCATTCCCGATGGGAAGGGCTTCCTCCCACTCCTTCGCAGGCTGATCGTACCAAAGTAAAGAATCATTCGGCGCGGTCTTTTGAGCCGTTGGCCCCACGCTACAATACTGAAGGAAAAAGAAAGCGAAAAACAGGCCAATAAAAATTACAGTTTGTTTCATCCTGATGCAGATACAATTAGTGGTTAGGCTTAAATATTACTCCTCCCCAAAGACTTCCAGTTTACTCAATAATTTACCCAATTTCATAGCTTGATCCATATCGCCTTCTACCCGTAGGCGCCCCTGAACAAAAGCAGTGGGGATATCTATTTCCCGGCGGGCGACCATCATTAGGTGTTCATCACTGATGGTAAAGGTAGCAAAGGGGCTACGTACTTTCCCTTTGCGAATACCACCACCCGGTTTATCCAGGTCGACTCGCCAGTGCACTTCTTCGCTACCCGTGACGGTAAACTGAAACAAGCCACTTTGTCCTTGCAGCAAGTCAGATTGCCCCTTGAGTTGCACCTTTATATCCCGAAAAAAAGCTTCGGACTGCATCGGTTTTGACTCTTGTTGTGCTTCCTCCTTTTCTCTGTTTTTTTCGTATTCGAGGATAACGGCCTCCAGATCATTAGCGGATTCCCGCAGGTAGCGGGTAAAGATATTGATATCCGGCATAGTCCGCGCATCCGAAGTGGGACTGATGGTCACTTGCCCATTGTAACTAAAAATCGTAATAATAAGCCCCATCCCGTCAATAATGGGTGCCATCCCCATAATGGATTCCAACTTATGTCCATTGAGATAAAGCGGAATCTGCGGACCAGGCACATTGGTAATCGTCACGTTAAAGACCGGGCTGTGCATTTCTGAAAGGTGGAAACGCGTATACAGCTTAGCGGCCTGATTGGCCACACCAAAGGGCACCACCTCCGCCATGCTCGAAAGGGTTTTTGCGCCAAGCGCTCCCTGATAAGTTTTACCCCGCACCGTATTCTCATGGATCATTTCGAGCCGCTCGATGGGGTCTTCTACATCAGTAGCGAGCTGTACCAGCATCACTGATAAATTATTGCTGCCGTTCCCGCCCATATCTCCCGTAGAAATCGGTACGTGCGCTACCAGTGGTTTGTTGGGCAATTTCCCCTTCTCTTCCAGATAGCGCCGGAGCGCACCGGCACAAATCGCCAACATTACATCATTGAGGGTACACTCCATAATGTTTTTCAGCTTTTTGATGCGCGCCAGAGAAAGGATAGCCGTGTTCCACTTACGACGGGCCGAAATGATGCCATTTAGGGGCGTATGCGGAGCGGAAAAAGGCGAGGTTGGTGGTTTTAGATGCCGGGCGCGGGTGAGGAATCCAGCTTTGATCGTTGACCCTACCGCTTCGGCAATCAACTTGGGGAACTTAAATGGATTCTTAGCAAAGCCCGCCGTACTTTTTGCGATCAAAGCCAGGTCATTCGGCAGGGGCTTAGGATCAAAATTGTCCTCGTGCTTATCTATAAAGGGCTCGGGGCTCATATCAAACATGATACTCAGAATGCCCGCACCCGCCATGCCATCAATTGCCACGTGATGAATTTTGGACACAATGGCTACTGATCCTTCCGGAAGCTGTGGAATACTATCCAGCCCCTCAATAAAAGTAAAAGACCAAAGCGGTCGCGATTTGTCTAATGGCTCCGAAAATATCTGGGAAGCTACGGCTCGCAGCTCTTTCCAGCTTCCGGGTTTGGGTAAGGCTACCCGGTGTAAATGTAGATCCAGGTCAAAATCCGGATCATCTACCCAATAGGGATAATCCACACTAAAGGGGACAGACATCAGGCGCTTACGCAAAGAAGGGATCAAATGAATACGCCGCTGAATGGTAGCGCGGAAGTCTTCGTATTGTAGGGACCCCTGAATCACCGCTACGCCTCCAACGTGCATATGATTAGTGGGTGATTCGATATATAGAAAAGTAGCGTCCAATCCCGAGATGGGTTTGATGGATTTATCGTTGACCTGGTTTAATATTTTTCCTATCACTGAAATAGTTTTTTAGCTAATGTAATTGACCTGTTCTAAGGTAAAAAGTTTTTGACTGCCAAACCGATTTTTTGGTAAAAACTCTTCCGCCGCTTCCGAGTATCTTTTCTTTTTCAGGGTACACAGAACCTATTTTGTTATAGAAATAGTATATTGATCTTATCCACACAATTAAAAGATATGCAGAATAAATTTGATCGCCGAAAATTCATCGCGCTTAGTGCCGCCGCAGGCACCAGCTTGTGGTTGCCCTTAAGTTGCAGTTCTCAATCAAAGGCGCAAAGTACGGGAAGCGGAAAATCGAAAGATTCCATTGGTGTTGCCCTGCTTGGCCTGGGCTCTTACAGTCGGGGACAATTGGCACCAGCCCTGCAACTGACCCAACACTGCCACCTAGCCGGAATCATTACGGGCACCCCATCCAAAATTCCGACCTGGCAGGAGAAATATGCCATTCCGGATAAAAATGTCTATACCTATGACAGCATGGATCAGATTGCCGATAACGAAGATATTGACGTCATCTACATCGTTACCCCGACGGGTACCCACGCCCGTTTCGCCATCGCAGCGGCGAATACCGGCAAGCACGTCTGGTGCGAGAAGCCCATGGCCATGGATGTAGCCGAGTGTCAGTCGATTATTGATGCTTGCGCGAAAAACAAAGTGCAGCTCACCCTCGGCTACCGGATGCAACACGAACCCAATACGCTGGAGTTTAATTCCTATGCGGATACGCAGCCTTTCGGCAAAATACAACGTATGGATGCCCACGCGGGTTATTATGGCGGTGGCGGAACCGGCTGGCGTTTTGAAAAAGAAATGGGCGGTGGCGCCCTCTACGATATGGGGGTTTATACCGTAAACGGCCTGCGCAACGCAACTAAACTTTTTCCCGAAAGGGTCATTAGTGCCAAACAGTACACCAAACGACCCGAACTTTTTACGGAAGTAGACGAGACCACTGAATATATTCTCGAATTTCCCGGTGGTCTTCGCGCTTATGGGAAAACCAGCGTGGGCGAAAACACGAACTTCATTAAAGCGACCTGTAAAGAAGGCTGGTACGAACTGAGTCCCATGCAATCTTATACGGGGGTAAAAGGCCAACGCAGCGATGGGGAAATTCTTGGGCCGGCCGTTCCCAACCAACAGTCGATCCAAATGGATGACGACGCCCTGGCCCTATTGGAGGGACGAACCATGAGTATCGCAGGCGAAGAAGGCCTGAAAGACATCCAGATTATTCAGGCGATCATTCAATCCGCCGCCGAGCAAAGAAGTATAAACCTGTAAAATATGTCCAAAACTAAAAATGCAACGGCCTCCTTTGTCGTCCGTTTTAACCAAAAGATCTACGATTCCGAAGAAGGCGAAGCCCAGGTACAGTGGCGGGGCTCCGTACGCCACGTGCAGGATGGTGACGAAAAGCGATTCTCAGATATCGAAGACCTTATCCTGTTTTTGCAGAGTAAACTAACCACCCTTACGCTACGGGCAACGGACGACGTTAGCCCCGAAGAACAAAAAGGCATCCTGGCCAAAAGCCTGGACTTATGGAAACAAGTCACCGCCGATTACCCCAAAAAGGTACTGGATACCATCAAGGATCCCCTGGGTAGTGTAGAGCAACTACAGGAACAGGTCCAGGAGCAGGTCCACCAAATGAGTGATCGCATACGACCCAATTTAGATCCCGGCAGCTGGAAACCCGCTACCAAGAATGATCTCAAAGAAACCAATGAGAGTATTCTTGCCCTGGCCAGAGCCGTCCATACATTAGCAAAAAAAGTTGATCAGCTCTCCGAGGAAAACTAGCCTATGTCCACCTTTGAAAAAGAAATGGCCAAGATAGGTGCCAAGCGTAATGTGGCCGAAATTGTGGTGCAAACCCTGGGCAGCTTCAAAGTCTGGAATCAGGAAGAACTAATGGATCCTAAAGCCTGGGGGCGGGATAGTAGCAACCAGCTTTTCCAGTTCTTCATCACCGCTCGCCACCGCCACGGCTTACACAAAGAGCAGATCATCGACCGTATCTGGCCCGAAATGGATATGAAGTCTGGTGCTCAAAACTTTAAAGTAGCTTTACATGGCCTAAATAAAGCACTGGAACCCAATCGCCAAAGCCGCGCCACCCCCCGCTACATACTACGGCAGGGATTAAGTTATCAACTTAACCTCCAATATTTTTGGGTAGATGTGGATGCGCTGGAAGCTTACATCGCACTAGGTAATCAATATCTGCAACGAGATCCCGGGCAAGCAGAGCGAGCCTACGCCAAAGCTTTCGAACTCTACGAAGGCATCTATTTACCCAATCGGCTCTACGAAGACTGGAGCTCCGACGAACGCGAACGCGTACAAGTGCTCAGTCTCGGCGCCCTAATCACCAAAGCAGAACTCTTACTGGCCAAAGCCCCGCAAGAGACGATCCGCCTGGCACAACGCGCGCTGCTCATTGATCCCAGCTGGGAAGAAGCCTACCGCTTACAAATGCAAGCTTATCTGCAAAAAGGCAACCGCCCCATGGCCATCAAAACGTTCCAACAATGTGAAAAAGTACTGGACGAAGAGTTCGGTATTGATCCCCTCCCGGCAACAAGAAAAGTCTACGAACAGGTACTGAGTCTGTGAAGGGTCTCGTCTTCCAGTACTCCCACATGACACATGACACATGACACATGACACATGACACATGACACATGACACATGACACATGACACATGCCACATGACACATGACACATGCCACATGACACATGCCACATGACACATGACACATGACACATGCCACATGACACATGACACATGACACATGACACATGCCCCGGTGTAACTCATCTGTAACTACCCTCCCTTACCTTTATCCTGTCAAACTAAAAAACAGACGCATTATGACAAATAAATCGAAAAACGTAGAAGATCGCGTATTTGATACTCTGGATAAAATTAAAGAGCGGATCGCCCAGGCGAATCAAACCTTGCTAAAAGTTTCTGACGAAACGGTGGAAGGTGCACTGAAAGCCGGTAAAGAATGGCAAAAGCTCATGAAAGAGTCTATCAAAAAAAGTGAAAAGCTATTAGAGAACCAACAGGAGATCGCTTTTGAAGCCCTGGAAGGGATCAAAGAAATCCACCTGGAGAACAGAAAGCGCTTTCGTGCTTTATTGCAGGAAGAAAAAGTAGCCGCAAAGAAAGCAGCTACTAAAGCAGCAGCAGCCCTTGAGGCAGCAAAAGAAGTGAGCAAGGAGTTTCCCAAAACTACCTTAAAAGAAGAGTTGACTGATCTGAAGACCATTAAGGGGATCGGGCCAAAATTGGAAGAAATCTTAAAATCAAAAGGGGTACAATCCGTACAGGATATTGAAAAAGCACCCCTTAAGCGCTTAGAAGCCATTTTGGCAGAAGCTGGCTCTCGTTACAAAGGCTTTGACCCACAAGATTGGAAAAAGCAAGCAAAAGAGTTGGTGTAACTAAACTGTAACTCGACTCCCTTACCTTTGTAATAACAACTTAAAAAAATATAAAAACATTATAACATGGCTACCAAGAAAGCAAAAAAACCAGAAGCACAACTGAAAAACAATCTGGAAAAAGTAAAAGACTCTGCCGTTAAAACGGGTAAAAAATACAAAGAAACGGCTACAGATTACGTAAAAGATTTGTACGAAGATAGTGAGAAGTGGTTTGAAAAGACTACGGAAGACGTCAAGCAGACGGTTTCTAAGATCAACTTCGAAGACGGTTATAATACCGTAAAAGATTTTTCCTCCAAAGCAAATAAATACGCTACCGATACGGCAGAAGATGTCGTAGATGGTGCGATCAGCAGCGGAGAAAAGTGGCAGGCGATTGCTTCTAAGGCCATTAAAGGTGGCTTAGACCTGGCTGCTAAACAACAAGAAATTTTCTTCGATACATTGGAAAGCGTTAAAGGCCAGGTTAAAGACGGTACAAAACGCACCAAGAAGTTATTTAAGTAAATTGGGTTTCCCACAGTAAAGTGGAAATATTTAGGTAATGCTGCAATGCGGGTAGTTCTTCAGAACTATCCGCATTTTTTATTCGGGGAGTGCTGCCGCGTTACGCGCCAGTATTTTCCGGGCCGTTTTGGTTTTAAAAAACTGTACGAAGCGCTTGACCACCGGATCTTCCAGACCGCTGGTAATCAGGTAAGCATTGCGCTGAAAGGGATACTTATCTTTTTCTACGTTCCGCAGACTAGGCTTTATCCCTTCTATTTTTAAAGCTTTAATTTGTCCCTGGGATTGAACCTGACGCACGGCGGCCGTCATACCAATCGCACCGGGTGTCTGGGCCAGTGCGCGTGCCAGAGGGCCTGATTTTTGATGAATAATGATACGCGGGGAAGTCTGCGGATCCGGCATACAATCGAGTTGCGCTGCCAATACTTCCATATCTACTTCGTCTAAAGGCCGGGCCAAAGCTACAATAGGCAAATCCGCCCCGCCCAGCGCTTCCCAATTTTGGTAAGCGCCTTGATAAATGGCACAGAGCTCTTCAGTAGATAACTTTTTTAGGGGAACACTTTTATGCACACCCATCACAATAGCCATTTTAGCAAACCAGTGTACCTGTAGACCCTGTCGGGTAAATTTGGGGATATCTATTCCATGACTGGCCATGGCGACATCTATTTCCCCACTTTGTAAAGCCTCAATTCGTCGACGGGTACTCATCCCCTCCCCAATCACAATTTTAATACTGGGGAAATTTTGCTCAAAAGCACTGGCGACTTCAACAACCAAAGGCCGTACCCCATTCGAGCCATCCACGTACAGGGTATCTTTTTGGCTTTGCACCAAATGAGGTGCAAAAACAATTAAAGTTAAACTTAAAAAGAATGCTTGACGCTGCCTCATTATTCATTCACATATAGGGCCTTACTGACTATATTTTTGTAAGAGCGGCCAATGGGTAATTCCTTTCCTCCTATTTCTACATGATTGGGAGAAAAAGCCTCAATTTTTGGAATGGACACCAGGAAAGACCGGTGAATTCTCAGGAAAACTTCATCTGGTAATTTCTCCTCCAGATAAGAGATTTTTTGTTTCGTCACGATGCGCTTCTCAGGAACATGAATAATCACGTAGTCCTTAAGACTTTCGATGTAGGCAATTTCATGGAGATAAATCTTAACCATTTTCTTATCGGCACGCACAAAGATGTACTCCATACCGGAGAGGTTCAGATCCTTATTGATATTGGCTGGATTATTCCCGGTGGTATCTACTGGTTCATTTTGTGCATTGGGATTGAGATGCTTAAAGGCTTTGCCGACTGCTTTCAAGAAGCGGGTGAAGGGAATAGGTTTTAGCAAATAATCTACCGCATCAAGATTAAAAGCTTCGATGGCGTAATCGCGATAGGCGGTGGTAAAAATCACCTTGGGTGGATTCGACAAAGTATTGATAAACTCTATCCCATCTAATTTTGGCATCTGGATATCCAGAAATAATAAATCCACCTGTTTGCTCTGCAGGACTTCAAAGGCATTAAGTGCATTTTCGCAGCGTCCTACCAGTTCAAGACCATCTATCCTCTTGATATAAGATTCTACCACATCCAGAGCCAGCGGCTCGTCATCAACAATTAAACAGTTAATCTTCATATCCCTCATTTTTTAGTACCGTGCAAAAATAAATACTCCTTGAAAACTGTTTTATACAAGCTTAGAAACAAGCGTTTTCTTATTTCGGTCTACCGGGCTAACTCCCTCTTCAAATAAAGGAATTTTTAGAATTATCATAAAGGTCTCCTCTTCATCGAAGACTTGCAAATCATATTTTTTGGGACCGTAGATCAATTCAAGACGACGACGGACATTTTTCAAGCCGATTCCTTTAGATATCTCTTCATTTTGGGGGGCTACCCCTCCTTTACTATTTTCCACCTGCAAAACTAATCTATTCTCCTTTACATGGAAATCAATACTGATGAAAGACAATTCAACTTCCCGACTTACGCCGTGTTTGAAGGCATTCTCTACAAAGGGAAGCATCAATAAGGGCGGGATAAACTTCTGTGAAATATTCCCACGGGTAGAAAAAGCCACTTGCAGGCGCTCTCCATAGCGAAGCTGCTCCAGCTCAATAAGGTTTTTCATCTGTTCCACTTCTTTCCGGAGGGGTACCCGCGCCACGTTGGCTTCGTAAAGCATATAATCCAAAAAGGTCGACAACTTCATTACCAGTTCGGAAGCACGGGGTGATTCCTGCATCGTGATGGAGTAAAGATTATTCAGAGTATTGAACAGGAAATGCGGGTGAATCTGACCTTTTAAAAACTTGAGCTCGGCGTCCAGTTTTTCCTTAGCCAAGTCTTTTGCTACTTGTTCCTGCTGGTAATTTCGTTTTAGTAATTTTATAATCATTGCCGCAAAAACCACCGCGTAGACCTGCACCGCATTCGTTAGGGCCTTACCTACGTCAAAAAGCGGATTTTCGGCGTAATTATACTCCGGCCGAAAGGTCGGAACATAAATAATGTGAAGAGACCAACGTCGCAGATAACCAAAAATCAGTGCCATGAGCATGAAGGTAAAAAATAGAGAAAGGTATTTTTTACGATCTAGCATTTGCGGCACGACCCAGTAAATGAAAAAGTAAGTAGCCAGGATGGTGACGGGTAAAATAGATAGTACGTAGGTCCAGGCCCGGAAGAAATCATCAGAATAGCTGTACTGAGAGAAAAGTGAGAACAGCGTATAACTCACCCAGAATAATAAATGGGTAAGTAGCCGATACCTTGGATTAAGTAGTTGTTGTACTTGTAGACCTTGCATGGGTATTTAAATAGTTACTTTACGAAAGTAACAAAACCTCAACACAATTATTGATTATTTTGCCCGGCTACCACTTTTTTGATTTAAACAACAAGATTTGTAAGATTAATTACTCCGTAAGGCGCTTATAATGAAAATATTTAGCGCCGAATTAGCCTAGCGCCACGTCCAGTGTCATCATAATACTAAAACCAATTAAAGTGGAAATGGTAGCTAAATCCGTGTTACCGGCCAATTGTGATTCGGGAATTAATTCTTCCACGACCACGTAGATCATGGCTCCGGCAGCAAAGGCCAGCGCATAGGGCAAAATGGGTTGCATCGTCAATACGGCAAAGGCACCAATCACCCCGGCAATTGGTTCAACCACGCCCGACATCTGGCCGTAAAAGAAAGCCTTCTTGCGCGACATTCCCTCTCTTCTTAGCGGTACGGACACTGCTGTCCCTTCCGGAAAATTCTGTAATCCAATACCAATCGCCAGGGCCAGCGCCGCACCAATGGAGGCAGAGGGTAATCCGTAGGCTACCGCCCCAAAGGCAACCCCTACCGCCAAACCCTCCGGTATGTTATGGATCGTAATCGCCAGAACCAGCAGTACGCTTCTTCGCCAACTAGTGGGTACCCCTTCTGCTTCCTCTCGCTTAAATCCCAGGTGTAAGTGGGGCAAATATTGATCAATCGCATAAAGAAAAAGCCCGCCTGATAAAAATCCAATTAAAGCAGGCAGCCAGGCCGGTAGCGAAGAGATTTCCTCGGCCAGTGTAATCGCAGGAGCCAGCAAAGACCAGAAACTAGCTGCTATCATTACCCCGGCAGCAAAACCCAGCATGGAGTCCAGTACTTTCTGATTGACATTTTTAAAGAAAAAAACTAGGGCTGCTCCCAGTGCCGTCACTCCCCAGGTAAACAAGGTCGCAATCAGGGCCTGAGTGGTTGGATCGTATTTGCGCAGAAAGTCTAGGATAGCGTCCATTTTCTTTAGGTTGGTTGAAATATTTTTTAGATGAATCAAAATAAATACAATACGGGCACTACATCAACTATTTTGACATAAAATAAGGGCCTCTGTAGATTTACAAAGGCCTTAAAAATTAAAAAGACGGTTATTTCAACTCGACTTTAGCCATTTATAATAGCGAAGTCGCCTTTAAAGCGATACCACGATGAAAAAGCTATCCGACTGGACAAGGCAAATTTGCTTTTTATTAGGTCGTTGGTTCTCTGATTTTCAAATAATTATGATTGCAGACGGCCCCTATGCTGTAATAGAACTGTTTGCTGAAACTCGAATGTACCTTACTTGGACTACGCGTTTTCGAATGAATCCATCCTTATATGATTTTCCACCGCCTTATCAAAAAGGACAACTGTACTTAATTAATAAAACATTATTCGATCACTTAGCTTTTGTGGCAACTAGAGCTACTTAAAATGGCTAAAGTCGAGTTCAATGTCCCGGAGATTAATTGATGGTATTTGAAAATCCATTGGTATAACCCAGGCTGGCCGATAAGCCAACGTAGGTTTGCTCTTCGTAGGGATAAAGGTCTTTTTGATAGATACCCAACGACACCCGGTAATTACTCCCGTTATGGGAAATATAGACCTGCTCCCGATATTTTTCTGGAATTTCGTTAAGCGGAGTAACATCCAACTGCTTACTGGCGTAGATTTGATAGGTGGAATAGGAAGCCGTTTCTTCCCCGACATTTTCCAGGAAATTTTGATCCGCTACCACAAAAGCGGATGGATACCCCTTTCGCTTTACCTGCTGTAAAACTTTGTAAGCCGCATATTTTCCTAAATAATTCCCCAGATAAACTCTGGTAAAACCATTATCTGCGGGTTCAAAGCTTAAGACACCGAGATTAGCTAATTTACCAATTTCTTCAAAATCAATGGTGCCCTCAAGAGAAGCTACCCGGATACGACAGATCGTTTTATCACCTTTATACTGATTCAGGTTGGTCCCGCTACCACCTTTGGCGGTCCCCCCTGAGTTCGTCGCCGGACGACTAGCGGTCGTTTTTGTTCTGAGTGCTTTAACAATATCATTAATACTATTGATATCAGAATTACTATTGATTTGATTACTTAGTCGGGAATCAAAACTAAAAGAATTATCCTTATTAATAAAGATACCGTTGATGGTGTTGGCCCGGGCATTAAGCCCCGCTCCCTCCGGCAGATAATCCGCCATAATTACAATATCCAATTTCCCATCACTATTGACATCGCGGGCTGAAACGGCACGCAGGCCGTCAAACCTACCTTTGGCAGCTGCAAAATCAGGAAAAGCATAGACCGGATTGCCATTTCGTAACAAATAATAGTTCACTTGACTTTCTCCATAACGATCTTCCCAATAGGGGGCAAAAGTAACCTGCCCGAAATTACCGAGATTGGCATCAAATCGATGCTGCTCGATTACCTGTCCTTTGGTTGTGACGTTGGCTACCCGAGCTGCTTCGGGAATATCTTCGGCAGAAACATCACCGATGCGTGTGAATCGCTGTGTACTCCACTGCATTTGATTTCCATCAAAAAAGACGGGCGCTGCACTTACCGCTGCGTCGTTCTCGATCAACTGATTACCCGTAAAGCGCCAGCTACCATCTTCGGTCATTTCGTCCTCATACTGAATAAGCATATAGCCATTTGGCATAAACTGATAAACTTCTTCTCCAACCGAGGCTTTCCATTTACCGATTAGCTTTTCGGATAGTCTGGCCTCTACGTCCCGAACGGCCAGAGAGTCTTTCAATAAACTGACTTCCTCACCCAGAATAAGTACATTACCATCCAGTAAAACATCGTAGGGAGTAGCGCTGGCTTCGGTCTGCTCGGCCATAACCAGTCCGGCATCTTTTATCCCCCAGGTACCAAATTCCTCTTCGAAGCGCTTTATTTTTACGTAGGTGCGATCACCGGAAAAATGCCAGATTTCTTCTGCTCCGGCCTGGCTTAAGCGCCAGGTACCGGGCAGGGTTTGCCCCAGCGTTTCGGGATCTAATCGTTTGTTATTGCGATTGCCCAATTGATCACAAGAGCTGACCAATATGGACAGGCAACAAAATAAAAAAATCGCTTTCCTCATGCTTAATAATTTAGATTCGGTTTTTATGCCAAAAGCCCTTACATTCGAGCTGGCGAAATTTAGATCTTAGCTCCATAAAAAGACCGTCCCATATCTGAACATAAAAGGACTGACTTGCTTCAGAAACTTTGAAGTAGCCTTTTTGTTACTTAAGTTAGAAAAGATACAAAAAAGTTACACAATTACAATATTATCATTTTTTGGATATAAACAATGTATTTTTCTCCTTTAAAATCATCTTAATGCTTATAAATGAGCGCTAGAAAACAAAAAAAAACAAGAACAGAGAAAGCTGAGGCGAAGGGTGGTAAATCTTTTATAAAACAAATCCAGCGCTTTATCATCGCCAGTATTGTGGGGGGGATTGTCCTTATTCTACCCATTAGCCTGATTTACTTTAGTATTCGCTTTATCTGGCTACAGGCACAAAAGATCACCCGCCCCATAAAGAATTTAATCGAAATTGATGATAATGTCGCGGCCTGGGTGGTTGATATTGCTGCCCTGGGGGCGATCTTAATTGCTTTCTTCCTGCTAGGTGTATTTATACAGACTAAAGCGGGGAAAGAATTTTGGAATTATATAGACCGTTGGCTTGACAAAATACCCCTGTACAGTATAATTCGGGATACTATTTCACAATTTTTTGGAAAAAGTGACAAAATGCCCTTCAGCGAGGTTGTCGAAGTAGATGTATTTAATACGGGGACCAGTATGATTGGCTTTTTATCCGACCAAATGGAAGATGGTCGATATTCAGTTTTTGTACCTACGGGCCCCAATCCCACCAACGGCTTTATCTTTTTGGTAGAAAAAAACCAAATTACCCTTACAGAAATCCGCCCCGAAGAAGCCATGCGAATTGTAGTTGGCGTAGGAACCGGTGCCTCCGACCTGTTCTCCAGAGTGAAAAGTAAAAAAAGGAATTAATAGCCATTTAGTGATTTTTCTAAAGTTGGGTCTAAATTGGGAAAACCCCCTAAAAAGCTTTAACTTTACGGTCTATTTGTCTTCATTTTCATAGAAATGGAACTTTACTATATCTATTTGTGTTATTAAAACAAATGAAATTAAAAACTGTATATGCTAATTATTGAAGTAAAAGACGGAGAAAGTATTGATAGAGCGCTAAGACGCTACAAACGCAAAGTTAGAGATACCCAGATACTGAAAGAACTACGCAAGCGTAAAGAATATACCAAGCCTTCGGTAGAGAAGCGCAACGAAATCCTGAAAGCGGTTAAGCGAGAAGCTTATTTACGTGACCAGGAAGGTTAATCTATGAAAAGCCCCTCCCGGGGCTTTTCCCCGGATAGGTCTCAGACGCTCAATAACACTGTTTGAGTGTATTATGCCATCCAACTTCAATTCACATAGCAGCCGACCTTATCCGAACCTGCTTTAACCTAAAAGACATCCATAAAACTCCACTTAATACTTTTATCAGGAGTGGATTTTCAGGTAGCATAAGTAAGTATTGTCTTTCAGCTCTGGCTGAAGCTACTTTTTTTCTTTAATAAAATTTATCCGTATGCGTCCAAACAAAAACATCTCACTCGGTAAAGGGAAATACTACTTTACCATTAAGTCTACTCCAAACAACATTACCATCTTTCGTAAATCTCGCAAGCGAGCTGCCGATGCCTACTTAAACTATCTAAAGATTGGTAAAGAATGTGAATGGCTAGGTCAATGGAATGGGAAAAAATTTGAAGATACTAGTGCTCCCGCACTGAGCCAGGCCAGCTAATATTGTTTACACAGGAAATAAATTTTTTATCATAAAACTTTAAATCATGCCAGCCAGAAGTATCAAAGTGAAAATTGTTAAAGAAACCAGTAGTACGGTCACCATCAAAATGATCAGCCTTAACAGGAAAATGCCTGTACCTAAGGAAGATTTCGAAAAAAGAGTTAAGCAAGGCCTTTATGAAGTGGTCGGCCAACCTGCCGAAAGTGATGAATAAATACCCCGCTTACCTGTAAAAGCCTTTGTATCACTTACTGATAGAAAGGCTTTTTTTATTGGCTCACCCTACTTATTTACCCAATCTTATTTTTTCGTCCCCCAAACAGGATCATATAAATCACCCAGGCAATAAATATTATTCCCGCCGCTGCCACCATGGGTAAACGATTATCAATAGCATTTAAATAGCCCGCAATAATGGGTGGAATCGCCTGACCTAAAGACTGCATGGATTGGTTAATGCCCAGTATTTCTCCCTGTTGATCGGCGTTTGCCTGCTCGGAGATCACCGAGGTCATATTGGGAGAAGTTATCCCCTGCGAAATCGCAATTACCGGCGCAATCACATAAAACCACCAGGCCTGATCCGGTAATAAAACCAGAGCAATTCCTATACTGAGTGTCAGGATAGTAAATTGTAAAATGAATTTGGGAGCAACAATATTACTCAGCTTGCGCACAATTAAGCCCTGTGTAATCGCCAGCCAGATACCAATCCAGCCAAACAATAAACCTATATTTTTTTCTGTATAGTCAAAATCCTGAATCAGGATAACCGCATAAAACTGCGTGAAAAAAGTAAAGCCCAGGGATAAGCCCAGCACCACAGTGAAAATGCCTCTGAGGTTAGGTGCAGCAAAGGATTTAGCTATGTTCTTAAAACCCCGAAATAAAGAAAAAGGTACCTGGCTGGCCTTTTGCAAGGTTTCGCGAAAGCGATACCAAACTAACAAAATATTGAGTAATGTGATGATCGCAGTAAAATAAAAAGGCGTCTCCGGACCAAACCAGGATACCACCGTATTGTCTGCTAAAACACCCCCCAGGGTTGGCCCCAAAATAAACCCCAGACCAAAGGCCGTCCCCACCAGGCCAAAATTACGCGTCTTGGATTGCGCGTCACTAACGTCCGCGATGGAAGATAAAATAATTGAAATATTACCCCCGGTGAACCCAGGTAACATGCGGCTTAAAAACAACAAGACCAACCATCCCTCCTTTATTGCCCAGGCAAAGAGCAAATACCCTATCATTGTCCCGAATAAAGACATAGTGAGCATGGGCTTGCGTCCGTAACGGTCTGACAAAGCCCCTAAAAGCGGCGCACCAAAAAATTGCAAAATGGGATAGGAAGCTATAATAAAACCATAGAGTATGGAGCGCTGGGCTTCTGTATAGGAAGGATCCAGGATGGCCGTACTCTCTTCAAAAAACAAGGCCGGGATCACCGGAATGATGATGCCTACCCCGAGCATGTCTATGAAGACCGTGATGAAAATGGTTAATAGACTTGCCTTTTGCTGGGAAGGTTTTGACATGTGCTAATTTTTCCGCCGGTAAGTTACGAAAGAAAAGGGGTACGGGTTCCACTTATCTGCGGGGAAATCTTCACGCTGTACCTCTTGCCAGTCTGCCTCTGGGATTTTTGGAAAAAAAGTGTCGCCTTCAAATTCAGCGTGTACCTCGGTAATATAAAGCGTATCTACTTTAGGGAGGCTCATTTTATAAACATTGGCTCCACCGAGTACGGCCAGCTCTTCATAAGAAGAATCCTCCGCTATCTGCCAGGCTTCTGCCAGGCTATGAGCGACACGTACATTCCCTGCACGGTAGTCTTTCTGCCGGGTTAAAACAATAACCTGCTCCTCTTCCGGAAATATTTCTTGCCCCTGATTAGATTCAAAAGACACCCGACCAGTTAACAATTGGGCCGAGCGAATGCGCTGCTTGAAATAGGCCTGATCTGCGGGAAGATCCCAAACTAAATCCCCATCAGCGCCAATCACGCCGTTTTCTGCTACTGCGGCGATGATAAAACTATGCATCTTCCGTATTCAATTCGTTGAGGGCATGCTTAAGCCCGGTTAAGTGAACGCCGTGGTGAGAAGTATCAAAGACCACCTCTCCCCTTTCTAATAAAATCAGTTGGGGAGATTGATGAACGACTTTCAACTGTTCAGCGATCTGATTGGAAATTTTTCTATGCGCTAATAAGTCCAAATAGTAAAATGCCAACTCGTCGCTGGAAATATCCCAGCCGTTTTCCAGCTGAAATTTAGCCATATTACTAATTCCACAACTTACACTGTGCTTGAATACAGCCACGGGCTGCTCATGAGACTTTGCAATAAGTTCCGAGATTCGATTTTCCTGGTCCAGTACCAACCAGGATTCAGGCAAATCTGGGCGCATTGTATTTTGTACGTTTTTAAGAAACCCCATAATTCATCAAATTTAGAAAGTGATTGTTCTTCTTGAGGACTATTCGCATAATCCTTACTCAACCTTGTTAATGCGCTGAGTTTACAGAAAGTTTGGGAGGAGGTTAAAAAAGAAGTATAGCGGCCATCCAATAATTATTCCAGTAGTGCATCTTTTTTATTTTTGCGCACCATACCTTCCTGGACTACGGAAGCGACCAGACGCCCCTCCTTATCAAAAATGTTACCGCGGGTAAATCCACGCGCATTTGAAGCACTCGGACTATCAATGGCGTATAACAACCAGTCGTCCATTCTAAAATCGCGGTGAAACCACATGGCGTGATCCAGGCTGGCCAATTGCACCTTACTAAGAGAAGCCGCAATACCATGCGGTAATAGAGCCGTAGTCAGCAGATTATAATCAGAGGTATAGGCCAGGACACTTTGGTGAGAACGAATATCGTCGGGCATAAGTCCTTTGGCCTTCATCCAGACGTGACGATAAGGCTGACTTTTCCCAGGCAAGGCTGGGTTAATCAATTCCACTGGTCGGAATTCGATTGGTCGATCCAGATTTAGAAATCGCTTGTAATTCTCGGGGAGCTGATCGCCATACTTAGTCACCAGCTCTTCCCAGCTTACTAATTGATCGGGCGTAGATACATTAGGCATACTTATCTGATGATCAAAGCCCTCCTGCCGCAGCTGAAAAGAAGCAGCCATAAAAAAGATAACCTGCCCGTTTTGGATAGCGCGTACCCGCCGGGAGGAAAAGCTCCCCCCGTCCCGTACCTGCTCTACCTGAAAAATAATAGGTATTTCCAGCTTACCCGGTAAAATAAAATAAGAGTGAATAGAATGTAAAACACGCTCCTCCGGAAGGGTTTGCATTGCAGCGCTGAGGCTTTGTGCTAATACCTGACCACCGAATACCCGCTTACTCCCCACCGGACTGCTTAGACCACGGTAAAGATTTTTATCTAATTCTTCTAAAGCTAATAATTCCAGTAGTTCCTTAACGTCCTTCATCATCTGATTACAATTTGCGATTCCCGAATTAACAAAAAAGATTCTTAAGGGGTGAAGTATTCTAAATATTAATTAGAAAATTCACAGTTTAAGTTTTGAATATATGTATATTTTAACATAAACTAGGGGCGATTTAAAACGACCTAAAATGAAAGCGCCCTACGTTGCTATTGCCTGGCTATTCCTGGCCTTCGCCCTATTGCCACTATCCGCTCAGGAGTCAGGTGGTCCCAGATTAGAATTCGTGGAATACACCACTGAAAATGACTATTACTTTTTGCGACTACCCTCCGACCGTTATTACACGGCGGGGCAATCCATTAGACTGAACGATCAGAGCCTGGACAAAGGCAGGCTTAGTCCCGCCTCCCTTTTCCCACTGCGATTTGTGAACCGGCAAGCAGAGAATCTCAGCCAGCTCTGTTTGCGTTACCAATTATTCACGCCCTTTCGAATCCACTGGAATACCCCAGAACAAATAGACCGACCTTATACTGCCCGACTAGACTTGCAGTTTGAAAACCAGACCTTTCTGCCAGAAAATGGCTTAAAACTATATAAATCTCTATTACTGGGCTTCCAGGGGCCCTCTATGCGTGGGGAAAATATACAAAATGGAGTACACCGCCTAAAAGGACGTCCGCTAGCCCAGGGTTGGGAATACCAACTTGCTGATCGTCCTTACTGGGTAGTACAGTTCCAGGCCGAAAAAGCAATTTCAACCGGAGCAAAACACTTGTGGCTCGCCAGTCCTCAAATCTATCTGGGTAATGTGCAGCAATATGTACAAATGGGCATGCACTATAAGAATGGTGACCTGGCCGGATACTTTCGCCCCAACCAATCCATGCCTTCTATCCACTGGCATACTTATTTCCACTTTTCGGCGCGCTACGTGCATCGCAATCAATTACTCAACGGAACAATGCGCCCCAATAGTGATATAAAGTCTTTCCAGCCCCCCCATACCAAAAAACTGGTATATTTGGCCAGTTATGGTATTCAGTTTACCTGGAAGCGTTGGGCCATACGTCTGAGCCAGGAGGCTATGAGTCCTGAATTTGAAGGTGGCAGCAGCCACTTTTGGGGTAGTATAAGCCTAAGGAAATATTATTAATGCCCGGCATACACCAGCATACCGGACATTATTAGAAGTTGTTTGAAAACGCTAAGTAATTCTATGGCATGCGTTTCACCCATATCTCATACATAGGATCTCCTTTACTACTCTTTCCGCTGTGATGCCAGTCGTCGCCTTTTACTTCGAAATTAAAACCAAGTGATGCCCCTACCCTGGTTTTATCCCGGCTAAAAAACTCAATATTTTCGGTATACTTACCGTCCACCGCGGTGTAGGTACCACCGCCCGTTCCCATAAAGGCTTTGGTTTCTGTATTATAGGCGATCCACTGAAAACGCGTCGGTGTAAGAATCTTCATGGTTTTACGCGGACGATCCGTATCCCGGCGACTGATTTCTCCATCTCTTTTGCGCCCTCCCATCAACCAGGGACCAGACAGGGGACTTTCCTTCCCCTTATCTGTGTTCTTCCAAACCTGATTATCGATGACTGCCGTCTTCTTCTTAAGGCTTACGGTATGCTCCTCCGTACGGCCCACCATATTCGGGTCGGCAGTGTCGAATTCGTAGGTAAGCATCAGCTCATCATTTGACAAATCAAAACTTCCCCCTTTGGTGGCAATGAATTCTCCGTCCTCGTAAAAAGCTGTCCAACTGAAAAATTCTCCGCTAAACAAGTATACATAGTTTATGCTCCGGTCTCCAAAACTACCACTACGTTCATAAGTACCTTGTAGCGCTTGCGCATTCAGAAAGCTTACCGAAAAAAATAAACAAAAAAGCAATGCAATCTTTCTCATGTTGTTTTATTTGGTGATTGTTACCTATAAAAATAATAAAGATTCTGTTCCTTTGCAGGAAAGTTGGAGACTTTACATAAACAATAACATCCATGCACATTTTGCTCTACGCACCGGAATACAGGCCTAATCTCTCTAATATGATCCGTTCGGCAGAATTTTTCGGCTTTTCTGAGATTTGGATTTTTGATAAAAACGGACTGTTAGATCCACCGAATAATAAGGTAAGTCGGGCAGATATGAACCATATGGCCCGGGTTTGGACCGCCGGGGCTATTGAGTATATCGAGGTTCGAAAGGTAGATGACCTACCTGGTTTTTTACGAAAGTATAACGGAAGGAAAATAGCGACTATGGTTGATCCGGAAGCCAAGCATCTGTCTAGTTTCAACTTTGAGCCCACCGATTTAATCATTATGGGGCCCGAAAAAGAGGGTCTACCCGAAGATATTCTTCCCTACACCGACCAGGCCGTATTTATTCCCGGTAAAGGAAAGACCGACTGCCTAAACGTTTCTGTCAGCCTGGGTATCTTACTCTACGCCGCCTCTACCCAAATCAAAAGCTAATGGTGCAATACGTCCAGCCATCCGGACGGCTTTCCAACTCAATGCGGGCATTGTGATTGTGAACGATCTCCCTCACCAGTGTTAAACCTACCCCCTGACCATCGGGTTTAGTGCTAAAAAAGGGCGTAAAAAGTTGCTTTTGCACCTTTGGGTCAATCCCCTTTCCATTATCCGCGATTAGGATACGGAGGGGATCGGTCTGCAGACTGACTCTGATCTGGCCTTCTTCCGCAATCGCCTCTTTTGCATTTTTCAGAATATTGAGCAGGGCTTGTTCAAACTGCTGCTCATCGATTTGTTTTTTGATATTACCTACAGCCGAGTAATCGAGACTAATTTCAATATTTTCTCCCTTCAGGCTGGGCTGCATTAGATTCACGACCCTCTCCAAAAGATTCGATAGCTCCGTCCAGCTTCGCTTGGGTATGGGTAAACGCACTACCTCTGCGAAATTCTTCATAAACTGATTTAGACTATCGTGCCGCTGAATAGCCAGCTCCAATGCTTCGGCCATCTCCTCATCGCCATTAGTCTCCGATTCCAATAGATAATCTCGTACTATATTCAAAATAGAGCCCGTAGCACCAATGGAGTTATTTACCTCGTGTGCCATCATCCGGATCACCTTGCCGTATGCCTGCTTTTCGGCCAGCAATATCTCTCCGGTAACTTCGTGGACCATAATGAACTGACGGTAGAAACCACGGTGCAAAAACTGCGCTACTTCGCATTTGAATCGCTCTGTCCCCTGAAGTTTTACTACCTGATTACGTCCCACTTCCATATCATGGATAATGGGAATCAACGGATGCTCCATAAAGGTTAAAGCTTTGCCTTTCACCTCTCTGGCAGGATAACCAAAAATAGACTCGGCTTTGGGGTTGAAGTCCGTAACCCGACCTTCATAATCCAGAATAATCACGCCCGTTGGGTAAGCCTGAATCAGGCGCTCCAAAAAGTAGTGCTGTTCTTCCAATTGGACTCTTTCTTCCCGAATATTATCAATCAGACCATTATAGATCTTAATGAGCTGATTCAGTTCTGTAGAATTGGTGAGTTGGTACCTTACGGTAAAATCCTGATCTTTTAAGGCATCGATACCATCAGAAATAAAGTGAAGGGGGCGGACCATACCCTGGTAGATATGAAAGGCCAGGACTAGAGAAAGAAAAATGAATATTTCGGATAGTATAAACCACACTTTCTGATCTTTAAATTGCAAGTAGATCAGACTGGTAATCAATGCGTGGAGCAGGCCCAGAAAGAGAATGTATTTAATCTTTGTGCTCATGTGGTATCTGATACTTCTGTAGCCTGCGATAAAGAGCCGAACGGGTTAAGCCCAGAGATTTCGACGTAGCACTAATATTATACTGATGGTACTCCAGCGCTTTTTGAATCATTCTCACCTCCATTTCTTCCAAAGATAAACTACCCACTTTGGGCAGACGATCTGCGGGAGTATCAAAATCCTGATAGTGTGGCCGAAAATCCTCCAGGCTCAAGTTTGATTTACCGGAAAGTAGTACGCTACGCTCCACCAGGTTTTTAAGTTGCCGAATGTTGCCGGAAAAATGTTGCCGCTGCAACCAGTTAATCGCCGCTTCGTCAACGGAGGTAGATACCAGACCATAGTTACTGGCCATCCGCTGTAGCATATCCTGTATCAATAGCGGAATATCGCCTTTACGATCCCTTAAGGGGGGCAGCTCAATGGTGATTAGGTTGATCCGATAGTAAAGGTCTTCGCGAAAGATTCCTTCGGCTACCATTTTTTCCAGATTCTTATTCGTCGCACTAATGACGCGCACATCCACCCTTTCTGTCCTGGAGCTGCCCAGCGGCTCAAAGGTTTTTTCCTGCAGAATACGCAAGAGTTTCACCTGGCTTTCCATGGGCAGATCACCAATTTCGTCCAAAAAGATCGTTCCGCCGTCCGCCATTTTAAAGCGTCCGTCGCGATCTGCTGAAGCATCGGTAAAAGCCCCCTTTTTATGGCCAAACATTTCACTCTCAAAGAGGCTGGCGGGTATGCCGCCCATATTCACTCGCACAAAGGGGGCATCGGCTCGCTGACTCCCCTGGTGGATGGCTTCCGCCATAAGCTCTTTTCCGGTACCACTTTCTCCCAGAATGAGCACACTGGCATCGGTAGGGGCAATACGTCTAGCTTTTTCCACCAGATTTTTCAGGCTATTTTTACTACCGATGATGCGATCAAAGTTGGAAATGGCGGGGGCATCCGGCGACGCTTCATTTTTTCCCGTAAGGGAGAGAATCGTACGTATGGAAGATAACAACTGTTTGTTGTCCCAGGGTTTGGCGACAAAATCTTTTGCTCCTTTCTTCATGCCCCGCACCGCCAAATCAACGGTTGCCCAGCCCGTCATCAAAATCACCGGTAAAGCAGGTCGAAAAGTCCGGATTCGATCCAATGCTTTTAAGCCCTGATCGCCCGAAGTTTCAATGGTGAAATTCATATCCAATAGCACCAGATCAGGTTGCTCTTCTTCTATGGTCTGCTCCAAATCCCGGGCATTATGCACTATCGCCGTCGACATGCCCGCTCGTTTGAGTAACAAACGAATCGAATAACAAACACTACGATCATCGTCCACAATCAGAATATGCGGCATAGGTCAATTTTGAATTCTCATCCTACTCCTCGTGCAGAGCTACCGCCGGATGAATCCGGGAAGCCTGCTGGCTGGGGTAAAATGCACATAATAATACAACCAGCAAAATCAAAGTACTGGTAAATAGCATACTAAGATAATAATTACTATCGGGTACATTCATCACATTAAGCAAGGGGAGCTGGATGGCAAAAAAGGAAGCCAGTAGTATGGCCAGTCCCGCGACCATTAGTACCTCCGCAATAAACTGGAAAGTGATGGTCTGTTGGGTAGCCCCCAGCGTACGTCTCAATCCAATCTCTGCCCGACGCTTACTTATCGTGTAGTAAAGCACCCCAAATAAGCCCAATGCGACATTGATGATCAAAAAGGCACAAATACTCAGGGCTGCAATCAGGGGTACCCAATATCGACGGCTATTAGACACTCTTCGCTGATCCAAATCAACAATCCGAAAGTCGTTACGGCGCGTAATATCACTAATCGTTTTATTCACTTCCTCCTGAAAGGCTGCCGTGGTACCGGGTGCTAATTCCAACATGATATTGGGCAGATCTCTGGAGGCTTTAGGATTGAGGAAAAAGGACATGGGTTCTTCCGAGCGAAACTCATTAACGTACTTGAAATGATCGACGACCCCGACTACCCTATTCTCCCCCTGAATCTGGTAGATACTATCCAGGATGGGTTTACCGCCAAAGCTGTCTTCCCACAATTTGCGGTTGATGATGACTGGTTTATATTTGGCGCGCTGATCATCTTCGTTAAAGAAGCGACCGCCAAGCAGTTCCAGATCGGCCGTCTCGAAAAAATCTTCATCACTCCAGAAAAGATGCGTCCGCAGCTCAAAACCATTATCGTCATTAACCGACTGCCACATGCCGCCACCGAAGGGTGTCACCTGACCAAGATAGGATGCCGAAAGCACCTCGGGCTTCGCTTCCAGCTCCTGCTCCAGTCGAAGCTTTGTGTCTTCCAGAGCAGTAGAATCCAGCTCTTCTGACCATTCCAGAAAAGCGACCCAACTATCTTTGGTGTCGAAACCCAATGGACTCGAATAGGTCCGAAAAGCCTGAATGGCAAAAGTGAATACAATAAATAAGATAGCGAAGGCTAAAAATATCTCCAGAAAGAGTAGGAAATTCTTACCGCGCTTGTTCCAGACTAAGGTGAATATATGCTTGATCATAACTGATTTTGTTTTAGAGCATTAGCAATTTGTAATTTGGACATACGCCAGGCGGGGATGATCCCCGAAAGGATACCAAAGACCAAAATAATAAGCAAACTGTACAGAAAAACGCTCAGGTTAAATTGTAAAACGACCTCTCCCAGAGCCTGACTATCATTGATGACCATAATCAGGACCAGCGCCAATAAGAAGCCCAGGACACCACCAATAAAAGTGAGGATGATATTCTCAAAAACAAATTGAAATAGAATATTTCCCGAGTTGGCACCAAAGGCTTTACGGACTCCAATTTCCGAAGCACGCTCCAGAATTCGGCTGGTGTTGACATTCACTAAATTCAGGGTGGGTAGCAGGACAAAAAGTAATAAAAGTCCCACAATCGCACCAAAAACAATATTGTAGCTCTTCCGGGGATCTTCTTCGTATTTAACGCCTTTAGCGTAGGCTTCGGCAAAAGTCATGGGCCAGAGCTCCAGCTGATTATACTCCTCCGGCTTAGGCATGGAAATCAATTCCGCCTTTCGTTTAATCGCACTTTTGATGCGATCGCGATTTTGTGAGGATTCGGCGAGGAAAACGGCCTTAAAGGGTCCCAGAAAAGATTCCGAAGCCAGCATATTACCTGCCATATTGGTGTAGGGAAGATAAAGGTCAGCCTGCACATCGTCGAAGCTACGTGTTGGGGCTTTCACCACACCTACTACCTCGTAGTCTTTGCCCTCCAGATTCATGAATTCACCCAGGACTTCTTTCTCCCGACCGAAATAGGCACGAGCGGTTTTATCGGTGATCACCACCACCTGCTCCTGGTTCTTTACCGCCGTCGGCAAATAAGTACGCCCTTCCAGCAGTTTAAAATCAAAAACTTGCCAGTAAGCGGCATCGGAGTAGATGGCATCCAAAGCCAATTTTTTATTATTGATGAAAACATCAAAATTGGCCATCGTGACAAAATAGGTTTGCAGGACAGCACCATCGACCTCCCCGATCTGGTCTTCCAGAAAAGGCAGAGAGGCCGAAGAAGTAGAGATACTCGAAGCCCGATTATCATAAGTATAGGTAGTATCGTAGCGCATCTGACCGTCGATCATCGTAGAATCCACCTGAGGGATGGTATCCTTTTCCATTTTCTTCATGGTAACCCGATTCAGCAGCACCATTTTATCTTTCTCCGTCAGTGGTGGTGCATCTCCCAACTCATTGTCCAGAAAAGCGGTAGTCACCATAAGGATCATCAGGGTAAAACTGATTCCAAATAGACTAATGAAAGTGAAAAACTTTCGTCGAGCCAGTACTTTTATCGCTAGTTTGAAATAATTCTTTAGCATAATTTTTTCTTTGTTGATTCAACAATTGATCTTAGCTGACCTGAGATCCGTCAAAAAGACGAACCAGGCGGTGGGTTTTTTTAGCCATGCGCTCGTCGTGGGTAACCATGACGATGGTGGTTTTTTGCTCCTCATTAAGGCGAAGCAGGATATCCATGACTTCGTTCCCCATCACGCTGTCCAAGTTACCGGTTGGCTCATCGGCCAAAATGATCCTGGGATTTCCCACAATGGCCCGGGCAATCGCTACCCGCTGTTTTTGTCCACCCGAAAGCTGAGCGGGAAAATGCTTCATTCGATTTTTTAAACCTACCTTGGTGAGGGCTTCCGCTGCCAGTTCTCGACGCTTTTTGGCGCCGACCTTACGGTAAAGCAAAGGCAGCTCTACATTATCAATCACCGACAGATCATTGATCAAATGAAAGCTTTGAAAAATAAAGCCCAGGTGCTCATTGCGAAAACGCGCCGTCCGCTTAGAGTTGTAGTTATCGATCGACTGACCGGCAATACTAATCTGGCCGTTACTCGGCTCATCAATCATCCCCATAATATTCAGGAGGGTACTTTTTCCACAACCCGAAGGGCCCATAATAGAGAGGAATTCGCCATCTTCGACGGTAAGGTTAATAGCATTGAGCGCTACCGTTTCGATGGTTTTGGTTTGGTAGACTTTACTGATGTTTTGTAGTTGTATCATGTTGATTGGTTTTTATTTAAAAGTTTACCTGATATCTTCTTACTGGCAGACTAGCCAGGATCCGTTAAGGTCAGACTACGCAACTGATAATAGCTGATCCAATACTGCCCCAGGACAAAGACGTAGGTTCTTTTAGCCTGGTCTCTCTCCTGCTGGGCAATATTCAATTCGGTAATACTAATGGAGCCCAGTACGTAGCTTTCCCGAGCGATTTGAAAGCGCTCCTGGGCCAGTTCTTGTAATTCGCGGGCCAATTGCAGTTCTTCCTGAATACTATTAAATTGATCAACGGCCTGGCGGATCTCCGTATCAAACCGAGCCTGCTCCTGCCGGATAAATTCCCGGGTATAATCTCGCTGCGTGCGGGCAATATCCACATTCGCTTTTTGTTGGCCCCAATCCAAAATGGGTACACTGAGGGAAATCTGAGCGAACTGCTCGCTGAAGGGAGCCATGTACACATCCTCCAATTGATTAGCGGAGCGCGTCAGGCCAAAGGAGGCCGTCAGATCTGCCTGTAAACCGCCATTGCCTCTGGCCTCCGCCACGTCGCGTTCTGCTTCCATCTGTATCCGTTGGAAAGTAGTGGGTTCAGAGCGCTTACGACGTGCTTGTTCCAGTGCCCGTTCTACATCGACTTCCACTTCCCGGGTCTGGTTCGGGCGACCCGCTTTGAGTAGCGTTCCATCGTAGCCCTGTCCCAGGTAAGCATAGATATTGGAGGAAGCCTGGCGTACGGCCTGACGAGCGCGCTGGGCATTACGGCGGGCATTAACCAGTCCCACTCTCAGTTGTAAGAGATCACTATCGGAAATCTTCCCCAACTCATGACGTTCTCGGGCGATCTCCAATAGGGCAGCATTATTATCCACATTCAATTCGGCGATCTCCAGATCCATACGAGCCACCACTAATTCAAAGAACAGCCGGGTAGCTTCTAGTTGGATGGCCTCCAGGTCACTTTGGTACCTTTTATTGGCTTCTGCCAAACGCAGTGGTGCGAGGTCCCGGTTCCACTTTAAATCATTAAACCCGAAGATGGGCTGTACCAGTCCGATCCGCACTGGTACACCGTTGTACACCTTGCTATTGGACTGGAAGTTATCGAAACGCTGTAAACCGGAGCGCAGAAAAACGCGGCCGCCCGTCTGGGGTATATTTTGGGAAATCGTCACGCCCAGGGCAGAATTATTATTACTAACGGTTTGGAAACTCACACTGCCGTCGGGCTGTAACACCTCTTGAGAAGTGCGCTGGTAATTCGGTAAATTGGCATCGAGCGATATGTTAGGACGCAGGCGCGCCTGCAGTAATTCATTACGCAGTGCCGCCTGATCCCGATTCAGGATCGCTTCGTCTACCTGAATGTTTTGGCTTTTAGCGGCAGCCAGAAAGCCAGACAAGGTAATCGAGTCGCTAATCTGAGCCGACAAGGCCTGGGTAGCAAAAAGGCTAATGAATAACAATATCTTTTTCATAAGGTAGTGTATTTGAAATGAAACCCAATTAGGGACGCAGAGTGATGGTCTCCAAATGATCATAATCTTTCATATCTGAAATAATGACCCGGTCACCGGGTTGCAGGCTGGTATTGCGTAGCTCTACATAATCGCTGCTGGTGAGACCAATATTCACTCGCTGGCGGATGGCTTCTTCTCCGCTCAGGACGAAGACGTTTTGCTCAACGGCTCCGGTGAAGGCAGCTCCGTTGCGGACACGTAGTACCTGTTCTTTTTTGTCGGAGACGACAAACACTTCTACCCGCATATTGGGACGCAAGCCGGGGTAGTTATCGTTTTCGAGTTCGACGATAAATTCGAGGGTATTATTTTCGACGGAAGGGAGGATAGCGGAGATATACCCAGCCAGGTCTTCCCGGTTCACTCTTACGCGAACGGGCAGGCCAGTCTTGATAATATCGGCGTAGCGATCCGAGCAGCTGGCTTCAATACGGAAGGCTTCCAGGTTGGCCAATTTGACCAGTGCCTCCCCTTCGTTTACCTTCTGACCGATCGACTCATTGATCCAGGTTACGACTCCGGCACGAGGTGCCCTGACGGCGGTCTCGGACAACTTTCGCTCAAACTCCCTAAGTTTTTTCTCTTCAATCAGCATCTCCAGCTCTAGGTTACGGCGATCACTGTTTATCGTCTTTTCCTTAAAGGATAAATTATTGTCTAGCTTCTTTTTCTCTAGCTGGGCGATTTTCAACTCCAAATCTGCTTTCTCTACTTCTTCCACAGTAGCAGAACCGATCTTCTGCAAACGTTGGGCATCTTTTAACTGAGCCTCCAAAGAGGCCAATTGTAGTCCTTTGATTTCGGTCTCGTAGCGCAGCTCGTTGAGGTTTTTCTCGTACTCATGGCGCAGGCGGGTGATTTTGTTTTTCTTTAGTTCTACCTGATCTTTAGTCTGATCGTACTGCAACTGAATGTATTCGTCATCCAACTGCATAAGTAGTACTCCCTCTTCCACGGCGGCCCCCGAACGCACCAGCACTTCGTTAATTTCGGTAGCCACCGGTGCGTTGATCTGCTCCTCAAAAGCGGGAACTACAGACCCGTAAGCCGAAATAGCATTCTCTACATCTCCGATCTCTACAGTGGCTACCTGGAAGTCGCTATTATCCAAGCGAGTGCGCAGTGCACGACGGATGAGCAAAAAAACTAAAGCCACACTTATTAGCAACAAAAGATATTTCCCTCCTTTCCGCCAGGCTTGCTTACGCTGTTTGTTTTCTGAAATGGGCCTATCCATAATGATTGTTTATTTTATTAATTCCAATTACACTACAGGAAGAGTCAATCGCCATGCCAAAAACATAAACGATTGAAATTCAGAAACCTATGATTTTACCACTGCAACAAAGTGTCCGATATCGAACACTTCATCGTTCGAAAGTGGGCATTCCGGGTTCCTTGCTTTTCAGTAAGTCAGTCAATGGATGAAATACGTATAGCAAAAACGACCACTAGTAGAGAAGCAGTGGGTCATTTTGCGAAAGCTTTGTATTTTTAGGTTATGTTAGCAATAAAGGGAAAAGAACGCTGGCTGAGAATCATAGCACACATTGCATTTTGGTTGGTTCTTACTTTGTTTTACTACATATCGAATCGCCTAACGGGCCGACTGGAATACTTCTGGTCGAGCACCGCCATTATTATGCCCATCGATTTACTGGTCGTTTATTTCACGGCCTATTTTCTAGTCCCCCGTTATTTGATGCGACAAAAGTGGACGGCCTTTGTTTTGTATTTCAGTATTTCGGTAACTGTCTTCTTATGCCTGGAAAGAGCGGCCTACTATTTTCTGATCACCCCGTATATATATGGTGTTCCAGATATAGAAGAGCCCTTTTTATTCTTTCCGGCCCTTTTTGGTATTTTTATTGGTACTTACTCCTTTGTCTTTCTGTTCTGTGGGGTACGACTTTTTCGAGCCTGGTTACAAGACAAACAGCGGCACCTGGAATTGGAGCAACAGCACCTGGAAAGTGAACTACGCATGCTACGCTCGCAGATCAATCCCCATTTCATTTTTAATACGCTGAATAATATAGATTCATTAGTCCACATTGATCAGGATCGGGCGTCGGATGCCATTGTACGCCTTTCCGAGATTATGCGTTACATGCTTTACGAATCGAACGCCGCTTTTGTCTCTCTGGACAAAGAGGTCTATTATCTGCGCAGTATGATCGATCTGATTCGCTTAAGACTAAAAGATCCGGCCTTTATACAATTTAATGTAGAGGGGAATACCCAGGGTAAGGTAATACCACCTATGCTACTGGTACCATTTGTGGAGAATGCCTATAAGCACGGTCGCAAATCGGGTCCCAGCCCGGGGATCATTATCAATTTACGGGTAAGTGAGCAGCGCTATCAATTCGAAGTCCTCAACGAATATGATCCTAACCGCGAAGGGCCAAAAGACGAACTGGGAGGGATTGGCCTGAGTAATGTCGAACGCCGTCTGAAACTCATTTTTCAGGATCAACACGATTTTATTATTAATGATACGCCACCCAACTTTCAAATATTTATTGAGATTCCTGCCAAAACGAATGTAGTCCCTCAGCAAATAGAGAAACCAGTGGCTAAACTCAACTACTCTAATTAACCTGATTACCAATACTACTAAAAAAAGAGCCTATGAAGATGAGTTGCATTACCGTTGACGATGAGCCGCTAGCCCTTGATAAAATGGAGAAATTCATTCAAAAAGTCCCTTTTCTCGAGCTGAAAGCCTCCTTTGACAATGCCTTAACAGCCCTAAACTATCTAAAAGAACAACCCGTCGACCTTTTGTTCCTGGATATCCAGATGGACGGGCTGACCGGAATCCAATTGTTGGAAACACTGGAACGGAAGCCTCAGGTCATAATGACCACCGCTTATGATGAGTATGCGCTAAAAGGATATGAGTTGGACGTATCCGATTATTTGTTAAAACCCATTTCTTTTCAGCGTTTTCTAAAAGCCGTAGAGCGCGTACACAACCACCTGGAAGACCGCAAAAAGGCCGCTACCCTACCCGATTCTAAAGAGGAGACAACAATAGAATCACGTCCCTATATTCTGGTGCGTTCTGAATACCGATTACAAAAAATATGGTTAGATGAAATCCTTTATATCGAGGGTATGAAAGACTATTCTCGCATCTTCACTCCCCATATAAAAATCATGACCCTCCAGAATCTGAAGAAAATTGAAGAAGCCCTCGAAACACCACCCTTTTTGAGGGTACACAAGTCTTATATCATTTCGCTGGACCAAATAGAAAGCATTGGCAAGAATGACCTAGTCATTGCCGGTACCACTATCCCAGTGGGGGGACTCTATAAACAGACCTTTCACGACTACATCGATAAACAGAATCTGATTGGCTAATTTTTTTACTGGATTTAATGGGACTTCTCCAGATTTTAAGCTATTTTTTTTGTATTTTACGTTTTAACTTAATTGGCCCTGTTTGACAGGGCATAGATCTAAGCAACATATAATTAAATGAAAAGTGTATTTGGGCGGCTTTGGTCCTGTGCCGGCTTACCCAATTGGGTAGCCCTGTTGTTGCTTTGCCTAATCATTTCTGTTCCCGTCCGGCAATGTTTTGCAGCTACTGATGCCATTCTGATCGAGCAATTAGAACACAACGATGGAGAGACCGAACAGGAATCTGAAAAAGAAATCCAGAAAATTGATAGCGATGAGTTTTTAGTTGAACGTAAAACTATTCATCTGGATCCCCTTCTATTCAAGCCTCACAGCAGGCAGAATTTTGGTCTTTTCAATAGTATTTACCTCCTGATTTTTGATCCCCCTCCCGAGGTAGCCATCTTATTTTAGCTCAAACTTTTCATTACAGCTAATTCAATACCCTCCTGAAAGACATACTGCTTTTTGTCTGTTTTCCACTGCAAATACTTATAGACCTCAGTAAAGGCATAGCTTACTTCACATTAGCGGAAGTGAGCCCTGTCAAAACAAACCATTAACTATATACATAACAACACAAACATGAGCGCAAACGAAAAAGAAGGTTTATTCGCAAACCTAAAATATGATTTACCGGCCAGTATTGTAGTATTCCTGGTCGCCTTACCCCTCTGTCTGGGTATTGCCCTGGCATCCGGTGCTCCGCTTTTTTCAGGTATCATTTCGGGTATCGTCGGCGGTACGATCGTAGCTCTGTTAAGCGGTTCTCCACTGGGCGTTAGTGGTCCGGCAGCTGGTCTGGCGGTAATCGTCTTAACGGCCATTCAGGAATTAGGCAGTTTTGACGTTTTCCTGATGGCAGTAGTTATTGCTGGTGCCATTCAACTAATCTTTGGATTGTTAAAAGCGGGCGTCATTGGTTACTACTTCCCCTCCTCGGTCATTAAAGGAATGCTGGCGGGTATCGGCATTATTATTTTCCTAAAGCAAATCCCACACGCTTTAGGTTATGATAAAGATCCCGAAGGAGATTTTGCATTTATGCAGGTCGATGGGCAGAATACCTTTAGTGAATTGATTAATATGCTCAATTATATTAGCCCTGGAGCAGTCATCATTGCCACCTTATCCATCCTCATTCTTATCCTTTGGGAACGTCCCTTTATGAAAAAGCTGGGTTTCACTAATATTATTCAGGGGCCCCTGGTGGTCGTGGTATTGGGTATATTACTCAACTCCTTTTTTACGGGTACGGATATGGCACTGCGGGGTGATCAAACGGTTAATATTCCCGTCGCGGAATCTATTTCTGGCTTTTTTGGACAGTTTTCTTTCCCGGATTTCTCTCAGTGGAACAACTCCCACGTTTACGTAACGGCTATGACTATCGCCATAGTAGCTAGCCTGGAAACCCTATTGTGTGTGGAAGCAACTGACAAGCTCGACCCCCGCAAACGCATCACGCCGACCAACCGCGAGCTGGTTGCACAAGGTGTAGGTAATATGGTAGCTGGTTTTATCGGTGGCCTGCCCGTTACACAGGTAATTGTGCGTAGTTCGGCTAATATTCAGTCGGGTGGTCGCTCTAAGGCCTCTGCCTTTATTCACGGTATCATGCTGCTGGTATCCGCCATGGCTATTCCCAGCCTGCTGAATAAAATCCCACTGGCCAGTTTAGCGGCTATTCTCTTTTTGGTTGGTTACAAGCTAGCGAAGCCGTCGCTATTTAGAACGATGTACAAAATGGGTAAAACACAGTTCATCCCCTTTATTGTAACGATTGTGGGTATCGTATTCACCGATCTACTGATTGGTATTGGTATGGGTATGGCAGTGGCCATCGTGCAATTACTTTGGAATAATTACAAAGTACCCTACCACTTTGATCCTAAAGACTACAAGGAAGGCGAACCTATTTTTATCAAATTAGCAGAAGATGTAAGCTTCCTAAACAAAGCCAGTATCCAAAAAACGTTAGAAGAAATCCCTGAGAATTCGCACGTTATTATTGATGCTTCCAAAGCTAAAACGATTCATCCGGATATACTGGAGATCTTTGCTGACTTCGAAGAAAAAACAATAGAGCGAAATATTCGAGCAGAGATACGTGGTTTAGACGAAAACGAAGCTAAGATTGTGGATCCATTGGGTCTTTTCCGAGACGTTGTTGTACCAGAGGGCAAAAATGGTAACAATAAGTCATACCTGAAAAAGGTAATGACGGAATAAGCTCAAACTTCCTATTCTAAGCGAATCGGAGCAAAAGCCCCGATTCGCTTTTTTTTTACTCGATTGATTTCCTCCCCTTAAGTAAATCAAAAAGCTAATGGTGGAGTCATCATTGAGTACCTTAAAACTCCGCAATATGAGTATTCGCCACTCAATTTTTTGTTTGTTCATCAGCCTCTTCTTTTCCTTTGCCGTAAATGGACAAAACATTTCTATTCAAGTGCTGGATGCCCGTACAAAGGGCCCCGTTAGCGATGCCTTTGTTTTCATACAAAATAGCTCTATTGGGACCAGTAGTAATCAAGATGGGCTGGCTATTCTGGATACCAGAAGCCTGGATGATTTTGAGTTAATTATTACGCATATCAGCTATGAGAATCTCGTTGTCCCCTCTTCTCAGCTTAGCGTAGGTATTAACCAGGTACTGCTTCAAGAAAGTCCCCAGGATCTGGGAGCAGTAGTCTTGGCTGCAAAAAAAAAGAATGCTCGCAATCGAAAAAGATGGATGAAGCAATTCCAAACCACCTTTTTCGGGGAGAATGTGAGAAAAAAGGATATTGAATTCTTAAACTCGGAAGTACTCTGGTTCGAAGTATCGGACAGTCTGTTCGAAGCCAGAGCCATCGACAACCTCAGATTCATCAATAAAAAAACCGGTTACGAATTACAATTTGTACTGGAGCACTTTTCTATAGATGCCCGGGAAGATGTACGCTACCGAGGCAAACTTTTCTTTAAAGACATCAAAGACCAGTACCGCCACACCCGAAAAATTGAAGGCCGTCGTAAACAATACTATCTACAGTCTAAACAATTATTTTTCTTATCCCTAGTCAATCGACTTCCCACCCAACTGGAGAGATACGAATTCGGCATTACCCAGGCAGATAGTATTAAGACCTATCGATATACACCATTGTCCTACGAAGACTTGAACTGGAAACGTGGAGAGATTGGAGATACTCTGCTCTTAAAAGACTTTCTGACCGTCCTCAAAAAGGGAAATATCCAGCGAAAGACGATAGCCAAAAAAGGAGGTATCCGAAGACAAGTCGAAAGAACAGCCACTTCTTTTTTACGCTCCAAATCAGGAAAATTCATCATTAATCAGAACGGCCAGTTACTTAACCCGGCCGATATAGAAGAGTCGGGATACTGGTCAAACTATCGAATGGCGACTCAGCTTCCCATTGATTATGAAGCTGCCATTCAGCTGAAGCCACAAAAAAGTACGTCTCCTGTCCTGGACAGTTTGCTACAATACCGTTATCGAAGGCCTCCCGAAAAGACCTATTTACACCTTAACCAGACGGTATTCAGTAATCGGGAAAACCTTTGGTTTAAGGCCTATTTGGTAGATGGCATTGATCATCTTCCTCAAACAACTAGCGAGGTACTCTACGTTGATTTGATCTCTCCTGCTGATGATATCATCTATACCTGGCATTTACATCGTCAGATAGGGTTCTCGGGTGATTATCAATGGACACCCAGCCACGCACCAGGAACCTACCGGCTTAGGGCCTATACCAATTACATGCGAAATATGGATCCTGATTTCTTCTTTGAACGGTCCATTGAATTAAGAGACTATCTGCAAGAGGAAATCGCTATTCCCAAAACGACATCTGCTCCTTCCTCTCCCCTCCTTGATTTTTTCCCGGAAGGGGGTGACCTGATCGCCAATACACCAGCCAACCTCGTTATTCTACTTAGGGATTCGGACTTACACCCTATCCAATTAGAAGGTCAGATTATCAATAAAAACCGACAATTAATAACTACCGGAAAAACCAATCACTTGGGAGCAGGTCTATTAAGTTTCGCCCCGCAAATCAATCAGAAATATTATTACCAGTTCGTCCTGGCCGGAAAAGAGTACCAATTTCCATTACCAGTCATCTATCCGGAAGGACTCCGTCTACACGTAAATCCAGTGGATGACGAAAATATTTATTTAAAGGTGGGCGCTTCCCAGAAAGCATTACTTGATAAGGCCTTCCTGGTCGGTCATGTTCGTGGCGCTATTTTTTTGCAGACCGATCAACTAGAAGATGGGAAAACGATACAATTGTCAAAATCAGATATCCCTGCCGGCTTGCTACACTTTACCCTCTTTGATACACAACAACGGCCGCAGGCAGAGCGACTAGTCTTCAACGATTATGGCCTGGAAGCTGAAGATATTCGTGCCAGGGATACTAGTTTTACTTTTGAAGCAAATCAAAGGTATAGTTTGCCACTTCAGTTAGACTCCAACCTCCTGAAATCCTCCATAAATCTTTCCGTGAGTATTACGAATAATACCCTGGTGCCTTTCGATAAATACCAGGAGAATATTCAGAGCTATTTTTTGCTCAACTCTGATCTAAGCCAAGCTATTCCTCAGGCTAGTCATTATCTTCAAAATATCACCAATCGCAAACGCTATTATCTAGACCTCTTACTGCAGTGCCTGACCTGGCGTAGATTTTCTTGGCGTAGCCTTTTGGCTGAAAAGCCCCGAAACCACTCATTTGAAGTGGAGAAAGGATACACCATCGCCGGGTATACGACCCGAAAGGAGGACACTACCCGGATACAGACCCAGATCATGATCAATAGCCTGGAGAAGGACCTGGTTTATCAACAACTACAAACGGATGAGAAAGGAGAATTTAGCTTTACACAACTTCCTTTTAAAGATAGTACGACCTTTATTATCCAGGGAAGGATTGGCTCGAAAGAGAAGCAATCAGAAGGGGTGGTTATTGGAAATCGGCTCGTGGATATCCATATTTCCCCACTAAGCAAAGCAGAATTGAATCCACCCCGGAAGTGGTTATGTCAAATTTCTAGAAAACAACCTCGCAATTCTTCCCTGAATTTAGATCAACTACGAGAAAAAGCGATGTCTGATCAAGAAAACAATCCTGCCGGTTGGACAATTGAACTCGACGAATTAAACATTCAAGCAAAACGCATCAATCTTAACAGTAGACTTACCAGAGGAGCAAAATTCTATAATTTAGATCAGACCGACTGGATAGCCCCCAAAGCTCAGGGCATAAGAATTCTTGGAAATTTAGTTCCTGGTGCGATGTTTCAAACCGATGGTATCAGGCTACTCCGAATTATTACTAATACGCAGGGCCAGATAGAGAAAATACCTGTATATATTGAGATAAATGGCATGGGAAATCGAGGAACATTTGATGCTTCTCGTTTTTTAAGTCTTAGGGCAGATGATATTCAAACTATTTATGTCAACGGACCTTACATTAACGTGATTACCCGCTCCATTCCGCGTAGCCGAGCAGCATACCTCGATAGTGGCATATTACAATATGAACATCCGGGCTACCACCGGGCTCGCGAATTCTATTCCCCCTCTTACCCGACAAATGGTAGTCAGGACCTGAGGACAACGATTCAATGGATTCCTTTTTTACCCTTGGACAAAGCAACGAAGGAAATAAATATTCCTTTTCGAACGGGAGGCATTCCCACTCCCTACCATGTCCGGGTAGAAGGCCTTAGTAGTAATGGTAAAGTCATACACTTTTCGCAGCCTATAAACTGGAAATAAGCCTAGGCTTGTAATCTCGGACTAATCAGGTATCCATACAAAGCAATCAGGCAAAAACAAATTAGCGGCAGGATAAAGGAAAAATTAACCTCAGGCACGCCCATAATTAAGGTATCTGTATAGCCCGGACCTCCAATATCCAACAGTTTCCCCTGTAGCGTAGGCATTAAAGCCCCGCCGACAATGGCCATCACCAGACCGGCCGCACCGATCTTGGCTTCTTCTTCGTGCAGACCATCCAAAGCTATCCCGTAGATCGTTGGGAACATCAGCGACATACAGAAAGAAACCCCCACCAGTGCATACAGGCCGATCGGTCCCACCGCAAAGATAGTGACTGCCGTACAAAGTATAGCCAAAACAGCCAGTAGCGCCAGCAATTTACCAGAATTGACGTATTTGAGCAGAAAAGTACAGACAAAACGCCCGATAAAGAAAAGCAGAAAGGCAACAAACTGATAGTACCCAGCCGTCTCATTATCAATACCAATCGCCTCAGCGTACTGGTAAATGTAGGTCCAACACATAATTTGCGCCCCGACGTAAACCACCTGTGCCAACACCCCAAAGGCATACTGTTGCTTACCAAGCAGTGAGCGGATGATTGATCCCAGGCTAGCGTCCGGTAGCTCATCCTGACTCTGTGGCATTTTACTGAAGGCGATGATGACAAAAATTCCAATGATGACCAGTCCCAGCGCTACGTAAGGGTCTCGAATGACCATAAGGTCTGCCTGGCGAATAGCCGCTTGTGCCGATTCATTGAGGGAGGAATAATCGACGTCGTCCGACTTTAGCTTACGCAAAACAAACTGTTGAGCCACCAAAAGCCCCCCCAGTAGACCGAGGGGGTTAAAGGCTTGTGCTAGGTTGAGGCGCTGGGTAGCCGTCTCCGGTGCGCCCATGGAAAGAATGTAGGGATTTGCCGTCGTTTCCAAAAAGGCCAGACCAAAAGTCAGGATGTATAAACCAAGTAAAAAGAAGCCAAATTGCTGCGTCATCGCCGCCGGGTAAAACAACAAGGCGCCCGTGGCATACAGGGCCAGTCCAATCAATACCCCGACCTTATAAGAATACCGTTTAATAAAGAGAGAGGCAGGCAAAGCCATGGTAAAGTAACCTCCATAAAAAGCCAACTGCACCAAAGAAGCCTGGAAGTTATTCAGCTCCAAAACCTTTTTAAAAGCCGTAACCATTGGATCGGTAACCGCATTGGCAAAGCCCCAAAGGGCAAACAGGGAAGTGATCAGGATGAAGGGCAGCAAAACGGAGCGTTCTACTACGGGTGCAGTCGTTTTCATTCGTTTCAGTTTAGTAAGTTGTCCGGCGTGAAGATAGTAAATTATTGAAAAGTCAGATCGATTTAAAAAAATCGGGCCGAGCACATAAAATTTTATTCCGCTGTGCGAAAGCTCCAGCTTTCACCCAAAACATTGAAGTTGTCCAAAGTAGGATAAATCTTAAACAATTATTATTATATTTCTGGAGGAGCGAATTGATTCAAAACTCCACATTCGAAAACGCATAATTTGAATAACATGCCCATTGGACTCTCTCTGCATATCGGCGTTAATACCGTCAACCAAAATCATTACCTGGGGCTCTCTGATCTGAAAGCAGCCGTGAATGACGCCAAAGATTACCAGCGAATTGCCAAAGAAGTCTTCGGCTACCAGGAGACGACGCTCCTACTCGATCAGGCGGCTACGACCCATAACGTAAAATCACAGTTCAGCGCGGCGGCCGACAAGCTTCACGCCGGTGATATCTTTTTCCTGAGTTATTCGGGCCACGGCGGACTGGTTGAAGATCCTAATTTCCGGATCAAAGGGGACGAGCCCTACGATCAGACCTGGTGTCTCTACGATCGTCAACTATTGGATGACGAAATCTTTGAAGCCTTTAAAAAATTCCGGGACGGGGTGCGTATTTTGGTGATCTCTGATAGCTGCCACAGTGGCTCGGTTACCCGAAATATTGCGGGTCAGGCGAACGATCCGGTCGCCATTCTGGCGCGTGAAGAGAATACCTTCACCCAAAAGATGGAACAGTTTTTACGCGAAAGCGGACTGCGCTCCAAAGAACTGCCCGCCAGTACGGCCCAACGCATCAATGCCCGGCACGCCGACCTTTACGGTACACTACAGGAAAAATTTAAACGCAATGAAAAAACGGAAAATATTGGTGCCAGTGTGCGCCTCTTTGCCGCTTGCCAGGATAACCAAATCACCTTTGATGGTGAGCTCAATGGCCGCTTCACCGGTGTCTTTAAACAAATTATCTACTCGGGGGAATGGCAGCGCCTATCCGATGCACAGGCCCTCATTGACCGTTTACGTAGCGCCTATGCCTTTCCGACGCCTAATTTCTATAGCTACGGCGCCGAAAATCTGGCTTTTGACTATAATTTCCCCTTAAAAATAGCACTCGATTCCATCTCCGATCCTAAGATAGCTCCTATTCCCTCCAGCAGCGTAGAAGCACCTCTGGTAGCAGAGCGCCCCAGCGCGGACCTGCCTTCGGTCAGTCTCAACAAAGATTACGAAGCTATTTTGATGGAGTTTCCGAGTGGACTGCTGCTTCAGGAACTGGCCCTAAAGATAGTCCCCCCTCAAATCCGAGTGATTAAAGCGGGAAACCGACCCAGTCAGTGCCTAGCTATGTTCCAGCCGGATCCCAGCTATTCTATCTGGGACATCATTCACCAGATTGCCGGAAAAGCAGACGATTTTGGATTTAAAGTTGAGCTCAGCCCTGCCCAGGAAAAAGGATTTCCTATTAGCGAACAGCCAGAAGGCGCACGTGCTGCCGGAAAGGGCTTCGAATATATGGATAAGTGGCCCCCCGTATCCAACCAGGCAGACCTACCGTTGGGCTGGCACCTCGGAGAAGAGTATAGCCAATTGGGTGCCGCCCGCGACCAATTGTGGAGGGCCGTCCGGGATAGTAAGCTAGAAAATAGCGTACGGATTGCTCACATCGATACCGGCTGGTGGCCCGGCCACCCTGCCCTACGCGACAATCCGAATATTCAAAGGCGACTGGCCCGCTCCTTCATTCAGGGGGAAGAGTACGAAAATGCAGATGCCATCGACCGGGACATCATCAACCCCCTGGAACAACAGATGCACGGCATCGGTACCATCGGTTTAATCTCCGGTTGGGCATTAGACAAAGCCTTCACCTTCGATCAGGATATTGGCTACATTGGAGCAGCACCTTTTTTAGAGGTCATTCCCATCCGGGTGACAGAGAGTGTAATCATTCTCAACCCGGATAGTATCGCCGCAGCGATTGATTACGCCATTAAGATGGACTGTCAGGTCATCACAATGTCGCTCGGAGGCAAACCCAATCGCACTTTAGCAAAAGCCATTAACCGCGCCTACGAGGCGGGCGTCACTTTCGTCTCGGCGGCCGGGAATTCCATCATCAAAGGCGGTGCTGCCCTGGGACCTCGCACCCTCATTTATCCAGCTCGATACCGGCGGGTACTGGCCGCCTGCGGCGTTGCCCAAAACCACTACCCTTACGATTTTAAGGCCCAACAGCTAGACAATGACTTAGCTACTAAGAGTATGGACACCGATTATATGCAAGGTAACTGGGGCCCAGCGCCCTACATGCAACACGCCGTAGCCGCCTATACCCCTAATGTACCCTGGCTCTCGATTGATTCCATTCATCCCGTTAAGAAAAACGGAGGTGGAACTTCCTCAGCCACGCCTCAAGTCGCGGCCGCCGCCGCTCTTTGGCTACTCAAGTACCAAAAAGAATTAAAAGAGATGGGCTATACTGGTACCTGGAGACAGGTGGAAGCCGTACGGCAGGCCCTATACCAAAGTGCCAAACCAGGTCCGTTCGAGGGCTGGGAACGCTACTACGGCCAGGGCATCCTGCAGGCCCACAGTGCACTGGACATTCCCGTGCCGGAAGCCGAACAACTCCAGCAAGCGCCAAAGGCCCGCAGCAGCTGGGCCGGACTACTGGAGACCGCAACCCTGTTCTTCAACCGCCGACGCAGCAAGACCTTTAATGATCAGCAGGAGGGTAATTTACTGCGCAGTCTGGAGCTGGAAATGCAATCCCTCCTGGCGGAGACCGACGAAGGGCAAGCACTACTCGATCAGATGGCGGATGGGGCTTCGGAAAAGACCCGCCAGGAGGTAGCGAATTATTTGCGTGAGCGCAGTGATTCTTCGACGGAACTGAGAGGGTATTTAGAGGGAGAAGTTTAAAGTGGATATAAAACCCGATATTAAAGCACTGGGGCAATCAGAAAATACTATTCATAAATAGCCTTATTTTAGGAGTAGCTAAACCAGAACGATATATTTTAGCTAAGCCCCCATCAATAACAACCAACATCTTAAATCACAAACACATGAAGCCTATTAGCTATCTCATTTTAATGCTCGCCCTACTCCTCGTTGCCTGTTCTCCTAAAGAACCGACCTCCCTGACATCCGAGTCTGGTGAAGTCGTTCTTGGCGTACTCCAACATGGATTTACCCTCGAGTCAGACACCCGCGAAAAATTTGAGGAAGGGCTACTGCTGCTACACAACTTTGAATACGAGGATGCCCTTTCCGCCTTTGAGGCAGCAACCGCTCAAGATAGTACCGAGGTACTCACCCATTGGGGAGAAGCGATGTGCCACTACAAGGCACTGTGGCAATTGCAAAATCTGGAAAAAGGAAGAGCCATCTTATCCCGCTTGGGAGATACAAAAGCGGAAAGATTAGCCTCTATCGAAGATCCCCTAAAGAAAGCCATGTGGGAACTGGTGGAAATCATGTACGGCGATGGTCAATTCGAAGAAAGGAATAAAAAGATCACTACTCACCTGGCCTCCCTGCATCAACAGTATCCACAACATCAGGAAATAGCCGCTTTCTATGCGCTTTCTTTAATCTGGGCTACGGAAGAATATGGAAACGGCAGCGAAGATTTAAGATTAGCAGCCTCAATAGCCGATGATATCCTGGCCGTAAATCCGCTACATCCCGGAGCACTGCACTACAAGATTCATGCCCTGGATGGTCCAACCTCGGCTGAAAATGCACATGCCGCCGCCGATGCTTACGCAAAAGTAGCCGCCGATGCCGCGCACGCCTTGCACATGCCCTCCCATATCTACTTGGCGCTTGGAGAATGGGATGGCGTGGTCAATTCTAATCAGGTATCTTATCAGGCTAGTGTCGCCCGTATGCAAAACCTGGAGCTGACCGATGGCGCACGCGGATACCACTCTTTTGCCTGGCTGCATTATGGCCTCCTTCAACAGGGCAGATATGCCGAGGCAGAAAAAATCCTACAGGATATGCTCACTTACGTTCCAAAAGACCCAACGAAAGGCGCCAGAGGATATCTACTGGGGATGCAAAGTAGACAGTTAGCCGAAAACGGCCAAGTATCCTCAGCTATACAACTGGATACCGATGTCAAAGTAGACGATATCGGACTGATGGCCAAATCGGTTCGGAGCTTTCTAAGGGCTCAAGTGGCACATCAACAAGAAGACACGCAGACCATTCAGGATGAAATAGAATGGTTAACTGCGCAGACCTATATCGCCTCTAACCAGGTGGAAGACGACGGTATTGCGATGTGTGCCCTCGGTACCAGTAGATATGCACCTACCGAAAACGCCGTCAACAGTGCTAAAGTCGTAATTGCCCAAATGAAGGGAATGAAGGCTCTGCTGGAAGGCAATGAAGAGCAATTCGAAACGCAGATGAAACAAGCCGTAACCCTGGAAGAGCAAACCAACTATCCAGCCGGGCCACCCAGAATTACCAAACCTTCTTTCGAGCAATACGGTGAGTGGTTGTTGACAAAAGGCCAGTATAAAGAGGCCGCTCAACAGTTTGAAAGTGCGCTCCAGCGCATGCCCAAAAGGACTAAAGCCCTGATGGGGAAAATGACTGCTCACCGGGCCTTGGGTCAGGATAAGGAAGCGGAGCGCCTGCAAGAAGAAATCGCTAAGATTGCCCAGGCCTGGAAGCAGCCAGACCTTTGATCATCCACAGATAGGTAATTTACTGCGCTGCCTGGGGCTACAAATGCAATCGATATTGGCGGAGACCAACAAAGAATAAGCACTACTCGATCGGATAGCCTACTATTTGCGTAAGCGCAGTAAGGGTTCGGCGGAACTTAAGGTGTATTTGGCTTATGAGAAAATATAAACAACTATAGCTAAATAAAATATAGCAAAATAAGCTTAAAGTACGTTTTTTACACCCTAGTAAGGAGATTTAAGATCACTTCAATGAAATAAGTATAAAAAATATCGCTTTTATAGATATAAATTGGTTAAAAAATAATATTTTTAATTTTATATGACGTAGATCTGTAAACGATCCTTAAGTTGACCACCTAAAATCAGGTATTAACTCCCTCACAAGGGGAAAACTTAAGGTTTCACTCATGAAAAAAAACAAATGAAAAATAATTCGACTCCTTTCCTTCACTGGCTGTCAGGAGGCCTCTTCCTTATCTGCCTGATATCCTCAATATCCGCGACCGCACAATCCTCTAACTTGGTTTTTCTGGATAATGGCTCTTTGAGTTACGTTCCCTTCGCTATGGAAGGGCAGACTAATGATGTTAATGTCATTCCCGATTTTTCCTACGCGGGTTATCGGGGTGGCGGCGTGGCAATCCCCACGGCGCCGGTGGTACAGACTTTGTCTCCTTCGGGTGGTGACGATACGCCCGCCATTCAGGCCGCGATCGATTATGCCGAGTCTCTGCCACTGGATGGCAATGGATTCCGGGGAGCAGTCTTCTTAACGGCCGGACGTTATAATGTCGATCAGCTTTATATTGAAGAAAGTGGCGTCGTACTCCGGGGGGAAGGCCAGGGCGTCAATGGTACCGTACTCTTTGCACAGCTTCAAACCCAACACGATGTGATTACCATTCAGGGTCGCGGAGGAGGTTTCGACCGGCAGGGAACATCCCAGGAGCGCATCACCACTTCCTACGTTCCCCTGGGTAGTACCAGCTTCAATATTGCAGACCCTACTGGCTACAGCGTTGGCGATACGATCGTTGTACGTCGCACCCCTAATCAGTTTTGGATCGATGAGCTCGGCATGGACGAAGCCACGCTCTGTGCGGGAGATCCCGGAGGCTGTAATGGCTGGACACCCAGCTCCTATACCATTGATCACGAGCGCGTGATTACGGCCATTTCAGGTAATAATATTACCGTAAATATCCCGCTAGTAGACGTAATGGAAGACCAATACGGAGGGGGTGAAGTATATAGGACTTCCGTCCCCGGACGTATCGAGCAATGTGGGGTAGAAAACTTAAGAGTAGAATCGTATTTCGACCCTAACAACCCAGAGGATGAAAACCACGCATGGATTGCCGTCCGCCTAAAAAGAACGGTAAATTCCTGGGTGACAAATGTGACCGGACAATATCTGGGATACGGTACGGTATCCATTACTAACGAATCCAACTTCAATACGATTCAAGAATGCGCCTCCATTGATCATGTATCCGAAATCACCGGCGCTCGTCGGTATTCTTTTAACATTGGTGACGGCTTAGGGAACCTCATCCAACGCTGCTACACCCGCGAAGGCCGACACGATCTGGTCATGGGCTCCCGGGTGACGGGGCCAAATGTCTTCCTGGATAATTACAGTGCCAGCACCCACTCGGATATTGGTCCACACCAACGCTGGACTACCGGTACCTTATTCGATAATGTTCGGGGTGGTCAGATCCGGGTACAGAACCGGGGCTCCTCGGGCAGTGGGCACGGTTGGGCTGGAAATACCACCATGTTTTGGAACGTTGTCTCCTATAAAAGCGATATAAAAGTTGATAGTCCGCTGGGCGGAATCAATTGGGGGATTGGCAATACTGGTTTGGAGCAAAACGGTGCTGGTTACTGGGATAACTGGAATAATCCCGTTCTACCCCGCAGTCTGTATCTGCAACAACTGGAAGATCGTTTGGGTACGCAGGCCGTAGAGAACGTAACCATCCCCGAACAAAGGAGCGGAGATATTTATGAGTTACTCGAAACCTGGGCGGGTGAGAATGAATTTGGAGAACCGCCCTCTGCGCAAACCCTTTTTGCTGCAGAGGATGCTACCGTACGAGGGGGTACCAGCAGCGGCACTAATTTCGGAACTGCGGATGATCTAAACATTAAAGATAATGATGGGTCGCCCGGTGGCGACCGCAGGAGTTTTTTAAAATTTGATCTCAGCGGTATATCCGAAGCTGTCCTGGATGCTACGCTACGCCTATACGTCATCAATGAGCCACCCAGCCGACCTTATGCGGTGCAGAACGCTTTACACTTTGTCAGTGATGATAGCTGGTCGGAGAACAGTATTACCTGGAACAATCAACCGGGGGAAGACAATTTGATCTCTACAGATGATGTACCTATCTTTGGCCAGTGGTTAGAAATTGATATTACCGCCCTAGTAAATACTGAAATCATGGGAGATGGTGTACTTAGTTTGCGCCTTTCGGAGGCCAGCCTGGATAATCTTTACGCTTTCGTTTCCAAAGATGCTAATGCCACCGACCGGGACCCACAAATTGTCTACAATACGATGGAATCGAATATAGCTCCAATGGCCAGCTTCCAGGCTACTCCCAATGGATTAACCGTGAACCTGGATGCCTCCGCCAGCTCCGATAGTGATGGGACCATCACCAGCTATGCCTGGGATTTTGGCGACGGCCAGACCGGAAGCGGACAAATGACCAGTCATACCTTTACCGCAGCCGGTACTTATTCCATTCAGCTCACCGTCACCGATGATGGTGGACTGGAAAGTACACAAACGCAAATGATCGAGGTCATGGATAGTAACGGCAATGACGGCAACGATGATAATGGCGAGGGTAATGATATAGCAGCACTACCACTCATGTCAACCTGGCAAATACTTCTATTAGTTGTATTCTTCCTCAATTTCACCATTCTTTTGGCTGGCAATTTTTCTAGACTTGAATAAGAAGACCATCTATTCGACGGGCAGGTGCCTCCACAAAGAGGCACGCATACGGTTTTGGGAAGTCGAGTGAAATAGCACTATCTCACTTTGTTATTGAGCTGTTAAAAAGGCTAAGCGCCTACTGTTTTTTACTACTTTTAGGTAGAAGTTCACTTTCGCAAAAATAGTCTAATGAAAAAATCCCTATTATCCCTGCTGATCAGCCTTGCGCTGGGCCATTGCCTTTACGCTCAATCGGTAAACGGTACTAAACTTCCCTTCGAAGTCCGCAAAATAGTCCCCTATATCAGCCTAAGCCCGACTGAATTACAAACGGCGGAGACTCTAGTGGACATGCACCCCCGCTTCCCAACAAACTGGATAAAAGAGTATCTGAGCGTGAAAGTAATTACCCAACAGTCAGGAATAACGAATACCGTCATTAGCCGAAGCGCCGAACTCAACCCGGAACAAAAGATCAAGCTATTAAGGGCAGACGAAAATACAACCATTCGGGTAAAGGTACAGTACCTTCCAAGGAACAACCTAAAAGAGAATGACCCAAAAGAATACAGCTTCTCTTTCGTCGTACAGCCTACGCAAGACGCCCAATTTGTAGGTGGTCTATCCGCTCTACGGCAATATTTACAGGCAAAGGCTATTAACAAAATACCTGAGGGCAGCTTCACCGAATACGATTTAGCCGCTGTCCAATTTACCGTCGATGAATCGGGGGCTATCCAAGAGGTACAAATCTTCGAGTCCTCGAAAAACGAAGCTGTTGACCAACTCCTATTGGAGACCATACAAAATATGCCCTGCTGGCAGCCAGCAATCTTGCAAAGTGGTCGTCCGGTCGCACAGCAATTTGCCTTTACCGTTGGTAATCACGACAATTGTATATTAAATTTACTTGGCTCTCGCCGCCCCTTCTAAACGAAGTGCCAGCTACAAAAGTGCCAAAAATGCCTACGGCTAGCTCGGCCCAAATTAAAAAGAAGCCCAGCACTCGGTATTGGCATTAGCAAATTCTTCGTATTTT